>Ga0116158_10005266_pt1 | contig 10955 bp, 9 predicted proteins | sample AD_UKC052_MetaG_FD_89883 | JGI IMG/M metagenome (GOLD analysis project Ga0116158, IMG submission 89883) | Active sludge microbial communities of municipal wastewater-treating anaerobic digesters from USA - AD_UKC052_MetaG | ecosystem: Engineered > Bioreactor > Anaerobic > Digestate | place: USA... | reverse complement strand
TAATTTTGGAAAAATTATACTAATCCGAGGCTCTTTCAAAAACTCTCTAAGTGAAGTGTTTTTCTAATGCAAAGCGGGGACGAACCTTGTATAATGGAATCAGTAAAGGAAACCAGAAATAGAAGGAGTCCCTGCAATGAAAAGTAATACCAGAAGTCCTTAGCTCTTTACAATTGCTGCTACCCTTAGATTTCGATCTTCAAGAGGTGTTTGAATCCTATCTCACTAGAGAACACAAGGGCTTTCTTTCTCTATTACGAATGATCGAACCATTTGTGGAAAGCTTCCCTGAAGATAATCAGCACAGGGGAAGGCCTTCCTATAGTGTGCTTCTCTTTCTCTGTGCAGCTTTAGCAAAGCGGTATTTCAAGATAGGTGCCACAAGTGATCTACGGCTGTGACTCTTAGGTGATACGAACCTCAAGCAGATCTGTGGCTTTGAGAATATCCCTAGTGCAGCAAGTTTCTCTAGGTATATGAGCTATTTAGCAGACAATGTTTCTCTTGAAGAGAGTCTAGGGAAGATGATGAAGGACTACTATAAGGATAAATCAGTAGATTCTGTGGTGAGAGATTCGACAGCAATAAGTGCCAGAGAAAAACCAGTCAACGCAATTTATTATGGACAGTGCTTATGATGCTAAGAGTATCTCCCAGTTTGTGTGTGGTAGAGGCCGGATTCCGATTATCGATCAGAATCAAAGAAGAAAGCCTTCACGAGCGCCTTTTGATGAAGCGACCAAGGAACGCTATAAGAAGCGCTCAGTGGTAGAGCGGGCGAATTCTCACCTGAAGGATTGGCTCTTACCGGACAAAGTGCTCGTTCGAGGGAGTAAGAAGATGAGCTTTGAGCTCATATATGGAGTAATCTGCCTTGCTGCAATAAAGATTCTTGAGCAGTTCATTTTACCCAGCCTCATCTAAAGATGAATATCTTAAACCATAAAAGCTCTCATGACCCATCGAAGAGAGAGCTATAAGCTTGTATCTCATAGAAAAGTCTCTTCAAAGCTCTTTTTCTTACTTTTTTGTACTTGTTAATCCTTGCTTCATGATTTATCCTGCAAAATCCTGTCTCTATTTCTTGTTTCTACAATTCATGCCAGAATATTCGTGGACCTTTGAAGAGGCTCAGAAGAGAGCTTTTTAAGGCTTATTTTGATTAAAACTTGAAATCTTTCTCTATAATCCGAAAATCATCTTTTGATATAAAATATTCACCACAGTATTGATATGCTGAAGATAATGTGCAAAGGCCTGCTTTTATAGGGTTGTTGCTTATATATTCATATACTAAAATAAATTGCCTGATGGTATTAATTATTACGCTCTTAAAACGGTCATGCCATACATGACCATTTGCTTGTATTATTTTGTTATAATGTATAGCAAATACTGACAATATCCATTGCATTATTTTTGATAGAGATTCTCCTTTTGCAGGCCTAATTAAAAAATGAATGTGGTTGCCCATAATACAAAAATTGGCAATTTCAAATTTATAAGGATGCCTTGCTTTAGTTTTTGCACGCAGAACTACCTTGAGGAATAGTCGCTTTATCTCTTTATTGTCAAATATGCATTCTCCTCTATTGATCTTGGCAAAAACATGGTACCAGGATCCTTCTGATAATATCCTTGAATGTCTCATATAAAGAACATCGCAGAAAAAAGAAAAAATAATTCAAAGTTTGGAATCCAATCACTTTAAGATTTACTATATACTGCATTGCTAACCCTAGAGTAAAATAGGGAGACTAGAATATTGAAGTACAAAGCTGAGACATTTAGCCAGTATTAACTCTTTAAATGCTAATAAGTTAGATATAGTGCCAATGCTGTATGCCAAACCTAAGCCAAACATACACCAAACCTCCGTCCCCTTGTTATTTGGATCTTTATGACTTTTTATTACGTCTAGGAATGTCATCATTTTTTCTAAATACTCAACTAAGCTTTTAAATTTATGATAGAGTAGCATCTATATGATACATAGAAACAGTAATATAGATACTCAGTCTCTCGCGATTCGATTGGCCAAATTTGCTAGCATAACGAAAACCTCAGGAGAATTATCCTATCCTGATTTCCTTATTTCTGTTCTTCTAGAAATTCCCTTCTTTAGCAAAAGGCCAAACCTTGTACAAGAATTTGAGGTTTCTGAGGATGAGTTGAAACGGAGAATTGTAATTGCTTTTGCTCCAGGAGAAGGGCAAGCATGTATAACGCTTACAGGACATTATGATGTAGTTGATACAAGCAATTATGGAGCCTTAGAGCCGCTTGCTTTTGATCCAGATACACTTTTGAAAAAAATGCTACAAATACTTTCTGCTAAAGAGAGCCTTTCGCCTTCAGAAATATCTCTAAAAAAGGATTTGGAAAGCGGTTTCTTCATTCCGGGCAGGGGCATCCTAGATATGAAAAGTGGACTAGCTGTTGCAATTACTGTGATCTCTAGATTCTTGGGAGATCCTGGTAGGATTGGGAATATCATTTTCTTAGCTGTTCCAGATGAAGAGGGGGCTTCTGTTGGCATGAAAGCAGCTAAGAAGATTCTCTCAGATTTCATTAGTTCTCATCAGCTTCAGATGAAAGGAATAATTAATTTAGATGCTGCAGTCGATCAAGGGGACGGAGGTGAAGGCAAAGCTGTATTTCTCGGATCAGTTAGTAAAGTTCTTCCATTTGCTCTATTTGTTGGAAAACCAGCTCACGCAGGAGCACCTTTTGATGGCTTTAACCCTGTGTTAGCTGCTTCTCTTTTTATGAGAGAAATAGAATGCAATAGTGACTGCTTTGGTACTCGTACTAGCTTTCCCGGAGAAGAACCGCCTCCGCCAACTATTCTCTACAGCCGAGATATGCGGACACATTATGATGTAACTATGCCTTTTGACATATTCTGCGCTGTGAACATTTTGACCTTTGAAAAGAAACCCGAAAAAATATTTGAAAATTTCAAATTGCTTGTGCAAGAGACACTAAATAATGCTATTTCTCTCTTTTATGAAAGAAAATCTGTTTTTTCCAGAAAAAAGAATGAACATATTGCAATGCAAAAGTTCTCTTCCAGGGTTATAGATTTTTCTGAATTAGTTAATAAAGCTGAATATGTTGCACCAGGTATTTTAGATCGTCTAAGAAAGGCAGCTGAAAAGAACAATCCAGAAGATCCTGTGCTGCAAACAGCTAAAATTGTTCATGAATTGCTTTCATTTGCCCAAATTGAAGGACCCTGTGCAATTGTTGGCTTTGCTCCTCCTTTTTATGCAAAAGCCGAATTAGGTTTAAAAAGAGACCAAGATTTCTTAATACTGCTCAAAGATGAGATTGCACAGTTCAATAGGGAATATCAAGAATCAATAAAGCTCCGTCCCTTTTTCCCTGGCATTTCTGATATGAGTATTCTAGCACCATCAATAGAAAGTCATTCGATAGAATACATAAAAAAGCAATCGGCGGTAATTCAGAAGGATTTGGACAAGTATCTGGATAATTTTATTAAGGCACCTGTAATTAATATTGGGCCATGGGGTAGGGAATATCATCAATGGGGAGAAAGAGTAAATCGCTACTATGCTTTCAATGTTTTGCCAGATTTGGTATTTAGAATTTGCCAAAGAATACTAATACAACTTAAATAATCTTTTATGAAATTATAAGTTATATAAATACTAAGGAGAATAACGATGACTATTGTAATATCTTTAGGCGGTTCAATAGTTGCTCCACAAGAAGGTCCCAGCGGCTTATTCTTATATGATTTCAGGAACGTGTTACTCTCCTGGCTAAATAGAGAGGATCACAAGGTGATCATAGTGGTTGGTGGAGGTTATGCAGCTCGTCAGTGGCAAAAGGCCTATAAGGAAATGATTGAAATAGATAAGTCAACTAAAGGGGACGGAGGATCAATCTTAGGCACAGATGTTGATGTTCGCCAATCTCTTGATAGAATAGGCATTGCAGCAACAAGGCTCAATGCACAGTTAATTAAGGAGGTTTTTTCTGACTATAGTCGAGATCCAATAGTAACAGATCCTTCCGCCGACATTACAATGAACAGCAGAATACTGATTGCTGCTGGCTGGAAGCCAGGGTTTTCTACAGACTATGATGCTGTTATTCTTGCTGAGCGCTTTCATGCAGAAAAGATATTGAATCTTTCAAATGTTTCTCAGATTTATAGCGCTGATCCAAAAGTAGATCCTAATGCAAAGCCACTTCTTCATATATCTTTTGATTCGCTTTTGCAGATGATTGGGACTGAATGGGATCCTGGGGCAAATGTACCTTTCGATCCAATTGCAGCAGCCAAAGCTCGGGAACTCGGTATTACCGTCATATTTGCATCAGGGAAGAACTTGATAAATTTCGCTGATATTCTCAATGATAAACCATTTATTGGGACAATAATTGATTGAATTTATCGTGCTTTACATCCTAATTTCCCGCTGAATTATAACCAGGAATAGAATAATTCTGGAAAAGATATGAAAATAGTTATTGACAGTGTCCTCAATCATGGTTATAATTATAACCATGGAAGGAAGGATACTGCCATGAGTTATCGCGTCAATCATCTCGATAAGAAGACGGGCGTGACCTATGTCTATGAGTCAAGCTCCTTCTGGGATAAAGAGCTTAAGCAATCAAGAAATAGGCAAGTGTGTATCGGAAAACTCGATCCTGATAGTGGAGAACTTATCCCTTCAAAACGCCTCTCGCAAGAGCGAGCACAAAGCTTGCCCACGACTGCCCAAGCGACCATTGTAGGGCCTTCGATTATCCTCGATGCACTCTCTGAGCGTCTTGGACTTAGAAAGCTCTTAAAAGCAGCATGTCCTACCCATTATGCAGAGATTCTGAGCATGGCCTATTACCTTGCCTGTGAGGGAGGACCATTAAGCCATTCTGAGTACTGGATGAAGAGCCATTCACATCCTGCTAAGAAGCCGCTCACGAGCCAGAGGATCAGTGAGATACTGGGCAAAATTTCTACAAATGAGAAACAAGCCTTCCTTTCATCATGGATGAAGAGTATCCTTGAGAATGACTATCTCTGCTACGACATTACGAGCATCTCTTCCTATAGCGAGCTGAACGAGTATATTCGCTTTGGCTACAACCGAGACCATGAACCACTCCCACAGCTCAACCTCGCAATGCTCTTTGGAGAGAAGAGTGGCCTTCCTGCCTACTATGAAAGGATCCCTGGCAATATTTCCGATGTCCAGAGTCTTCACAATCTTTTAGAGACTTTCAAGAAGCTCGAGGTGAAGAGTCTGCACTATGTCCTTGATAAGGGATTCTATAGTAAGAAGAACATTGATGAACTCTTAGAACGAAGAGATCAGTTTACCATCTCCGTACCCTTACATAGCAACTGGATACAGCATGCAATCGACGAAGTTGGTGAAGATATCCATGGTCCCGAGGGCTATAGAGTGGTGGGCGATGAGGTACTTTATGTCCATAGTCAGCTCTATCCTTGGGGGAAGCAGCATCGTCGATGTTATCTGCACCTTTACTATAATGACCTCTTACGTTCAGAAGCGGTGGATCGCTTTAATCGATTACTCATTGCCTTAAAAAAAGAACTTGAAAGTGGCACGACGACTCTTGAGCACGAGGAACTCTATGAGAGCTATTTCATCCAGCATACGACAGCTGTACGAGGCCTCAAAGTCTCCTACAATATGGATGCAGTGCACATGTACATCAAGAAATATGCTGGCTTTCAAGCGATCCTCAGTACGAGCTTCAAAGACCCAATAGAAGCACTCTGGGTCTACCGCAATAAGGATATTGTGGAGAAATGCTTTGATGACCTCAAGAATAGCATCGATATGAAGCGTCTACGGATGCATACGAGAGAGACCATTGACGGAAGGCTCTTTGTCCAATTCATTGCACTTATCCTCACGAGTGCGTTAAGAAGTAAGATGCGTACTTCATCCTTGATTGAGAAGTACACAGTGCGCGAATTACTCCTTGAGATGGAGCCGCTCACTCAGATTCGCTATACAGGGAAATATGGCTCGATCATTACTGAAGTCACAAAGCCTCAACGCGAGATTCTTTCATTATTAGGTATTGAAATTCCCTCGTCGACCTAGTTACAAAAAGCGGGAAATCAGGTTATTCTGCCATTTGCCACACTGTGTCGATTATGCTGCCATCGCGCCATTCAACAAGGGCAACCGGCAGCTCGGTAAATCGAGGTTTTTCTGGTTTGCCCGTGATCCGATATACGTCGTTCATCTGCTGAGCAATATCAACGCATGGCAAATCAAACTTTTTTGCGCGCCAGATGAGGTCTTCGCGGTTGGGGTTTATGGAAATTCCGCGCTCGGTTATCAATACATCGACCGCTTCCCCAGGACAGGTTATTGTCGTGACTTGCTCTTTAATGATTGGAATTCTCTTGCGAAAAGATGGCGCCGTGATAATGGTGCATCCCGCGGAACTGCATACGTCGCTATGACCGCCAATACCATGCAAGAGCATGCCGTCAGAGTGCGTAACGACATTGACGTTGAAATCAAGATCGATTTCAGTTGCGCCTAGAACAGCGACATCTAACATATTGGCCACACAGCCGCGCGCATAGGGACCATACGAGCTGTATGGGTCGGACTCAATGTGTCTTGCGTTTTCTGCGCAGGATCGAACTGCATCAAGATCGAAGCTTTGAAGATCGACGATCGAACCCAACAATCCCTCTTTAAGAAGATCGACAAGAACCTTTGTTGCCCCACCATGTGCAAATGATGCTTTAACGCCGGCCTTTCGCATTCTTTCGGCAAGAAAGACGATCGTCGCAAGTGATATGCTTCCCGCTCCCGCTTGGAACGAAAAACCCTCTTGCATAATACCTGCGGCCTCGATAAATCGCGCGGCAAGCCGAGCGATAACGAGCTGTGTGGGACTTTTTGTCAGCAGTGTTGTCCCCGACACGATTTGCGAACTGTCGCCGATACTCTCAACTTGGAGGACATAATCGACATTGCCGCCGAAAATCGACCATGAGCTGCATGGATACGGTACCAAGTTGTCGGTGATAACCACGACCTGATGAGCATATTCAGAGTCGGGTTTTGCATAGCCAAGCGGTCCACAAGCCGAAGGACCATAAAGCCCATTTGCATTGCCGAACGAATCGGCACAAGGCGCTGCTATAAACGCAACGTCGATAGGAAGGTCCCCCTCTTGGATAGCCCTTTGACGCCCGCCATGAGAGCGCAAAACGCAGGTTTTGGGTATTTCGCCGCGCGAGCAAGCGGCCCCGATGGTACCATTCATAGAGCCTTCGATTTTGGTAATGACGCCAGATCTTATGTACGGCAAAAGGGCGTTGTGTACAGGAAAAAGCGCCGATGGCGCCAGTGTTAGGTCACAGACACCCTTTGCAGCGAGCCGACCAACTACTTCGTTGACTATTCTGTCGCCATTTCTTAGGTGATGATGAAAAGAAATGGTGGCGCCGTCTTGAATATTGAGACGTTCGAAGAGTTCATCCCACGAAGCAACGAGCTTGTTGGGTTTTTGACGTTGAGTCATTCCGCTTGATCGTCGCAACTGTCCATTTTTCGTCTTTTCATGTTTGGCTTGGGTACTGTCGATGAACGCACCCAGAAAGGACCTACACGGTTTGCCAGCTATGCGAGATGGTACCTTTCTGCCGAGCGCGTTATCCGTCCATGTTGTATCATTCCCCATAGTCAAACTCCTCTATGATGCGTCTTGCTTTTTCCACGACAGGAATGTCGACCATTTGCCCATCGACGACGATCGCTCCCTTGCCGGTCGAGAACGACTCCTCGTATGCCGCCACGATAGCCTGTGCCTGATGTAACTCTTCGGCGGTGGGCATAAAAGCCTTTCTTACATAAGGAATTTGCGAAGGATGGATGACCGATTTTCCGGCAAAACCAAGTGCTCGCGCCTCGTAGCAAGACATAAGAAGCCCTTCGGTGTTGTCTATGTCACCGTAAGAGGAATCGTAGGGCTCTATACCTGCTGCCCGTGCAGCGAGCACGATTGTTTCCCGCGCGAGAAGCGAATCTATTTGATGCATAGAACCGGAGTGCATCAATAAGGCCTTCCCTAGTATGTCGCTACTGGATTGGATGTCGCGCGAAAAATCTTCATAACCAAAACAAAGCCCACTAGTTCGTTTTGATGCACAGGCAATTCCCCTGGCTGCAAGCACCCCTTTTGCGGTCTCGATGATCGGCATAATCTGAATGCCGCCAGGCATTGTTCCGCACCGATTCTCGTGCTCAGAAAGGAGCGCATCTAGGCGCTTTATATCATCGGCCGTTTCGCACTTTGGCAACAGAACAATATCAGGCTTTGCAGGGACAATCTCCGCGAGATCGAGCATCGATTCTTCGGTTGATAGTGGATTTATCCTTACAGCCCGTGCGCTCTTCCTAAAGAGAAAAGAATTCTCCAGGAATCGCCGTACAAGTATGCGGGCTTCGCACTTCCTAGATTGCGCCACCGAATCCTCGAGATCGAATATCAAGATGTCCGCACCATAGAAATCGGCATTTACCGCAAAATGCGGTTGATCTCCAGGCATGTACAACCGCACGCGCCTACTCGATTGAGTAAAACCGGCACCATTCGAGGAGACAAGAGAAACGCCATATTTTCCCTTCTCAGGTGACATTGTTTTCATTTGCGACAGGTACCCGGCTTGTCGAAGCACCGCCTCAACTCTTGCGCTTATGACAAGGTCGAGAGCACCATCGTCTTCTATCGCAATTCTTCCTTTTGTTACGTCGAATTCTTGGAATATTCTTAAGACGCACTGTCTGATTTGCGTCTCAAAAAGTGCCCGAACACTCGAACGAACTTCAATCGACAAAGGTTCTTGGGAAGGTTCGTACCGAACGATACAATCCGATTTTGAAAGAAAGCCCGCTTCGGACTGTTCTGAATTACTCATATTGTCCTGAATTACTCATAGTTCTTCAATCGCAAACGGACCCCAGAGGGTTCGCGATCCCCTCAGACTACCGCACCCGACCATTCCGCTTCGCAATTCATTATCGCGCACTTCTAGCAGTTTTTCGTCGTCGATACGAACGGAGATTCTGTCGCCTATCGCCGACAGCGTCATTTGGATGTCCGTATCGTGATCCCATGCAAAATCAGTCTCGGCCAGCTTCTCAAATCCAAAGTTTTGCCGATAAACTGCAAGTTTCCCTTTATCGTCGATGCCGCCCCAATACGCCTGTTGTGCGCCCTTTGCCCTTACCAATAGCATGTGAGAATCCCCTGCAAGAGGAGTGACCGTTGCTTCAACCTTTTGGTTTGCCACTCTGTAACCGCCTGTATACGCGGCTGCTCTTGTAGGCGTCATAAGATGGAGCCTATTGTTCTCAATTGACCATGTCCCGCCTTCATGAGAAAACGGCGTCACAGAACCAAACTCTATCGTCTGCTTCGAAAAATCGATGTCGTAGCTTGCTTTTCCACTCAAGGTAAATTGGAGAACGAATAACCTCCCACTGTCACGCTTACCCTTGCCCGAAAAACTCGTGACCTTAAGACCAACTTCGTCAGGGAAGGACCCTTGCATCGACGGAATATCGAAAGAAACTCTATATTCCTCTTTCGGTTGGCCAGTCATATCTTTTCCCATATCGAAAAAGAGAGTAGGCGTCGTGATGATTTCTTTGCGAGACCAGGTGTCGCGCACATAGCCCTCTATTCCAATACGTTGACCTTCCCATTGTTCGAGGCAAAAACTTATATCTACGTGCTGACCTGGCCTTGCCAGCGGAGAAAAAACAGGGCTGTAACGTTCGTCATCAAAATCGGATCGTCTATAATACGGCTTGAAATAACAAGTTCCACTTTCTTCGCGTGTAAGCCGTTCAAAGCGAAATTCCAAGGCCCCTCGGTTTATACCATTGTGTTCTATCTCTCGATGCCCAGTTGCAAACCGAATTGCATCGGAGGCTCGCATGCCATGAGTCGAACCAGGAAGCTGGAAATCAAAGCAAAGCGCTTGCTCGCCATCGCCCTTCCACAACGACTCCACAAGGTAATTCGGGATGCTCTCTCCGGACATGGCATAGCCAACCCTTGCGAGCCGATCTGCAAATGTAGGAATATCGAGAACATTCAAAACACCAGGCAGCCCAGACAGCACGATGCTATCGTTTATTGGCTTACGATAATGTTCAGGCAACGAATCGAGGCCGTAAAGCACTCCTGCAATAGTACCCACATTACCTGCATTACAGTCCGTATCCCAACCGCACATCGTCGCGATTTCAACGGTGCGCGCAAAACTACCCTCGCCATAAAGAAGTGCAAGAGCACAAACTCCTGCGTTGGGAATTATGTGACAGAGCCCCGGCCATCGATCGTATCCCCATTCGGAGATGAGATATTCTTGACATTGTCGCCAATCTGCCGGGTACAAGGAATGGAATTGTTTTACGGCTTGAACAACCGAAGCATAGGCCGAGTCTTGCGGTATAAGGCCAAGGCCAGTGTCCACAATAGAGAGCACATCAGCTGCATCAAAAGCGGCGGCAATACTCGCTGCAATAAAACGGGCACCATTCAGGCCTTCTCCGTCGTGAGAGACCGAGGCTGCGCGCGCGGCAAATTCCGAGGCCTTCTTTGGATTACCAGGCCAGATCAAACCCCAGGTGTCTACAAAAATTTGGCCACCGATTTGTTCGGCAACGACCTTCCCGTTCCTGCGTACCGATCCAGATTCAGGGGCAGGGATTCCGTTCTTGAGATTTAGATAGGCGGTGTGTTCGGTACTGCGCCCATATCCTCCCCACCAAAACATTCCAACGCCTTCGCGGGCATAATTGAGCCACGCTCTTCCTTCTTCTTGCGCTTCGAGCTGCATGTCGCCTAGTCGAGCTTCCTGCGGTTCATGCTTTAGCATCTCTTCTACCTTTTCCAGGAAGGGG
>Ga0116158_10005264_pt1 | contig 10956 bp, 8 predicted proteins | sample AD_UKC052_MetaG_FD_89883 | JGI IMG/M metagenome (GOLD analysis project Ga0116158, IMG submission 89883) | Active sludge microbial communities of municipal wastewater-treating anaerobic digesters from USA - AD_UKC052_MetaG | ecosystem: Engineered > Bioreactor > Anaerobic > Digestate | place: USA... | reverse complement strand
TCATGTTGTCCGTATCGATGGCCTCCGGATAGTTTTCCCGGGCCGAATGCAAGCGTGCCAAACAAAGCCCGGGATCCCGATTCGTGCCCGATATCCGCTGCAAAAGCTTAGTTTCAGCGCAAACCAGAGTGTAATGAAGCATCCGGTATCCGGATTCCGGTATTCGCTCTAGTATTCTCTTTACAATGTCCGGCTCGTGCATCACCCAGGAAAAGATGATGTAGGAAAAGGACTCCTTGATGAAGGAATCAAGCATGAAAGCCGCGTTATTGAGCACCATTTCCTTGCGCCGTTCGGTTACCCGAAAGGGATTCATCCGCCAGAGATCATCACCATCCAGCCATACGCTGTTTTCCAGCCTGCGATATAGCCGTGACGCCACCGAACTCTTACCCGTTCCGGGAGCGCCGCCAATCATGATCAGTAATGGTTCCTTGAGGCCTTCATTGTCACCATCCAGAACGCCGCCGAATCCTATCCCGGGAGTGTAAGTCATAATACCTCAATGAAAAATGGTGCTGGGGCAAGTTCGCGAAGGGGTGGAGAAACGGTCAAGCAATTTGATTTCTATCGATATGCCGGGCAAGCGGTGGAAGCTGTGAAGATTTCTAGTTTTCGCAGGGTACTGGACTACTGAGGGCAGCCAATCCTAAGTTCAGTTCACTCTTCTACATCATCAGCTCTTGCCCTCTTTGTTTATATACAAGCATAGATATGTGCCAACCCGCCATTCTCCTGGAAGATACTGTGCAGATATACATAATCCCGCAATTGGAATAAATATTGCTCTTGCATACGGCATTAACTATTTATTCCCAACCAACCAACCATACTAATGGAGGTACAATGAACAAGAGAACGCTTGTCGCCCTTGTGTGCTTGATATTCTGCTTTATGACTTTACACGCTGTCAGCAGAGTTGTCCCCGTGTCAGGTAACGGTTACTTTGGCTCAGAATTATCTGTGTATGCCTCAGGTGACACCATTATGTTTGTGTATTTCAATACCGAGGATGCGGAAGATTTCACGGATAGCTTCGCGAAGTTCCGCATCAGTTCAAATGCTGGAGCTGATTGGCAGGAATATACCATTCCTCAGGCTCTCACTCGCTGGACCCGCCCCACCCTTAGCGTTCTCAGCGATGGCATTTATGTTTCCGTGGATAAATACCGCTACAAATCCACCGATGGCGGACAAAACTGGACTTTGGTGCATGAACTCCCCGCTGTTTGGGAAAGCACTCCCTATGTATTTGAACACGTAGCCGGACTGATGCAATATGAAGTGAATCTGCCCTATCCGGAATGGATTCAGAACGACTATGTGATCGAAGACAACCCCCATGATATCTTGAAGCCTTACAGCTACTACGTGGATGAAGATATCAGTATGAACAATAACAACGTTTATTGGGATGGCAGACACGTGATATCCGGAGTGTTCCGTGCCAATAGCGACATAAAAATACGGAATGCCGGCGGAGGTAACAACGGTGGCTGGCCCACGTTTATGGGTGAAGTTATCACGGCCGGAGATGTTCTGTCCATGCCGGCAAATTATCCTGTGGATGTTGTTTTCCAAGGCGGGCTGACCGAGAATCAACCCATGGCTGATATGCCCTGGCACAATCCCGCTCGTGAGAATGGCATTGAGGTGCGGGAGCACGGTACGAACATCTATCTGATCGAAGTAAACGGATCCACATACACCGGCTGGCACGGCGAAGTCAGCGTTCCCCGTCCGGCTGTCTATCCTGTTTACAGTGAATACCCCCCCACCGATGAATCAGTAGTGCTTTTTGAGAATCAGGTGATGATCAGCGATACCACCTGGACTCCCATCCCTCAAGGCAATTGTGAAGGCCAGACCTTCTTCTTTGACGGCGAACTGTGGATAAAAGGTACTTTCTCCGGCAAACAGACCTGGACTTCCAGCGGCAAGCTGAAGATCCTGGATGACATCCTGCTTACCAACACCCCCGCAGGCCAAAATCCCCATGATAACATATTGGATCAGGTGAATCTGGTCTCGGAGAAAAGCATCGAGATCAAATACGGTTACAAAGATCCCGGCACCAATGAACGAGTACACTGCTTTATGGGAGCTCACAGCGAACCGCACTACATCTATGCCCATCTCTACGCACTTGGCAGTGGCAATCGCGAAGGCATCTTCACCTTTGAATACCAGCATCCCCATCCTTCCACCCCTGCTGTGGAATTGGAAGTGGGGGGTGAAACCGTCTTGTATGAAAATATCGATCTGCATCGCTACCAATACCCGCCAAGCACCGCGAGTCCCTGGCCTGTCAGACTGGATTTACCCTGGTACAATCCCTTGTGGCCCGAAGCCCATCCCTATCTGGAACGCGGCTCAATAGTGGTTCACGGCAATATCTACCAGCGTAAACGCGGCTATACTCATCGCTCGCTGCATGACACGGAATACCCATCCAATTCCGGAGTCTGGGATATCGAAAATGACCTCTGTGGCGGACCATCCGGCACTTACACAGTGGAAGATCCCTCGATACCTGGTCTGGTGCTGAGTGCGCAAAACTATCCAGAAGCCCAGGGCAGCGGCATTGGATACTACGTTACCATACTGGGTGATGAACGCCTGCAGTTCTTTGCAGATCACGATAGCTGGTATCGCAAGTTTTGGGATCACGGCATCAGGATAGTATCTGCCACATCCGATGATCTGATCTTCCCTATTGTTGGCCGGTTCAGCGATACTCTGAAGAGCAAGTGTTTTGACAGCCGTGACGGCCAGTTCCTGATGGGGGCAAACGATGCCCTCGTGATTTCTGACTATGACGCTCTGGCGTATGACCTTAGCTCTGTAACCAGGAGCTGCGGCACCATCTTGAGTGCGCGGCTGGACCAAAACCTGCACCCAATCGTGTTACAAGCCCAAAATATGCCCGACGGCAGCGTGATGGCCACCATCAAAGCCATCAATCCCAATAATGGCGATCCTCAGCCCACCATATTGTATACCGATATTGGCAACTACTCCACTTTGCAGGGATTCTGCATTATGCCAGACGGTCAGAAGGTTTTTGGCAAATTCACAGATGGTCAAATCCAGCTCTACACAGTACGTGATGGAGGCCTTAGCGCGCCCTTCTGGCAGGTGGCTTTTGACGCAGCCAACCTACAGGGCAGCAAACTAAGCCTGATCCCTTCCAGCGCCACCGGATTGGAGCTGTTTATCTGGAAGAGCAGCAGCCCCGATACCAATACTTGGGGTACAATCACACATCATCACATCCAGACCCCTGTCTCGAATAGCGATCCCACTACTCCGGGGCTGGATCGCGCCAGCATCTCTGCCCATCCAAACCCCGCCAGGAACTCGATGAATATCAGCATGAAGATAATAGATCATCAAAGACACGAGGTGGAAGTATTCAACATCCGCGGCCAAAAAATCCGCAGCTTCGAAAACGCCTCCAAGAATGCCGATAATCAATACTCAATTGACTGGGACTTGAAAGACCAGTCCAGTAAGCCTGTCGCCAAAGGCGTGTACATCCTGCGCCTGAAAGTGGATGGGAAGCCTGTCGATAGTAAGCGCGTAAGCGTTTACTGATTACCTATTCTCAAGTCAGATCAGTTCACCCGGGCTGTTAGTCAGCCCGGGTTTTTTTATAGAGTTTGCAGAGTGCTTGCGAATCCTGGGCTGACGAAGCCCTATTCCACGGGGACCCAGATCTCCACTATGGAGTCCTCAGAATCTGCTTTGTAGCTATGATCGTAGCGTTCCAGAGACTCTGCGAAGAGGATCTTGTGTTTACCGCTTTGCGCGTAGGTACCATAAATGTAAGAATAGGTCTTTGCTATATTTTTCACGGAGCCTTTGTGTTCAAACACAAGGTAATTGCGGGCCGGGATCTTGCGGCTGACCATGCCTTCGGGGATTTTATCCAGGCTTTTTACCTGAGCAGCCACCATGTAGCCCCAGGTATCTTCACCTTTGGCGTTCATAGCCGCGTAACTGATGCCGTAATAAGCGTCGCCGATTATCCCAGCGATCTGTTCATCCATTTCAAAGAACTTGGTCCACATCGCCATATACGCTTCGCTTTCCATGGTGTCGATGCTTTCCACGCCCACCAATAGCATTTCGCCCATTTTGGCTTCACGAACCTTTATCTCCGGTTTTGCTTCCTTCCCCTTGGCTTCGTCCGCGGCATATAGGCAGATTAGGGAAGCTGCCAGCACGATAACTAAGAATATGTTTTTCATGGCTTTACTCCATACTAGATTTGGGACGGGGGTGCAGCCCTCACTTCGCCTGTCAAGTGGGAAAAACAAATAACTGCCTGCTCATTCCATGAAGCTGTTGATGATGTGAGACAGCTTTACATCTCCCCCGGAGCAGAATGAGGTTGTCCACTGTCCAAGGCAGGTCGGTAATCCTGAAGGGCGTTGCTGATCACTGCGTGCAAGTAAACAAGCTGATCTTCCGGCAATCCACTACCAATGTAATGCAGCTCATCAGCAGCTTTGATGATTAGCGCCCCTGCGCCCACGAATCGCACCAGTCTTGGCATCCAGCGGGGAATGGAGGCAGGATCAACACCACTTTGACCGTCTGCAGCACTGCGTAGCTTGGCTTCGGGACTGCTAAGATCAACGCCAAAGACCTGATCCCAACGCAGGTTTAAGCTTTTTTTGGCCAGGCGATCCTGTAGTTCCAGCCCACGATTACTGATCCGCAGAGTTTGTACTGCCTTCCCGGTGCGCATCCGCACTCTCAGCATTTCGGTAAGCGGAAGCAGGATAAAGAAAATACCAAAGAAGCTGATAAAGCCAATCCTGACCACAGCAGGAGTGCCGGTACTCCAGAGGATGCCCCAAAAGCCCCGGGTAAAGAGCAAAAAGAACAGCAGGGGCAAGCAGCCAAATAGCAACTTCGCCTTATGCAGACGCCGCGGAAGCAATCCCAGATACAGTCCATCAGGCCCTTCTTTGAGCTCAAAATCCTCTCTCGCAGGATATGGGGGGAGATCTGTCTTTTGCGCTGGTTTCGCAGGTCCTTCCAGCGATTGCACGTTATCTGTGCTGGCATCCGAGACCTTAAAATCCAAAAATTCACTGATCAGGATCGCTTGACTCCTGGCCTGGCCATAACTGGTGGCTGAGTTGAGTTGAAGCTCCGGTAATCCCTTGGTGGAAATCAGCATAATCGGATAACTATCTGCAGTATCTGAATCGCCTTTCACGTAGCGGATCCGTACTTCGTCGAAGTCGTGCAGATCGTAAAAGCTGCTGTGCATCGGCTTCATCAGACCCTTGGAGATCCAAAGCCGCATTTGACGCTGGTCAATGGTATGCCACTGTCTGGTAAATACCAATGCTCCGCCCACTGCGCTAAAAATGAGCCCCATACAAGCTATGATCAGCATTCCCCAGAACGGCACATCATCCCCGTTGGAAAGCGGTATCACTCCGGTGGAGACCAGGATCATAAACAGACCTGCAAAGAAAAATGGCAAGCCAAACAGGGAAACGCAACCGCCCCCTGATTTCATTTCCAATAAATGCTCCGAGGTACGAACATAACGTCCTGCTGTCATCTTCATCTTCATCGCCAAACTCCTGACGTGGTCATTTTTCTGTGAATCCCGGATCATTGCTCAATCCGCGTTTACTGATCTACAGAACGGCATCCGATGTTCCGCTTTCCATTACATGTTCGATGCGTTCGCCGTTCCCTTGGCATGGTATATGCTGGGGCTAATACTCGTCAAGCTCTTTATCATGGATTGAATGCAAGGTAAAAGAAGACCCGCCCGCCCAATGGCTGAACGTGCGGATGAGTTTAATTTATTGTGTACGAAACTTATGCTTCTTCGATATCCTCGGTGATGGGATCCAGCATAATGCGACCGCAATTTTCACAATAGACGATCTTCTTTCTTAGCTGCAATTCGATGCGCAGCTGTTGCCGGATCACAAATCCGCATCCCCCGCAGGAGCCGTCACGATTGTAAACCACCGCAAGGTTGTCCTTGTTCTTGATCAGGTTGCCATAACGCTTGATCAGCGGAACGGGTAGGGTTACTGCCATTTTATTGCGCTCTGCTCTGGTGCTTTCGATCTTGTTTTCCAGAGTATCGATCTGGGCTTTGAGATCGCCTTCTTTGGCGCGCTTTTCCGCTTCGGCTTTGTCCAGGGCTTTTTTCTTGTCGGCGATGTTTTCCTTGGCGGCATTTTCAGTTTCCATCAGTTCCAATAGTTGCGATTCGATCTCGGAGATTTTGTCCTTGAGGTAAGCAATTTCGCTATTCAGAGCTTTGTACTCCTTGTTCGTCTTGATCTCTGAAAGCTGGGCGCCGTACTTGCGGATTTGCTCCTGGAAGGTCTTCACATCGTTTTCCAATGCGCGTTGTTTCTTGTTAATCTCCTGTTTGGTGCTTTCCCCGGCAAGGAGATCCGCAGTAGCCTGCTCCACATTGTCGATCAGCTCGTTAAGCTGTTTGGGCAGTTCCTGCTGTAAAACTCTGTAACGCCCGATGGCGTCGTCTAAAAGCTGCATTTCGGCCAGAGTTTTCAATTGATCTTGCATATTTACTCCTTGAATAATAAACTGATGTCCAGCGACTTGTAAGAATGGGTGAGGGCTCCGCTGGAAATGTACTGCACTCCGGTTTTGGCATAGGACAGGATGTTATCTTCGTTTACGCCGCCTGAGATTTCAAATTCCATTTGCTTGCCATACTTTTTTACCGCCGCGCGGATATCCTTGAGGCTCATGTTATCCAGCATCACGCGATCCGCTTTGCATGCTACGGCTTCTGCCACTTCGTCCTGATTGGTGACCTCCACCTCGATCTTGTAGGTGGTGTTGTGCTGTTTTACTCGGGTAACTGCGGCAGTGATGCCACCGGCGGCGCGGATGTGATTTTCCTTTAGCATGATCATGTCGTACAGGCCATGACGGTGATTGAAGCCGCCTCCGACACGAACGGCATACTTTTCCAGAGTGCGTAGTAGCGGCGTGGTCTTTCGGGTATCCAGCAGCTTGGTCTTGGTGCCAGCCAGGGCCTTGACCATACGATTTGTCTTGCTGGCGATCCCGCTGAGGCGTTGCAGAAAGTTCAGCGCGGTGCGTTCAGCCTGTAGAATGGAGGCGGGACGGCCTTCGATGCGCATGATTTCGTCGCCCTTTGCCACTGCATCGCCGTCTTTGCGATAGAGGATCACCTTCAGATCGGCATCCACGGTCTTAAACACCTGTTTGCTGATCTCGGCTCCTGCGATGATACCCGCTTCTTTGGCGATCATATAAGCAGTGGATGTTTTGGGTTCCAGATCCAGATAAGCAGTGGTGATATCTCCGCTGCCGAGGTCTTCATCCAAACTTTTACGAATAATTTCTTCCAAACTCATGCATTCCTCCCAGGCAAAAAAAAAGCATTTGCTTGCGGCAAATGCTTACGCTCTATCGTTATAACGTTCTTAATGTCATGCATCTTACTTCGGTAACACATATAGTTTTATAAAACCTCTCTAGGTGACCATGGAAAATGAAGGGGCAAATCTGTCAAGCCTAATCGCCAAACCTGCCTCCCTCCAGCAAGCACGAGGTGATTACTCATCATAGGTTTGACATCTTTGAAACAGGGGGCTTCCCTCCCATCGGCTGTCATATCATCATACAAACAACTGGGTTTTCGGCATTTAAGCCATCTTGCTCCTGCTGCTGAATCCAAGATTATCCCAAAGGCCTCCTGAACGGGGCTTGAGATGTGTTTGGCATGTGCTTGAGATGTGCAGGAGATGTAAGGCAGCCAGAGGTTTGCCAGGGGCGATGGATGACTGGGGAATATCTGGCTGGGCACAAGCGAGGGGAGCTGCTTGCTTGGAGTTTTATTGACATATTGAGGGAAAATCATTTGATGGGTTAGATAGGTGGAAAAAGTAATGGAAATCATCAAGACCACTGCCTTGGTAAAAGATTATAACCTTGGTAATGTTAAGGTTAGAGCACTGGACGGCATCGATCTCACGATTGATGCGGGGGAATTTGTGGCCATAATGGGGCCTTCAGGATCCGGTAAAAGCACCTTGATGCACATCATCGGCTGTCTGGATCGTCCCAGCTCTGGCGATTACTATCTGGATGGCGATCTGGTTAGCTCTCTGCCCAAGAGTGCGCTTGCGGGTATCAGGAACCGCAAGATCGGCTTTGTCTTTCAATCTTTTAACCTCCTGCCCCACCTAAGCATTCTGAAAAACGTGGAATTACCGCTGATGTATGCCGGCATCGCGCCCGGCACACGCAGAAAGAAGGCCGAAGAGATATTGGCTTCCGTAGGCCTCAGCGACCGCCTGAAACACAAACCCAATGAGCTTTCCGGGGGACAGCGCCAGCGCGTGGCGATCGCCCGCGCGATCGTAAACTCTCCCTCCATTCTTTTGGCCGACGAACCCACCGGCAATCTGGATTCCCAAGCCGGAGGCGACATCCTGAGCATCTTCCACCAATTGCATGCCGCGGGTAACACGGTGATCATGGTTACTCACGATCCGGCAGTTGCCGCCAGAGCAAACCGAACTGTGATGATCCGCGACGGATTGATCGATTATGGCAGTATCGCTGGCTGAATCCCTCCACATCGGCGTAGCTGACATCGCCACACGCAAGGTGCGAAGTTTGGTGACCGTGCTGGGCATAGTGCTTGGTGTGATGTGCATCATGGTGGTTTTGGCGATTTTAGCGGGCATGAATGAAAGCACTCTTCAATGGATGCAAGAACGTGGCGGACTAAGCAAAGTAGAGATCAGTTATAACTGGCAATATGATTTTCGCCAGGGGGGTGAGGCCAAGTTTGATCTGGATGATCTGCGCAAGCTGCAGTCCATGATCCCAGAGGTGAAAGCCTTCAATCCCAATATCTCGGTCTGGGATGCCCGCACCCGCTACCGTGATCAATATTACAATTCTCAATGTATCGGTGTATTTCCTGATATGCAGATCGTGGAAAACTGGTATCCGGACAAGGGACGCTTTATCAATGAGGTCGACATCCGTGAAAATAACAATGTGATCGTATTGGGCAGTGCGGTGGCAGAGCACTTTTTTGGCGCTCGCGATCCTCTGGGGCAGAGCATCATGCTAAATAACCAGATGATGAAGGTGGTAGGCGTGATGAGCCGCAAGTATTTCAAGAGCAATGGCGGCGAAATGTGGGGCGGAGAAAACGCCCTGGAATACATGAATCACCGCAACTTCATCCCCCTCTCCACGATGATAAACAAGATATCTCCCGGCAGCAAGGTCGATCAGGTAGAGATCATCGCGGCCAGCCCCGAAGCCGCGATCACGCTAAAGGCCAAGCTGGAACCGATCGTGCGGCAGCTTATGGATGGCAAGCGGGTCTTCCGGGTGGAATCGGCTCAGGAACAGATGCAGCAAATGAAGCAGAGTTCCATGATTTTCAGCGCCATCTTCATCATGATCGCGGCAATCTCGCTGCTAGTAGGCGGAATCGTGATCATGAACATCATGCTGGCGTCCATCAAAGAGCGCACTCGCGAGATCGGCGTACGTCTGGCCATTGGAGCGCGCCGCGTGGATATCTTTGTGCAATTCATGGTACAGACGGTTTTGATCACTGCCCTGGGCGGAGTATTTGGCATTGCCCTCGGATATGCCATCCTCGATGTGGTGGGGGATTACCTGCAGATGCCGATGGTGGCACGATTTGATATGATTTTTACTGCCTTGGCGGTATCGGTGGGTATAGGTTTGATCTTTGGCATCGCCCCTGCCGTAAAAGCCGGAAATCTGGATCCGGTAACGGCATTGAGGGAGGAGTGATGGGCAAAAGAAGAGGAAGCTCGTTCTTTGGCCTTGGCAAGCTGTTTTCTGCTCTCTACAAGGTGATCCTGATCGATCTTTACAAGGGCTATCTGGTGTTGGCCTCCCCACCACGACGCAAGAAGCTCTGGCATCAGATCAGCCACTTTCTGGGCATCATGTATCAGCGCATCGTGAAGGAGAAAGTCCCCCGGGAAGCCGGCAGCCTGGCCTACACCACCATTTTGGGCTTCATTCCCTTCATCACTTTCATCGTAATGCTGGCGCCCGATCTCCCCTTTTTGAACCTGAAAGAACGCATCGCCTCCGTGGTGGCCAAGAACTTCATCCCCGGTTCCGCGAACGCAGTGATGGACTTGATCAATGAGTTGATTCAACGTCGCATGGGCCTGAACATCATGGTCTTCGTGATCCTGCTGGTCTCATCTTATCTGCTGTTTAACAATATCCGCAGCACCTTTGACCGCATTCTGAGCACTCACGCGCCCCAAAGTCAGGATATCATCACGCAATTCATCAAGTTTTTCGGAACTCTGGTTTTTGGGCTACTGGTGATTGTGCTACTCTTTTCCAGCTCATCATTGCCCATCATTTCGCACGTGCTGCGTTCTCCGCTATTTACCTGGCTATCTTACATATTGCCCTTCGTGGTGCAATTTGCCGCGCTACTCTTTTTGTATTTGCTGCTCCCCACGGCCAAGATCAAGCGCGCCAGCCTGATCCGCGGCACTTTTTGGACTACGGTGATCTGGGTGCTGGTAAAATCCGGATTTGATTCGTACATTCTGAATCTGACCAGTTATCAGGCCGTATATGGCGTGCTGGCGGCCCTGCCCATCTTTCTATTTTGGATATATGTGAACTGGATGATCATCCTGGGCGGCGTGGTGCTGGTGAGCGTGATCGACAACAAGGATAACGAAGAAATCATCCAGAAAGTACCCCAACAAGTGGTTCGCCTCAGCCTAGAGATGTATAGCGACGGCAAGCTGAACGAGAGTCTGAAGAGCTACATCAGCAAGCAAGATATTAAAGATTTAGTCGAGCTGATCGACAAGGAAGGATCTGATGAATAAATACGCACTAATCAGTGTAAGTGACAAGACCGGAATTGAAACC
>Ga0116158_10005256_pt1 | contig 10965 bp, 5 predicted proteins | sample AD_UKC052_MetaG_FD_89883 | JGI IMG/M metagenome (GOLD analysis project Ga0116158, IMG submission 89883) | Active sludge microbial communities of municipal wastewater-treating anaerobic digesters from USA - AD_UKC052_MetaG | ecosystem: Engineered > Bioreactor > Anaerobic > Digestate | place: USA... | reverse complement strand
TACGGGGTGACGTTTTTCAAAAACAAGGTTTCGTTTACATTAATAATTTCGTTTCTTTATCATCATTTTCGGGTGGGCGGACACAGCAACAATTCCCGTACAGCCCCAAGCCCCGCCCGTTAGGCACAATTCTATGGCAACATCACCCGAACTAAACCCAGCATTTGTTTTAGCACCTTTCAATTATCTGCTAGCTAATTGCCAGAACAACGTGTTAATGGGACTAAGACTAGTTGAAAAAATTGAGAAATTTCCGGAACCCACCTTAGAAGAACTACAATTCTTTCAACTTTCAATTGGAGGTCAGGTAACAGACATCAGTAAAAGTCAGACATTATTTAAGAAGTGGGTTTTAATAAATGGTTTTGAAGACATTCACAAATGTATTCGAGTGACCCTAGAACGATTATATATTTTTAAGACAGTCCAAAAAAATATAACTAATATTTCAAACTTAGATGAATTTGTAAAAGAACTACATGTCAAAGCAACTAACTTTTATTTTGATGGACTAATCAAAGAAATCACTGTGTATTTAACTGAACCTCTAAAATATAAAACCCATATTGAATCCTTAAACAATGCAAGAAACTGCTTAGTTCATACAAATGCGGTTGTTACAACAAGACATTGTAATAATATTAAAAAAGACAAATTAAAAATCATTGGAAATAGATTTAAGTATTTCTTTAAAAACGGCGAGGAAGAAATAATAGCAGAAATAGGAAAACCCGGGCCTGAAAATGCTGCTTTGATGCTTGGGGCCGAAGAATTTGAAATAGTGTTCGAAAAAAATTCTGAAATCGAGCTTAATTTGAGACAATTTCTCGACGTATTAAGTACATGTGTATTCATCAACGCTGAAATTGACATAGTACTAAAAAAGAACTGTGCCTAACATTGGTATTGCCAATAGTGGGGCTGGAAGGAAGTACAATCGGCAGCAGTAAAAATCCAGGCTTCAGTTCGGGCGGGACAAGCAACGCTGGGCATTCAATCTTAACTTCATCAAAGCATTTTTTAATCAGCAGTTGTTCCGGGCGGACGAATAATAAATCCCCCACCATCGGCAATACCTGCCCGTTGCACGTCACCCTTCGGACACACCCTACGAACCACAACCAGCAGACCCAAACGACGAACACCCTAACCACCCACCGCACATTGCAGCACATTTGCAAGGCACACAAAGCCACCGCACAAAAGCCAACCTTGCAAAAGAGCTGCAATTGCCAACACACGGCAAACAGTCCTATAATTTGACGGCTGAAAATTATATACTACATTTGCAACGATGAAAATATTTATACTCATATTTAGTTTCTACTTGTTAGGACTATCTTGTTTGCCTTGTGGCGACAAGAATGAGTGTACAGTTAAAGCAACTACTACCGTTTCAACACCCATCAACCACGACAAACACAGCCAAGACACAGAACATTGCACCCCTTTTTGCACCTGTTCTTGTTGTGCAGTATCAGTTTCATTACCAGCAACTGTATTTTATAAAATCCATAAAAGGATTTTCCCCACTAAGAAGTATCCTATGTACGATGTTTCGTACAATTCCCAAGTTTCCTTTTCTATTTGGCAACCGCCTAAATTAAGTTAAGCAATAATAAAAAGTTTGGGGGCTTCGCCCCCAAAACATAGTGTGGGGCTACGCCCCACCTATACCTAATATTATTTCATTAACTTAATTTATTATTTGAATGTTAGATAACATCATAAGATTCAGTATAAAAAACAAAATCGTAATAGCCATTATGACTTTGTTGCTCATTATTTGGGGCGTATGGAGTGCTACCAAATTACCCATTGATGCCGTACCAGATATTACCAATAATCAGGTACAAATAATTACCGTTTGCCCCACATTGGCAGGGCAGGAAGTGGAACAATTGGTAACTTTTCCGATAGAACAAAGCATTGCCAACATACCCAATTTAGAAGAAGTAAGAAGTATTTCAAGGTTTGGGTTATCGGTTATTACAGTAGTTTTTAAAGACGAAGTAGATATATACTTTGCAAGGCAACTGATTAACGAAAAATTAAAAGAAGCCGAAGAAGCCATACCCAAGGGCATTGGCACACCAGAGCTTGCCCCCGTAAGTACAGGGTTGGGCGAAGTGTATCAGTACATCATCCACCCAAAAAAAGGAAGTGAGAAAAAGTACAATGCCAAAGACTTGCGTACTATGCAAGATTGGATTGTAGCAAGGCAACTCAATGGCACACCAGGCATTGCCGAAGTAAACAGTTTTGGTGGCGAACTAAAACAATACGAAGTATCGGTAAACCCCAACCGCTTAAAAGCAATGGGTGTAAGCATACCCGATATTTTTACTGCCTTAGAAAAAAACAACCAAAATACAGGCGGGGCATACATTGATAAAAAACCAAACGCTTATTTTATCAGGGGCATTGGTTTGGTTACTTCGTTAGAAGATGTACAAAATATTGCCGTAAAAAATACAGGTGGTATTCCCATTTTTATTAAAGATGTAGCCGAAGTAAAATTTGGAAATGCAGTACGTTATGGAGCAATGACTTTTAATGGAGAAGTAGATGCCGTAGGTGGTGTGGTAATGATGTTGAAAGGCGAAAATAGCAATGAAGTGGTGCAGCGTATTAAAGATAAAATACCAACCATTCAAAAATCGTTGCCCGAAGATATTATTATAGAACCCTACTTAGATAGAACGGATTTAGTGGGCAGAGCCATTAGTACCGTAGAGAAAAATTTAGTTGAAGGTGCTTTAATTGTAATTTTTGTTTTGGTGTTGTTCTTAGGCAATTTTAGAGCAGGGCTTATTGTAGCATCCGCCATTCCTTTATCGCTGTTGTTTGCTTTAGGTTTAATGAATGTATTTGGTGTAAGTGCCAATTTAATGAGTTTAGGTGCTATAGATTTTGGGTTAATTGTAGATGGTGCAGTTATCATTGTAGAAGCTACATTGCACCATTTGGGATTACGAAAAACAGCAGGTAAACTAACACAAAATGAAATGGATAATGAAGTGTTTCAGTCTGCTTCTAAAATTCGTAGTAGTGCTGCCTTTGGCGAAATCATTATCCTGATTGTATATATTCCCATTCTCACATTAATTGGTATTGAAGGTAAAATGTTTCGTCCAATGGCACAAACAGTTGGCTTTGCTATTTTGGGTGCTTTGATTTTGTCCTTAACTTTTATCCCTATGATGTGTGCTTTGTTTTTACCAAAAACCATCAGCCACAAAAAGAATTTTTCGGATAAAATGATGGATTTTTTCCAACGCATCTATCAACCATTATTACAAAAAGCAATCAGGTTTAAATATTGGTTGGTTGGTGTTACAGTTGTGGTATTTACTATTTCATTAATTGTTTTCAGCCGTATGGGTGGCGAGTTTATACCCAATCTTGCCGAAGGTGATTTTGCGTTTCATTGCATACTGCCACAAGGCAGTTCTCTAAGCCAAAGTATTGAAACATCTATGCAAGCCAGCAGAATTGTAAAACAATTTGACGAAGTAAAAATGGTAGTGGGCAAAACAGGTGCAGCAGAAGTACCTACCGACCCTATGCCACCCGAAGCTACCGATATGATGATTATTTTAAAACCACAAAAAGAATGGAAAAATAAAAAATCGTATGACGAATTAGCGGACGAAATAAACGAAAAATTAGAAGCAATACCAGGTGTTTTCTTTGAAAAAAATCAGCCCATACAAATGCGTTTTAATGAGTTGATGACAGGCATTAGGCAAGATGTAGCTGTAAAAATATTTGGCGAAAATATGGACAGCCTTGCTACATACGCCGAAAAGGTGAGCAAAGCAATACAAAGTGTGCAGGGTGCTACAGCCCCACAAGTAGAACGGGTAAGTGGTTTGCCACAAATTAATATAGAATACGATAGAACAAGAATAGCCAATTATGGCTTAACCATACAAGATGTAAACGACATTGTAAGTACTGCATTTGCAGGAAAAAGTACAGGTGTAGTTTTTGAGAATGAAAGAAAATTTGATTTAGTAGTAAGGTTAGATAGCACTTATAGAAGCAGTATCGATGATGTAAACAACTTAATGATACCAACAAACACAGGCAATCAAATACCACTATCGCAGGTTGCCAACATCAATTTTAAAGTAGGCCCCGTACAAATAAGCCGTGAAGCAGGGAAGCGAAGAATTGTAATTGGCTTTAATGTAAAAGGTAGAGATGTACAAAGCGTAGTAACAGAAATTCAACAAAAATTAGCAACGCAAATACAACTGCCAAGCGGTTATTATTTTACCTATGGCGGTACATTTGAAAACCTACAACAAGCCAGTAAACGATTAATGATAGCCGTACCAGTTTCATTGCTGCTCATTTTTATGTTACTGTATTTTACGTTCCGTTCATTCAAACAAGCAGGTCTAATATTTACAGCTATACCAATGAGTGCCATAGGTGGCATATTTGCTTTATTGCTTCGTGGTATGCCATTTAGTATTAGTGCAGGTATTGGTTTTATTGCGTTGTTTGGCGTTGCAGTATTAAATGGTATTGTATTAATTGGCACTTTCAATCAGTTAGAAAAAGAAGGTTGGAAAGATATTTTGCAACGTGTAATTGAAGGCACAAAAATAAGATTGCGGCCAGTATTAATGACAGCTACAGTAGCCAGTTTGGGCTTTTTACCAATGGCATTAAGCAGTAGTGCAGGTGCAGAAGTGCAGAAACCTTTAGCCACCGTTGTTATTGGCGGTTTAATTACAGCTACTTTCTTAACCTTGTTTGTATTGCCGTTGTTCTACATCATTTTCAATTCAAAAATTAATTTTAAAAGAAAACCAAAAGTGAAACCCATTACCTCAATAGCAACAATAATTTGTTTGTTGGTTGGCTTAAATGCTACTGCACAAACAGCAAAACAAATAACCATAGAACAGGCCATTCAATTAGCTACACAAAATAATACATCTGTTAAAGCAAATGATTTGGATATACAGGCAGCAACAGCATTAAGAAAAACAGCTAATGAATTACCCAAAACAGATTTTAATGTACAATTGGGGCAGTACAATAGCATCAAGTTTGACAATGCTTTTCAGCTTTCGCAAACCATTCCATTTCCTACTCTTTTTGGTGCTAAAAAAGGCTTAATAAATGCCGAAATAAAAGCAAAGCAAATTCAAAAAGATTTAACACTTTACGAAATCAAAAATCAGGTTCGCAGCTTTTTTTATCAAATAGAATACTTGCAGTACAATCAGCAAAAATTGCAGGGCTTAGATAGTTTGTACAACGAATTTATTAGAGTAGCAAATTTGCGATACAAAACAGGCGATACTAAAAAAATTGAAATCAGCACAGCCGAAACTAAAAAAGGCGAAATCAATTTATTGGCACAGCAAAACAAAGTGTATTTGCAAACTGCTTATCAGCGTTTAAAAACTTTGCTCAACACTACTGATAATATTGAAGTGGCTGCAAATACTAACTACACACCTCTACAAGTAAGCAGTTTGATAGATAGCAATGCAATAACCAATCACCCAATATTGCAATCGTTATATCAAAATATGCAAATAGCCGAGCAAACAAAAAAGGTAGAAAAAGCACAAGGCTTGCCCGATTTTAAAATTGGTTATGCTAATCAATCGCTTATTGGTTTTCAAACTATCGATGGAACAGATAAATATTTTGGTGCAGGCAACCGCTTTAATGTGGTAAATATTGGCATTGCCATTCCGTTAACTTTTGGTGCTACCAAAGCAAGAATAAAATCATTGGAGTTTCAAAAACAAAGTTTGCAAACACAGGCACAATACCAAACTGCATTACTCAATACACAATTGCAAAACGCTATAACACAGTACCAGCAAGATGTACAGCAATACAACTATTACAAAACACAAGCATTACCAAATGCCGATGATATTGTAAAAGCTGCACAATTGGGCTATCGCACAGGCGACATTTCTTATGTAGAGTATTTGTATGCTTTGCAAACCGCTTCCGATATTCAATTAAAATATTTGCAATCCATTCAGCAAATAAATCAAACGGTGGTATCCATTAATTCAGTAATCAATAAATAATTTCAACTATGTTACTCAATATAAATAAAATAATAGGTTCGGTAATCGTACTTAGTATGTTACTAACTGCTTGCAGCAATAATAAAGAAGGCGATGTAAAAAATACAGCCGAAACAAAAACAGAAACAAAGCCCGAAGAAGCCCACGAAGAAGCACCAGCAACGATTGCCGCCCTTACTGCCGAACAGATAAAAACAGTAGGCATTACTTATGGTACGGTTGAAATGAAAGAACTTACCGCCACCATAAAAGCCAATGGCAATTTAAAAGTACCAAACAACAGCAAGGGCAACGCCACTTCGTTGTATGGTGGTGTTATAAAATCTTTGAATGTACAAATAGGTTCTTATGTTCGTAAAGGGCAGGTAATAGCCACTATTGCCAATCCCCAGTTTATACAATTGCAAGAAGAATATTTAACTACTGCCAGCAAAATTATTTTTGCAGAGCAAGAATTAAGCAGGCAAAAAGAATTGAACGAAGGCAATGCAGGAGCAAAGAAAAATTTACAAAGTTCCACAGCAGAGTTAAGTAGTTTACGAACCCGTAGAGCTTCTTTACAGCAGCAAATACAATTAATGGGCATTAACCCAAATAATGTAAGCAACGGTAATTTAAAATCTGCATTGGTAGTTACAAGCCCTATTGGCGGTACTGTAAGCAATGTATTTGCAAAAATTGGTTCTTATGTAGATGTGTCTTCCCCAGTTGCAGAAATAGTTGACAACGGCAGTTTACATTTAGATTTGAATGTATTTGAAAAAGATTTGCCTATGCTAAAAGTTGGGCAAACAATACATTTTACATTAACTAATAATCCTACAACCGAGTACGATGCAATGGTATATAGTATTGGTACTGCATTTGAAAATGATAGCAAAACCATACCAGTACATTGTACTGTAAAAGGCAATAAAGCAGGGCTTATAGATGGTATGAACATTACAGGAATTGTAAGCCTTAATAATGTAACTACACCAGCCGTCCCTACCGATGCCATTGTAGAAGCAGACAGCAAATTTTACATTTTTGTAGTAACAAATAAAGAACCCGAAGAACACCACGAAGAAGGCGAAGAAACACACGACCATAAAGAAGCTGAAAAAGACAAAGAAGCCGAACCTACCAATACCACCAATTTTGAAAAAATAGAAGTGGTAAAAGGCGTTACCAATATGGGCTACACCGCAGTAACTTTTGTAACAGATATTCCTGCAGGGGCAAAAATTGTAACCAAGGGTGCATTTTTTATCAATGCCAAATTATCTAACACAGGCGAACACGAACATTAAACAATAGATACAAAATACAAATCTGTAAATTATTAGTTGTATAGTATATATAATTTTAATACAAAAAATCAAAACTATGGCACATCAACATACATACGATAAAAACGGCAAGCAACTTTGTTGCACACAACAAGAAAAAATTTACACCAATGCAGGTGCATCAGCATTATTAAAAGATGGACATTCAAAAGATGATGGACACAACCACGAAGAACACGGCGATGATGATGGACACAACCACGAAAGTAGCAACCAAACAACGCTGCAAATGTTTTTACCTTCCATCATTTCCCTTTGTCTTTTACTTGCAGCAATTGCATTAGATAACTATATAAAACCAAGTTGGTTTACAGGTTGGATAAGGATTGTATGGTATGCAGTTGCATACATTCCTGTAGGTTTTCCAGTAATAAAAGAAGCATTTGAAAGCATCCGCAAAGGCGAAATATTTTCAGAGTTTTTATTAATGTGCATTGCAACAATTGGTGCATTTTCCATTGGCGAATATCCCGAAGGTGTTGCAGTAATGTTGTTTTATGCAGTTGGCGAAGTGTTTCAAACATTAGCAGTTAAAAGAGCAAAAGCAAATATTAAAACTTTGCTTGACCAGCGACCAGATGAAGTAACTATTTTAGAAAACAACCAACCCAAAACCGTTAAAGCCGAGGGCGTAAACATTGGCGACATCATACAATTAAAGTCAGGCGAAAAATTAGGATTGGATGGTGAGTTAATTTCCGAAACAGCATCTTTCAACACCGCAGCACTTACAGGCGAAAGCAAGCCCGACACCAAAGCAAAAGGCGAAACCGTGTTAGCAGGTATGATTAATTTAAACACCGTTGCACAGGTAAAAGTTACCACCGCTTACACCGATAGTAAACTTTCAAAAATTTTAGAGTTAGTTCAAAATGCCACCGCACAAAAAGCACCAACAGAATTATTCATTCGCAAGTTTGCAAAAATTTATACCCCTATTGTTGTGTTTCTTGCCATTGCAATTTGTGTAGTGCCAATGTTGTTTGTAGATAATTATGTGTTCAGCCAATGGTTGTACAGAGCATTGGTTTTCTTAGTTATCAGTTGCCCTTGTGCATTGGTAATTTCAATACCGTTAGGATATTTTGGCGGTATTGGTGCAGCCAGTAAAAATGGAATATTATTTAAAGGCAGTAACTTTTTAGACATCATTGCAAACATTCAAAACGTAGTGATGGACAAAACAGGCACTATGACCGAAGGCGTTTTTAAAGTACAGGAAATAGTTATAAAACCTGAATTTAATAAAGATGAAATACTGCAAATGGTAAACGCTTTGGAAAGCCAAAGCACACATCCCGTTGCTACAGCCATTCATAATTATGTAGGAGAAATAAATACAAATATTAAGTTAGATAATGTAGAAGAAATATCAGGACACGGCTTAAAGGCAAACATCAATGGCAAAGAATTATTGGTCGGTAATTTCAAATTGATGGATAAATTTTCTATCCAATACGACATTGACCCAAACACAATTGTTTATACTTTAATAGCCATTGCCTACGACAAAAAATTTGCAGGTTATCTCACCATTGCAGACAGTATAAAAGAAGATGCACAAGAAGCCGTTGACAAATTAAAAGCCTTAGGTGTAAGTACTACTATGTTAAGTGGCGATAAAAGCAGCGTAGTAAAATTTGTTGCAGATAAATTAGGGATTATAAATGCCTTCGGCGATTTATTGCCGGAGGACAAAGTAAACAAGGTAAAAGAAATAAAAGACCGCAACCAAACCGTTGCCTTTGTAGGCGATGGTGTAAACGATGCACCAGTTGTAGCGTTGAGCAATGTAGGTATTGCAATGGGTGGTTTAGGCAGCGATGCAACAATTGAAACAGCCGATGTAGTTATACAAGATGATAAGCCCAGTAAAATTGCAATGGCAATAAACATAGGCAAGCAAACGAAAAAGATTGTTTGGCAAAACATCACATTGGCATTTGCCGTAAAAGCAATTGTATTGGTATTAGGTGCAGGTGGATTAGCAACAATGTGGGAAGCAGTTTTTGCAGATGTTGGTGTGGCTTTGTTAGCTATACTAAATGCTGTTAGGATACAGCGAATGAAATTTTAAAATTTTTCTTATTTTTAATTATCAATTTTTAACTTTTAAAACGAAATGCTATGCCAAGTACATCAGAAACAGGGCACGCCAAAAACGTAGCCAACTTTGAAGATTTAATTTCATTTTGCAATGGTTATGGAGCAGCTTACAACCCAAGTAAAGCAGCTCTAACCATTGCAGAATTAACCACCCTGCAAACAAATGCTAAGGCAAGTTTGCAACAATCAAAAACAACAAAAACAAGTTTTGACAATGCCACCAACGCAAGGCAAACGGCATTTAAAGATTTGAAACCATTGGCAACAAAGGTTGTTAACGCTTTAGCCGTATCAGGTGCAACCGCTTTAGCAGTTGCAGATGCAAAAACCATAAACCGAAAAATACAAGGTGCAAAAGCAAACGGCAGTACAAAAGCAACAACAACACCAGCCGACCCAAATGCACCAGCACCTACAGACAAAACAATTTCTACCAGTCAGCAGAGCTACGATAGTTTGATTGACCATTTTACAAAAATGATAGAAAGCGTTTCACAAGATGCCAACTATAAACCAAACGAAAAGGAGTTACAAGTTGCGACACTTCAAACCAAGTTAGACAGTTTAAAAACTGCTAACACCGATTTAATAAACGGTTTTACAAATTGGAGTAATGCAAGAATTAACCGCAACACTACTTTGTATAATCCGTTGACAGGGTTAGTACAAACAGCGTTGGAAGTAAAGAAATATGTAAAGTCAGTTTTTGGAGCAAGCAGCCCACAATTCAAACAAGTAAGCGGACTTGAATTTTCCAACGTAAAAGACCGCTAATTTCCAACAGTCGGGCAGGTGAACACAGACCTAAAATTCAAATCTACCTACCCGACTGTATATTTTCCGACACAGGTTTATAATATTAGCACCCAGACATTCAATATTTTCTTACAGACACATACTATTAGCTTACAGGTTGACAATATTACCGTACAGACAAATACTTTTTGCTTACAGACTGCCAATATTACCATACAGACAAATAAATGTTGGACACACTCTAATACTTTAAGCATCCAGACGACCAAATCGAATGACACGACCACCCTAACAAGCCAACGCTGCAAGTCAGGCACATAGTCAGGCACACAAACCCACCGCACAAAAGCCAACCTGCCTAAGAGCCTGCCTTGCCCAACGCACCGCAACCACCCCACAGGCGGACACATCCCTACCATTAGCCCGACCTACCCAAATAGGGCGAACGTGCAACAGGGGTTTGGCGTTATAGGGGCTGAAGAATAAAGGCTCAAGTTCAGTTTTTCAATTTATCTTTAGTACAAGGGTTGGGCTGATGTTCCCTGATTTCCCCTACAACGCCAAGCCCTAAACCGTTATACACAAGCCAAAGATGGGGCAATACGCTTCTGCTGAGCAATGAGGTTTAAAGACAGTTTTCGTCTTGCAAGTCTTTCGGTTAGACGAGTTGTTCCGCTGACGTTTCTTTTGAACTT
>Ga0116158_10005245_pt1 | contig 10977 bp, 9 predicted proteins | sample AD_UKC052_MetaG_FD_89883 | JGI IMG/M metagenome (GOLD analysis project Ga0116158, IMG submission 89883) | Active sludge microbial communities of municipal wastewater-treating anaerobic digesters from USA - AD_UKC052_MetaG | ecosystem: Engineered > Bioreactor > Anaerobic > Digestate | place: USA... | reverse complement strand
TACAGCATTCTTTCCATTTTTATACACTACAAGATTGTGCTTATATAGGGTGTATTTTCTTAGATTAAGTGGTTTGTTTAGATAACCAAAACTTCTAGGCTGATATGCTATTAGTAGAATAAAATTTTTGAATTCATCAACAAATTTTTGAAGTACTTGAATACCCCACTCCTCGAATAGGTAAGCATAAATTGCTTCAAGGTCATCGGTTGCTTGTAAAGACAAAACAACTTCTTTTTTACGCAACGCCATACTTCTTGTTTAGTTTGGCAACTACTTTTTCAACAGGGTAACTTCTGCCTTCTTTTAGCTGCTGTAAGCCAATTGTAATTTTGCTTTTATGTTGCTCTGTTAATATGTTCCAATCAAGGCTATTCTTTTGCTGCTTTTGTACAATTTGATATAGCTTAAGCAAATGTTTTAATTCTGCTTCATTAGCTTGCTCAATATCTTTTATTAGGCTATTACGAAGTTGTTGAATACTCATTTTTCTATATCTTTTTTTAAAAGTACAAAAATAATTTTTATCAATTTCTATTTATCAAACAAAAAGAGGAGAAGTATTGACTTCTCCTCTTACTTTATCAGCTTTTATATCTTGCTACCCCTCAAACGTACTATAGAAATATGGTGTTTTTGCTTCAAATTCAGCAGCACAAGTATCTACCATTTTGTACACTCTTGTAATACCTAACGATTTTCGTTTTTCGTACACTTCATCTTCTGTGTAATTGCCATTTAAAATCTTGGCAATTTGTTCGTCGCCAAAACCATTGCGTTTGGCTTCTTTCAATAAATCATCGGGTAGGCTTTCTAATAAGTATTTGCTTAACTCTTTTTCTATGGTACAAATTTTTTGAATTTGGAATAAAAACCATTTGTCAATGCCTGTTGCTTGTGCAATTGTTTTTACAGTTACACCTTGCATTAAAGCATCTTTAATTCTAAAAATTCTATCCCACTTTGGTATTTTAATGTATTCTAAAATTTCTTCAGTTTTCATTAAACTTTTGCCGTAATAACCCAAGCCTACAGCATTGTTTTCTAAACTCTGACAAGCTTTTTGTATAGCTTCAGTAAAGCTTCTACCAATGGCCATTACCTCACCAACACTTTTCATTTGTAAACCCAACGTATCGTTGGCACCTTTAAATTTATCAAAATTCCAACGTGGCACTTTTACAATTACATAATCCAATGCAGGTTCAAAATAGGCACTAGTAGTTTGCGTAATTTGATTTTTTAATTCGTCTAAACTATAACCAATGGCCAATTTAGCAGCAATTTTTGCAATTGGGTAACCCGTTGCTTTACTAGCCAAAGCACTACTACGACTCACTCTTGGGTTAATTTCAACTGCAATTAATTCTTCGGTTTCTGGGTTTTGTGCAAATTGTACATTACAACCACCAGCAAAATTCCCTAAGCTACGCATCATTAAAATTGCTTGGTTACGCATATCCTGAAAAGCAGTATCACTCAACGTCATTGCTGGAGCAACAGTAATGCTATCGCCTGTATGCACACCCATTGGGTCAAGGTTTTCAACAGTACAAATAATAACAACATTGTCGTTTTTATCTCTCAGTAATTCTAGTTCAAATTCTTTCCATCCTAAAACAGCTTTTTCAACCAACACTTCATGTATAGGGCTGGCTTCTAAACCATGTTTTAAAGCTTCGTCTAATTCATCTTTACTATGTACAAATCCACCACCACTGCCACCCAATGTAAACGATGCTCTAATTACCAAAGGAAAACCAATTTGCTGTGCAAATTCTTTACCTTCTAAAAAACTATTGGCAACATGACTTGGGGCAACTTTAATACCAATTTTTACCATCAATTGTCTAAACAAATCTCTATCTTCTGCCGTGTTAATGGCAGCCACATCAACGCCAATCATTCTACAATTGTATTTCTCCCAAACGCCCAATTCATCGGCTTCTTTACACAAATTCAAAGCTGTTTGTCCACCCATGGTTGGCAATACAGCATCAATTTGATTTTCTTCTAAAATTTGTTCAATACTTTCCACAGTTAATGGCAATAAATACACTTTATCGGCCATCATTGGATCTGTCATAATAGTAGCAGGATTGCTATTAATTAAAATCACTTTAATGCCTTCTTCACGTAAACTTCTGGCAGCTTGTGAGCCAGAATAATCAAACTCGCAGGCTTGTCCAATTACAATTGGACCAGAACCAACAATTAAAACCGATTTTATAGAATTGTCTTTTGGCATAATATTTTTTTGTAACCAGCTGTAGAATAAAAATGTAGCTCCTGTTGCGTCGCACACTTGTACGTTCTAAACATGGCTGTACTGTGAAAAAACAAATTGTGCAAATGTAAGGTTGTAGCTAGTTTTACGAGGTTATTTTTTTGAAAAATGTTTCCACAGCTTTATTTAATTTTCAACAATGAATATTCAATTGGTTCGACTTCTAAATTGTATACTAACGTTAGTTTTTGTACTTGCTAGTAAATACTATTTAATTACTTACATAGCAATTAATCAAGTGTTATTAGAAGTTTTAAATGCACAACCCATTTATAAAACACACTTTTATAAATTATACAATACAATTTTTTGGGCTTATGAATTGGTTTTGGTAGAACGGCTGAGGCATTTTAAAATGAACCCTTTGGCCGAGTGGTGGCTAAATAATTTAGAACATATATTTTTTGCAATAGTAATTAGTTTGTTGTTGTACATTTTATTGGCCATTTTTTGGCTGAAGAGTGAAACTAAAAGATTCCAACGGCTAGTTATTACAGTAATTCTATTTAATGCAATTGGTTTAATTAACGAGTGGCTACAAAATATGATGGCAAAAAGAGCTGCATTTGTTTTGTTGGAAGATGGAATGAAAGATTTAAAAATGAACTTAATAGGCTTTTGTATTTTTATTTTAACAGCATTATGTAGGTTGTTATGGCTGTCAAAAAAATCAACTACTTAATTTTGGAGCATGGGAATAAGCTTTAAACAAAATATCTATAAACTATTCAACATTCAATATTCAGTTGTCATTTTTATTGTGTTTGGGTTAACTATTCAACTAGTAAATGCACAATATTTTCCTTCTAAAATTTATCCAACAAATTACTTTGGCAATCCATTAGGAATTCCCATGCAATTGAGTGGCAACTTTGGTGAACTAAGAAAAGAACATTTTCACATGGGCTTAGATTTAAGAACCAATCAAAAAGAAAACCTACCTGTTTATGCCTCTGCAAGTGGATATATTAGCCGAATAAAAATTGAACGTTTTGGTTATGGTAGAGCCATTTACATTAAACACAACAATGGCTACACCACTGTATATGCTCACTTAAATAATTTTTACGATACACTTAATAAGTTAGTTGTAGAAAAACAATATAAAGAACAACAATGGGAGCAAGATATAGCGTTTGCACCCAATCAATTTGTTGTTACCAAAGGGCAGTTTATTGCATTTAGTGGCAATACTGGTGGCAGTCAAGGGCCACATTTACATTTTGAAATTAGAGACGAAAACGACATCAATCAAAATCCCTTGTTGTTTAATTTTAATATACCCGATACAAAACCACCTGCATTTGAGCGTTTGTATTTTTATGATAGAAACTTTACAACATTTGAAAGTTCGCCAAACGAAATAAACTTACTTAAAAATAAACTTGGTACAAGGGTTAAAGATTCTGTGGTGTTGGTAAATAGCAATAAAATTAGTTTTGGAATTTCTGCTCAAGATATTACCAATACTTCGCCATTTAAATTCGGTATTTTTCAAGCAGAAGTTTGGGTAGATAGTGCATTGGCCTTTGCATTTAAACTGAACGATTTTGCTTACGAAAATTCACGATACATAAATGCTTGTACAGATTATGTAGAAAATTATAAAACTGGCAAAAATATTCAGCACTTATCTAAATTACCCGGCAATGCTCTCAATATTTTTGCTAGCAATACGAGCAATGGAGTTATAGAACTGAATGATACATTGCCCAAGTTGGTTGAAATTATAATAAAAGATGCTGCAGGAAACTCAAGCAACCTTAGCTTCTTACTACAAAAAAAAGATACAGTTGTGCAACAAATTACAATCATTCCAGATACTTTATTGTTGCCCAATACAGCCAATAGATATAGCAAAAATAATCTTCAATTAGAGTTTAACAATGCAGCTTTTTACGATACGTTGCCATTGCAAATTCAATATGCAACACATCCAATAAAAGCAATGGCATTATCCAATCAATACACAATCAATCCTCAATTGCCAGTTCATAACAATTACGAAATAGCAATAAAGCTTTTGCAACCAATTGCAGAAAATTTACAAGCCAAAACATTAATGGTATTAAAAAATAAAAATTCAACATATACACAAATACCTATTTGGGAAAACGATACAGCAGTTGCGTCGTTCAATAAATTTGGATTTGTTGAATTATTAATGGATACAGTTCCTCCAACAATAAAACCAATTGCTTGGCACAACAATTTTACATTCAACAATCAAACTCAAATAGTTGTAGAAGTAAAAGATGCCGTTAGTGAAATTGAACACTATAGTGCCGAACTAGATGGCAGTTGGTTAATGTTTAGACGGAAAAATGATTTGTTTATTTACGATTTTGATGAACGTTGTGCGTTGGGCAATCATTCTTTAAAAATAAAAGCTACCGATGCTGTTGGTAATATAATTGAAGAAACATTTGTATTTACCAAGATGCCACCCAAAATAAACAAATACAAAAAGAAAGTGTTACATAAAAAGAAGAAAGCAACAACTTTAAAAAAGAAAAAATGACACATTTAGCAGAAGGACAAAAAGCACCAACATTTACAGCCAAAGATCAACATGGAAATAAAGTATCCTTAGCAAATTTTAAAGGGAAAAAAATAGTACTTTATTTTTATCCAAAAGATAGTACACCAACTTGCACAGTTCAAGCTTGTAACCTAAGAGATAACTTTTCTTTGTTAGAAGAAAATGGGTTAGCAATCATTGGCATTAGTCCAGATGATGCAATTAGCCATAAAAAATTTGAAGCAAAACACAATTTACCATTTCCGTTAATTGTAGATACAGATCAAAAAATAATTAATGATTATGGTGTTTGGGGCGAAAAGCAATTGTATGGACGTAAGTATATGGGATTACATAGAACAACTTTCATAATTAACGAAAAAGGTGTAATTGAAAAAATATTTTTAAAGCCCAAAAGCAAACAACATAGCGAAGAAATTTTAACTGCAATTCAATAAGTTTTTTACTGGAACTACTACCCGTATTGGTTTATTTTTTATAAGCTCCACTTTTTTGAGTGATGCTAAGTGCATTTTTTTTATATTGCAGTCGAGAGACACCCCCTGCCAAATAAAAACTAAACACAATGAAAGTAAGGATTAAAGAAAAATCCCTATTGGCAAGGATTGCTGCCTATAACCTAAAGTCTGAACGAATGGCTATTGTAATTGGAAATACAATTCGATTACACAATACTACAAAAGAAGATTTTTTAAGCAATGTAAAATGGGTACGCCATGAAATTGCACATGTTAAACAATTTCAAGAAAGAGGAACTGTTCGGTTTATTTTATCTTACTTATTAGAAACCTTCAATTTAGGTTACGAGTTCAATAGATACGAGCTAGAAGCCATCAAAAGAGAAAGAGATCATCAAATACTTGAAGGTGTAGAATTTGAATAAAATAACTTTTCGTAACCCGTTTAGTTATATTTCTATCCCAATCTGTCAAAATCGTAGTACGAAATTTTACAAATATTTTTATTATAGTAATTTCATTCTTTCAGGCATCTATTATTTCTTAATTAATCCGTCATGAAAATTGTAGATAAGTCATTGTACGAAGTACAAAGATTAAAAGAACTATACAAGTTCGATATATTAGATACACCTTATGAAGACGAGTTTGACGACATTGTTAAACTAGCTTCTTTACTATGCAATACTTCAATATCTACCATTACGTTAATAGATAGTAGCCGACAATGGTTTAAAGCAAAAGTTGGTTTAGAAAATAGAGAAACCTCAAAAGAAGTTTCATTTTGTTCTTATGCTATTGCAGCAAATACAGATTTGTATCAAGTAGAAGATGCTACAAAAAGTATAATATTCGAAAACAATCCATTGGTTACAGGCAATCCAAATATTCGTTTTTATGCAGGCGTTCCATTGGTAAGCAGCAATGGTTTTAGTTTAGGTACACTTTGTGTTATTGATAGCCAACCTAAAGTGCTAACAACCGAACAAATATTTGCATTAAAAGTGTTGGGTAACCAAGTAATGAAATTATTGGAGTTAAGAATTACCAATCAACAATTAGAAATAACAAAACGAAAATTACAACAACAAGTAGAGCTACAAAATAAAATTATTTCAATCATTGCACACGATGTTAGAAATCCAGTAGCATCATTAAAAAGTATTATTGAATTAAGCAACAACGATTTAATTACTGCTGATGAAGCAAATGAGCTTGCTGTAATGACAGACAAGCAAATTGATGATGTATTAAGTTTATTGGATGATTTACTGGATTGGGGTAAAATACAATTGAACAATCAAAATGTAATTGAAGTTGTAACTGTGAATTTATATTCGTTGGTTGAAAGCATTTTTGAACGTCAACAAGCAGCAGTATTTATAAAAGAGAACACACTATTGAACTTAATTGAAAATGATTTTGAATTGCACACCGATGAAAATATTTTACGTTTTATTTTAAGAAACATTATTGGCAATGCCATTAAGTTTACAACTACAGGAACAATTACTATTGATGCACAAAAAACTGAACAGAGTGTTGTAATTTCTATACAAGATACAGGTGTAGGAATAACAAAAGAAGTAATTGAAAAAATAATGACTACCAGCAACAAATACACTTCATTAGGAACAAATAACGAAAAGGGTACAGGCTTAGGTCTAGTATTTGTTAAAGATTTTATTTATTTATTGAAAGGAAAAATGTGGGTTGAAAGTGAGGTAAACAAAGGCACAACCTTTTATATTGAATTGTTGAATTAACTAAACAATACAAATACACCCCAACTCATTACATACGCTAAAAGGGTCATGTATACCAATTGAAAAATAGGCCATTTCCAAGTTTTTGTTTCTCGTTTTACTACAGCCAATGTGCTCATACATTGCATTGCCAAAACATAAAAAACCATGAGTGAAAGTGATGCAGGTAATGTATATACTTTTTCTCCATTACTATGTTTTGCAGCTTTCATTTTTTGACGCAAAGACATATCATCGTTTTCCTCTACACTATATAAGGTAGCCATTGTTCCTACAAAAACTTCTCTTGCAGCAAATGAGGTAATTAATGCAATACCAATTTTCCAATCGTAGCCCAAAGGTTCAATGATGGGTTCTATTTGTTTGCCTAAAATTCCAGCATACGAGTGTTTTAATTTTTCTGTAGAAGCAGCTTTACTTAATGAATCTTTTGCTGTAGGATTGGCTGTTGTTAATGCAGCATATTTGGTTTCAATATTTTTTAAATTATTACCTGGCCCATAGCTGCTTAAAAACCATAACAGTAAACTAATTACCATAATTACTTTACCAGCATCGGTTACAAAAATTTTGGCTTTTTCAATCATAGTAATGCCAACATTCATCCAACGTGGACTTCTATAAACTGGCAATTCTAAAATAAAAAAACTTTTTTCTTTTACATTAATAAACCATTTCAACACATAACTAACCAATAATGCCATAACGGTTCCCAATAAATACAAGCACATCATTACCAAGCCTTGTAAACTTAAAAAACCAAAATAATAATCGGAAGGAATAACCAAAGAAATTAAAATTGTGTACACTGGTAATCTTGCACTACAACTCATTAATGGAGTAACTAAAATGGTCAGCAATCTTTCTTTTCTGTTTTCAATATTTCTTGCACTCATTATGGCAGGCACAGCACAAGCTAAGCCACTAATCATAGGCATTACACTCTTGCCATTTAGCCCAACTTTACGCATTAGTCGATCGCTTAAAAAACTAATTCTTGCCATGTAACCTGTATCTTCTAAAATACTAATCAACCCAAATAAAATCATTATTTGAGGCACAAAAATAACAATGCCACTTAAGCCAGCAACAACACCATTAATTAGCAAATCGCTCCACCAAACTTCTGGTAAATTGGTTTGTAAAAATGAACCAATAACGGCAAAGCCCGATTCAATCCAACCCATTGGAAATTGAGCCAGCCAAAAAATACTTTGAAATAAAATAAACAATACCAATATCAAAAAAGAATAACCCCAAACCTTGTGCAATAAAATATCATCTAACTTATCGGTAAATAATTTTCTTTCTAAAGGATCGGGCACAACAACATTTTGTTGCATAATATTTCTTATGCGTTGATACCGTTGTAAAACCTCTTCGGCCTGTGTTTTTGTTGGATTAAATTTTGTTTCAACTTGAATTGCATCTATTGCTTTATGTGTTGAAACACTTAAAGGAAAATTTTCGTGATTAATTAAAAAATGAACAGCACTATAATCGTTTAATTCTGGCAATAATTTTTGAATAGCTTCTATACTTGGTTCAGATATTTTTTTATTGTCAATAAAATCTCGATTGCTTTTTTGCTTTTGTTTGGCAGTAAGTAAAATTATTTTTTTTAGTTGTTGTAATCCTTTTGATTTTCTGGGATTCACTTCAATCACAGGAATTCCCAATTCTGCTTCTAACCCTCCAATATCTATTTTAATTCCTTTTTTAGCCGCCATGTCGTTCATGGTTAAAGCAATTACTACCGGCACTTTTAAATCTAAAATTTGGCTACAAAACAATAAGTTTCTTTTTAAGTTACTTGCATCTGCAACCAATAAAATAATATCTGCTTTTACATCTTCATCGGCTTGCATTAACACTTTGTAAGCAACCCATTCATCAGATCTTCTTGGATACAAAGAATAAGAGCCAGGCAAATCAATAATGTTGGCAGTGGTTTGAGTGTCTAATTCTACTTTACCTGTTTTTTTATCAACCGTTACTCCCGGAAAATTTCCAACTTTTTGATTTAATCCCGTAAGACTGTTGAACAATGTGCTTTTTCCACTATTGGGGTTTCCTACTAAAGCAATATTTAAAGTTTTCGATGCTGTCATATGTTGGGCAACAAATGTAAAAGGCTTAAAGGGTAGTTGGTTACGAGATTAGGAACAGAATAAGTAGCGATTTTTTTCAGTTGAACATTTCAGTTGTACTACGCCTATTTTTGTACAAATATTTTTTATGTATAAGTGGATATTTTTTGTGTTGTGTTTTTCTATTACCAACCTTCAAGCACAAAGCAAAAAGAAGAGAGCCAAAATGCAATTAATTGCTTTGCAAAAATCCAATGCAGAATTGATTGCCAATCTTACAAAGCATGTACAATATTTAGCAAGCGATTCTTTAGAAGGTCGTAGAACTGGTACTAAAGGAGAAGAACTGGCTTTACAATATATCATACAACAATATATAGATGCAGGAATTGAACCAAAAGGAATCAATGGGTACATACAACCATTTGAAATAAATGAAGGCAAACATTTTACCAGCAATACAAGTTTAAATGTGCATGGTAAAACATTGGTGTTGAGCGATGATTTTTTTCCTTTGGCTTATAGCATCAACAAACACATAAAAGGTGCACCAGCAATGGGTTTAAGGGAAAAGGGGCAACCTTGGTTTTTAGATTTAAAAGAAGAACTGTTGGCACAAAAGGAAAACCCACATTTTGATATTGACGAGTACATAAAAAAACAAATGGATCTATTTGCAACAAAAGGAGCCACCGCTATTTTTTTATACAATACTTCTACAATTACCGACAATGTGTTGTTTAATAAAAATGATTCTACAAAAGCTTCGGCAATACCTGTAATTTATGTAAAGCCACAAGCAGTAAAACAATATTTTAAAGATCCTTCTGCAACTTTAGAAATTGATTTATCGGTTGAAATAAAACACAATATTCGTACAGGTAAAAATGCCGTTGCATTTATAAACAACAATGCACCAACAACAGTAATTCTTGGAGCTCATTACGATCACTTGGGTTATGGAGAAGATAAAAATGCCTTAGATGCTTTGCACGAAATACACAATGGTGCCGATGACAATGCAAGTGGAACAGCTGCATTGCTAGAATTGGCAAAAATTTTAAAAAAATCTACAGCTAAAAACAACAACTACTTATTCATTAATTTTAGTGGAGAAGAATTGGGTTTGTTTGGCAGTAAATATTGGATTGAAAATCCAACGCTACAAACACCTATCAATTATATGATGAATATGGATATGGTTGGCCGATACGATACTGCACATAAACTTACCATTGGTGGTTATGGCACTTCACCAATTTGGGGAAATGTGTTCACAACAATTGCCCTTAATAATTTAATTGTAAAGTTTGATAGTACAGGCAGTGGCCCTAGTGATCATGCAAGTTTTTATAGAGCCGGAATTCCGGTATTGTTCTTTTTTACTGGCAGTCATTCCGATTATCATAAAACCACCGATGATTGGGAAAAAGTGAATTACAATGCACAAAAAGATATTGTATACCTCATTCAACAAATTGTAGAAACAACCAATACAAAAGGCAAGTTGGCTTTTACAAAAACTGCCGAACCACAAATGGGTAAAGTACGGTTTAGTGTAAGTTTAGGCGTAATTCCAGATTATGGTTATACAGGCACTGGCGTTAGAATAGAAGGCGTAAGTGCAGGAAAATTGGCAGAAAAAATTGGCTTACAAACAGGCGATATTTTATTGCAATTGGGAGAGTATAAGTTTGTAGATGTAACTACTTATATGCAAACTCTAGGCAAATTTAAAAAAGGCGATGCTACAAAACTGAGAATTAAAAGAGGGAACGAAGAAAAAGAATTTGATATCGTATTTTAAATGGCAGTACAAAAACATAAACTAAAT
>Ga0116158_10005242_pt1 | contig 10980 bp, 7 predicted proteins | sample AD_UKC052_MetaG_FD_89883 | JGI IMG/M metagenome (GOLD analysis project Ga0116158, IMG submission 89883) | Active sludge microbial communities of municipal wastewater-treating anaerobic digesters from USA - AD_UKC052_MetaG | ecosystem: Engineered > Bioreactor > Anaerobic > Digestate | place: USA... | reverse complement strand
GCGCCAGCGGTCTTTTTCGGCGTAGGGGCCAAGGACTCTTGCTTCGTCATTTCTTCGCATCGTGAGTGATTCCTAAGTGATGCGAAGCGCTTGCGGGGCGATCTGTAGCACTTGGGAATGGGAATGCAAAGGGGTATGTCCTGAAAGCGCAGTCAGTGGCGCGCATGAGCACCACCGACTGCGCCGAACTATCACAACGGGCTGTTGCAGTGGGCTGAACGCTGCTTGGGGCCGACTACCAGCTCTCTTTGCCCCACTCAGTGCTCTTGCAGGCTGCGTAGGCACGATCAATCCATGCGCCTACGTGGTCACCACCGCGCTGGTGGAATCCAGCGTTGCCGGGTCGCCGAAAGTTTTCGAGCGGGCTGCCGACCAGCGGCGTAAATCTCGTAAACTGTAGGCGCTCTGGGCGAACACGCTGGGCGAGGCGGATCGATTCCTCCACCGTTTCATCTGATTCGCCTGGTAGTCCCAGCACGAAGCCAACGCTGCGGGCAATTCCCACATCTTGTAGCAACTTGGCACCTCGTTCTAGCTGGTCAACCGTCGCACCCTTTTGGACGGCATCCAGGATGGCCTGACTGCCAGACTCAAAGCCGAGATAGACCTGATGACAGCCAGCACGTGCCATCAGCTGCGCCAGCTCAAGAGTGATTTGGTCGGCGCGCGCATTGCAAAACCAGGACAGCTGCATGTCGCGCTCAATCATTCCTTGGCAGAGCTCGCGGGTATGGCGAGCTTTGATGGTAAACACGTCATCGACGAAGGAAACCTCGCGGACTCCGTGCTGTTCGGATAGCCGTGATAGCTCGTCTAATACGGTCGGAACCGAGGGGCCGCGCACCTTCTTTCCCATCACTGCTGGACTACTGCAGAATGCACAGCGGTGTGGGCAGCCCCTGGTTGTCATCATCGTCACCATCGGTCGCTGCTTGGCATCAGGGCAAAAATACTGTGCGATGGGGAGTCCCTCCAGGCGCGGAAACGGATGTGCGCCGAACTCCTGAACCTGAAGTATTGTTGGCTCTAAGTGCACACTTTTTCCGTCGCGCCGCGCGCATAGTCCAGGTAGGCCGATGAGTGATTCCTCATTCCTAATTCGAGTGCAGATTTCGGGAAAGATCACCTCTCCCTCACCGCGCACTACGTAGTCCACAGAGGGGCAGCGTGACAAGACATCAAGGGGCGCAAGGCTTGCGTGCGGACCTCCTACCATGACGAGAACTCCGGCGGCGCGTAACGGTGCGGCAAAGTTTTCGATCAGCTCCAGCGTGTAGCTGGTTACGGTGAAGCCCACCATTTTGGGGGACAAGGCCAGCACCCTGGCTTGCGCTTCCGCATCGCTTAGTCCAAGACCGTCAGCGTCGAGCACAACAGCGTCTTCGGGGGCTACGGTTGCCGCAACTTGACAGAGCCCAAGTGGCGGATAGATCGACTGCGAGCGAGTGAATGCCTTACATGCACCTGGTGGCTGCACAAGTACCACCAGCGGACGCGCTGATGGATTAGGAGTGGATAGATCTGTACAAGTCAAAGCGGAGCACTGCGGTGCCATGGCTCTCTCCTCTTGGTTCTGGGAACCACAAAAAGGGAACTGGGTAGGCGCGCGGGTACGCTCCCGTTGTGACCTCAGTACGTTGGTACGTACCCGCGCGCGGGACTACCTAACGACTACCGAGGCGAGACGCTGAGCAGCAGGCTGTCGACTTGACCCAGCTTGCTGATCGTGACGGTGCCGCGACGCAAATCGGCTTCGGTGAAGCGCACGATGCTGGGGCCCCCGATCAGGTCATTGCTGGCCAGATCTGAGTCAAACACCGTGAGGCTTACCCCTGCACCGGTAAGCGTCGCCGCAGTGTACGTAGCACCTTCCTGCCAAAGCGGCGTGAAGGTGTCCTGCTTGGTCGTGGTCTGCCGCGCGTCCAGCATGACAAACGGGTCCGGCGCGCCGCCCAGAGCATCCCACGACTCGCCCGTGCTCTTGGTAAGGGCAATGCGCGCACTCTCTACTGCGAAAAACCAGGTCGAGCTGGGGTTGATTCCGCACATCCCGGTCGCAGCCACACACACCTCATAGGTAGCGCAGCTGCCGCACTTGTTGGGTGGCGGAGTGGGCGTGACAGTGCCGGGGTCCTGCGGGTCACGTCCGCAGGCGGTAACAAGCAGGCCAAGGCCGAGGAGGGAGGCAGTGAGTGTACTTCTGAACTTGAACATGTCCGAGCTTCTTTTGGGTCGCCGCTTGCAGGATTGCTTGCGGGCGGGGTGCTTTTTCACCTCGCAAAGACGGACACGGGGATCGCGGAAAAACCGGACAAACTTTTTTCAATTAAGCGCAAAGCCTTGATTGGCAAGGACTTTGAGTGAATCTGTGCGTATCGAAGCCAGACGATCGAGTTCACCAAGCCAGCGCTGGGGGTAAAACCACAAGCTCACGCTGAACGGATCAAGCTGCTTGTAGGCGGCTCTGAGCTTTGCTAGCGCGCGCTGACCTCGCTTCTCTGCCGCCGCTTTTGTGATTCCAATGCGCTGGCCAATCTCCTCGTACGAGAGCTCCTGAATCAGATTCAACTCGAGGATCTGGCGATCTTCTTCGCTCAGCATGCTCATGGCTTGCTGCGTTAACGTGCAGCTCTGCCGCTCAAGCAGCTCTTGATCGGGTCGTGGCAGCGTCGCGCACACGTCCGTCAGCTTAGGCATCGCATGCTCGTGAATTTTCACTTCTCGAAACCAAGTCATCACCTCGTTGTAAAAGACTTCCAGAAACAGCGAGCGAGGCATGGATGAGGTCAGGTCACGTGCGCTGGTGCAGGTCTGCACGACGGCATTCATAAACAGCTCGCGGAACTCTTGCCGCGACAGGCTGATGCTGCGCTTCTGCAGCAGTCCGTAGGCAGGGCCTTCCATTGCAAAGCGCAGCCGACCAATACATACGCGAATGAAGTCGCTGGGAGAGGACGCCAAGCTGTCATCAATAGGGGTCGATGCGCCAAGCGGTGGTGCGCCAAGTGCAGCAGCCAGCTCGGCCAACGTGCGTGACTCCATGAGCTCAGTCAGGGCCTTCTCGCGGTCTTCGATACTACCGTCCGTTAGCTCTTGGGCTTGCGCATAGTTCAGGCTAACCAAAGCGGGAACATGGCCAAGCACTGACCTGGCTTGTGCGGCAGCCTCTCGGGTGCGCTGCTCGGCGTCTACGATGCGGTTTTTGCGCAGGCGATCCATCTCATTTTCAGCGAGGGCAGTAGATGCCAGGGTAACCGCAGGGTCCAGCTGCACCTGGATCTCGATCAGCTCTGCCAGACTACTTGAGTAGGCAGACCGACTTATGCCCAGCAGGAGTAAAGCGCCTGCCATTCCCTTTTCATCTCGATGCTGTTCTTCAAAGGAAAGACCTTCCTGATTCAGCTTGTAATCAAGGTATCCCGCGAACTGGCGCTCCGATCCTCGATCGGGAAGGCTGTGAGCCTCCTTCTGCCGCTGTGCTAGCTGTCTGTTTTCGCGTGCGGCTTCGGCGTACGCGCGAGCAATCTTGCGCAGCTCGGCCTCGTCTGGGCGCACCAGCGTGGCAATGTCGGCTTGGCTGGCCTGCAGTGCCAGCTCGGCCTCTTCGATGTAACACTGGATAATAGAGATGAAGACCGGCTCCATAACCTCCCGAATAAACTCTCCCTGTTTTCCCGGGGCAACCGGAGCACCGCTCAGCTGCAGCATGGCCAAAAGCTGTGCCGGTCGATTTTCCACCAAATTATGTAGAGAGGTCAGCTCTACCCAGGCTCCATAGGCCTCGCTCAGTGCCAGCGCAACGCTCACTGAGTTGACGGGAACAACGCCAAGGTGGGTATAGAAAGTGTTCAGACGCGCCCGGACTTCAGAGAGGCGACTGGTAGAGCCAGTGCCTGCGGTGTGGGTTTGAACCGCTGAATTGACAATCGCTTCGACTAAACCAGAGAGGAATTCGGCTTCTAGGTAATCATCGATGGCCTTGTCCCATGCTGCGTATGGCTTACCTCTCTCTCGCAGCTGCGCGGCTTCCGTGTTTTCCCTTTTGATGGATGTTGCCCACCGCTGCAGCTTGTCATTTCCGATGCCAGGACCGAACGTGGCTGCCACGCTGCCCAGTCGGGCTAGCATCGATTCCGTACGAGCCTGGACCAGCGCCAGCGAAGCTGATGAGGGAGTAAGCCGATCTGGAGTCAATGCACGCTGGATGAGCTGTGGCTTACCGTAAATCACTTCATAAGGGTCGACGAACTTAGGAACCTGCGCCGACGCTCGCACCGAGAAAAATAGAGCGACAACAACCACAACACGCAGCAGGAACGAGCCAACCCAGGAAGTACTCATTCGCAAAGCATAGCGAACTTCGTCATCCAATAGGATGTAGTACGAGAGCCCTTAGATCGGGAATCGCGGCGCAGGCTCGTTGTAGGTCAGTGGCGTGTTGCGACTGTCCGCAGCGCTGCCGCGTGGCTTACGAGCAGGGCTGTTACGACGTGCTAACCGTTGGTGCTGTAGCGTCGAGCTTCGCCAACGCAGCGAAGGCCAGGTCTGCCGTCTTGTAGTCGCGCCAATGAACGGCTGACTCGAGCAGACTGATATCGACTACCGAGTAGGGTTTTGCATCAGTGTTGCCATGAACCCATCGAACCACGCAGAGCAGCGCCCCCTCTCGCTGACGCATGGTCAGCAGCAGCCAGCTCTTGTCTGCGCCGGTGGTCATGCGCAGCAAGAAGTCGTGTGCGCGACGCTCCACCGGCATGGACAGATCGAGCACAGCGATAGGAGTTAGAGCCAAATCAGGCGGGAAGCGAGGACGGCGACGTGAAGATACACTTGCGACGAAAGCACATAGTCTCTCTCCGTTCACGCTGGACCGTAACGCTCGAAGGCGGTGGTCTAGTGCGGGCGAAGGCTCCTAGTCATAGGAAAATATAAGAAAGCACTCGGCGGTGGACTTCGGTAAGTAGAACCACCCAGCAAAGCATGTTACCGAGTGCCGTGGTTCGTGGTCGTCGAAACCCCCTACACTTTGGCTTTGCTCTGCGGCTCTCCCGCGCGCGGAAGGCTGCTGCGATGAGCGGCGCAGCGCTTTCCCGCGCGGTAGAAATGACGATGGATACGGTGTGGCGGCTAGAGGCTGGAGGTCGACACCCACGCCTCGATACCGTCGAGAAGCTTGCTAGCGTGCTGGGTATCTCGCCGGGTCTGCTGGCGTATGGCATCGAGTCCGCGTGCGAGCCTACTTCCACATCGCTGTGTAGTGGATTGCCAGCGCGACTTGCGCAGCTTCGGCAGCAGCGCGGCTTTTCTTGTCGAGAGCTGGGTAGGCTCTCGGATACCTCGCACAACTTTGTCCAAATGACCGAGACCGGTACGACGGTGCCAAGCATTGCCAAGGTGGAGCAGCTGGCCCAGGCGCTTCAGGTGTCGCCCAGCTGGCTGGCTTTCGGAATCGGCGAGCAGGACTTCGCACCGCCTCGACGCAGCCGCCGTGCTGCAACGACTTTGCCGCTTGCCTAGCCAGGTAGCGTGCGCTTGAACCGACCTGTTTCGGGGTCACTAGAGGCAGGCAGGGCCAGCGACTGAACTCAGAGCGAGACGAGTCGAAAGCTAACAGTCGCGGGACGAGCAGTTTGAGGTAGCACTGCATCGCTTCCGGCAGACCCACCGCGTGCCACCTACTGAACTTGCGACAGGCATGCCCTTCCAACCGAGCAAAACTGGCCGCAGCTGGCCAGCGCGCAGCCCATACAGGTCAGGTTTTGGGCTCTCTCTGATGGGCAAAGGGAGTGTCCTACATCCGCTTAGCGTTTCAAAAGCGTTCGCGACTGCAGAAGTACCCGCCAATACTCGCTTTTTAGCAATTACAATTTTGATTGGCGCAGTGCCTCGCTTACAGCGACAAAATCGAAAATGCCCCTGAACGCGTTGCGAGCGCTTACTGCTGATTAAAAACGCCAAGATAAGCTGCACTGATTCTTCCCGCAAAAACGCGTTCGAACGCAAGTTAGCCGCTGCAGCGTAAGTTGGAATTGAGAATCAATATGCTCTAATTTGCAACGCGTTCGAACGGGTTCGGTCAGAATGTTGATAGATATCATGGACTTCACCCGTTTCAAAAACGTTCGCGAACGGGTTCGCTACAGTGGCAACTGTGGCGCAATAGCTATCGCGGAGTCCGCAGCTTCAAATGTAAGCGAACGTTTTGCGAACGCTAGCGCAGCCGGGTCGGTGCAGGTGGTCTAAATCTCACCCCAGCTGACGCTTGATTGTGACCAGCGATGGCTTGCGCAAGTTGCTCGTGCTGCCCAGCAAAGAGGCCGCCATGCTTTGTATCAGACATCCAGCCCCAAACCCGGCATCTAGCTGCAGACTAGCCGTGGGCAGGCTTTGAGGAACAAAACAGACCAAGTCTTGTGCGCCACAACAGCACCGCCCCAACGAACGAGGAGCCAATCAGCAGCCCGAGTACCAGCACGGGTGAACCACGCATCCACAAGGCTCCGAGTTCTCCTGCGAGCCAAAACCCCAGTGCGCGGGTGACGTACCAAGCACCGACGACCGCGCCGACCAAGCGAGGTGGAGCGAGCCGAAGGAGCAAGGAGAGGCCAAGCGGCGCGACCAGCAGCTCGCCAGCTGAAAGCAGTGTTAGGCAAGCGACGAGCCAGCCCATGCTAACGCGCTGCGCGCTTTCCGAGATTACGGGCGGGAGCAAGACCACGAAGGCTGCGCTAACCGACAGTAGGCCCAATGCTACCAAGCGCGGTGTATTGATGCGCCGCTGAAGGGAGGGAAGGAGTCCAAGCTGCACAGGAGCCAGCAGCAACACCAGCACCGCAGGGAGGCCGACAAACCAGGCTGCAGGAATCTCGACCCCAAGGAGGGCTCGATTCGTCTGGTCCTGTGCCCAAAGGAACAGCGAGCCCTCTACCTGACCGCAGCCGAGGGTATACAGCAGAATCGCAGCGAGCAGCGCTCCCAGAGCCTTTACGTCGCTCCTGGCAGCTGATGCTGGAGTTGTATCTGCCTTGGGAATCGCAGGGTGCTTGGATCGCGCGCTTGCAGGGCGCAGCTGTAGGGCCTTACGACCTGCAACCAAAGCCAGTGTTCCCGCTAGCATCGCAGCGGCAGCCAGAACAAATGCCACGCCCCAACTTGCACGGCTTACCAGGAGGCCCGCGACCATCGAGCCGAGAGCCGCGCCTGCATTGACAGCGATGTAGAACAGGATCTGTGCAGCATCAAGGCGCGGGTCGCCTGAAGCATAAAGGCGTGCAATCACCGCCTGTGTGTTCGGCTTAAACAGCGCATGGCCCACGACCAGAAGTGCCAGGGACAACCCAAGTGCCCCCGGTACAGACAGCGTGAGTGCTGCATAACCAAGCGCCAGCAGCACCATGCTAAGCCCCAGCCAGCGACAGGGACCAAGCGCTCGGTCGGATGCGATGCCGCCTGGAAGTGTGCCCAGATAGGTTGCTGCGCTGACCAGTCCAGCAAGGCGCAGCGCGTCGCCGCGTGCATACCCGTAGCGCTCACACAGCATCAGAACTAGCGAGGAGCCCAGCATGTAGGCAGCCCAGCGCTCCCAAAATACCGCCAGGCACACGACGTAGAATCCGGCTGGATGCGACGGTGGCGAGCGACTTGGTATCGGTGCGGCAAGCCGCAATCTAAGGGGGGATGCAGGGTCAGATTCAGAAGCGGTGAGCATGAAGTCTCCCGACAGTGTTGGAGGCGGTTAACCAGGGCTGCCTACAGGTAACGGCCTGTGTGCGGCTGGCTCCTAGTTTGCCCTTGCAGCCTCGGCTGTTTTGTGGTCCAACGCGAGCACACTCAAGTGACACTATTGGTGTCACTGATGAGTCCGTTTTGCCGCTCTACCGGAGTCATCAGCTATGCACACAGAAGCCGCTTTCTCGTCGGAGTTCCCCTCAGTAGTCGCAGATGACACTTTGGGACCATCCTCGTATCAGGCCGCGCTGTTTCACCTTCGGCAGGGGCTGCAGGCTCTGTGCGACCTTTCCCCTGGGGCTGACCCCGCGAAAAAAGAGGAGCATGAGCAGCTTGTGGCGCTGCAGAAGCAAGTCCTTCAGCTCCTACACATTCACTTCGCCCCTAACAGCGAAGAGGCAGGAACGCAGTTTGGGAATGTCTTGCGGCATCATCGCGACGAAGCGAAGCTGACCCAGGAGCAAGTCGCCGACTATTCTGGGCTGTCGCTGAGCTACATTCGCAAGCTAGAGCAAGGCAGCAAGCCACCGTCTCGGAATGTACTGCTAGCGCTGTGCTCGGTTCCTGATCTGAAGCTGGTCCCGCCCGAGGTCACGTCGCTACCGGCCATTCGGGAATACGGCTTCCGCTTGGCTCCTAACTGGTATGTGTCGCCGACCTTTGACTCGCTGCAAATGCTGCATGACTTCTCGCAGCAGCTCAACGGTGGCGGCGGCTCCGTCGAGCAGACCTACGTATACATGGATCACCAGAGCGCAACCGATTGGATTCAGCTCTGCAACACTCCTAGCTACGTCGCTGCCTTCCGCGACAGCATGCCGCACAGCGCCATCGCGCGGCGACTTCGGGAGGTCGTAGGTCAGGTCGGTCTGGATGTGATTGCGCTTGGCCCCGGCGACGGAAAGAGCGAGGTCCGTCTAGTCCAGCAGATCCGAGAGGAGAGCGACCGACCCAATATCCGCTTCTACCTGTTCGATGTGAGCCAGCCGCTGCTCAGCAGTGCGTTTAAGCATGCTGCCGACACCTTTGGTGACGACCCCGGTCTGTTTGTCTGCGGAATCCAGGGCAACTTCCACCAGCTTCCTCGATACATGCAGCTGCACTACACGCCCGCTCGCTCGCACCGCCGTCGGGTTTACGTGATGCTTGGGGCCACCATCGGCAACATCGACAACGAGCCGCAGTTTTTCCAAAGCGCCTTCGCTGGTGCGGCCCCTGGCGACCTCTTGATCTTCGACGTGGGGCTAGTCTTTACAGACTCTATTGAGCCAGCATTCCTAAAGCAGCATGACCCCGTACTATCTAGGCCCATTCCCGACGGACACCAGCGCTGGCTAGCTGGCCCACTGCAGCGCTACTGCCGCGACATGACAGCCGTCTCATTCTCGGTTCTACTGGATACCAAGCGTCCGCTCGCGGGCAGCTATGGGCTGCAGGTCATGGCCCAGGTCAAGCTCCCTGGACAGCAGACCAAGGAGTTCTGCATGTGGCAGGTTCGTCGCTACCAGTCCAGTAGCCTAGTCCAGTGCCTACACGACCTTGGATGGGAGCACGTAGGCCAGATTCCGTTCACCGGCTCAAAAGCGCGTCCCCCGCAAGGCGTGTTCATGTTTCAGAAGCAGCTGCCGAAGCTGAAGCACTGAGGGGCAAGCGAAGTCGCCTCGATGAGCAGCCAAGAATCCGCTCGACCTTTGCGCGACCAATTTGGGTCGCCTATGTCCTTTCGGATGCTCACAACTTCCCCCTCCAACCAAGAATGGGGTCTAGTAGCGGTTCTAAAGAGCGCGCCATCGTTAGCAGATAGTTACCGACGGTGACGACTAGATTCCGACAATGCCAACCTAGCAAATCTTGTCCGAGCCGCGAATCTCTGACCATCCGAAAGCCCGCAGCTTTGTATCGCACGTGTCCGTCGGGACCAAGCGCATCGTATACTGTGTACGCTCCTACCCACCCATTGACGGACAGGCAGTTCCAGACGATGATACGGGCGGGCGCGTCCAAGCAGCCCAAGCTGCGCGCACACCATGGCAAACCTTCAACACGGGCAAGTCCTAGGCACCTATCGCATCGTCCGCCTCCTCGGTGAGGGCGGTATGGGGGCTGTATATGAAGCCAAGCAAGAGCCGCTGGATCGCCGGGTCGCGCTCAAAGTACTACACGCAGAGTTTGCCGAAGACGCTGATGCGACAACGCGATTCTTCAATGAAGCTAAGATCCTCAGTCGGCTAGAGCACTTGAGCATCGTACAGGTGTCAGACTTTGGGCAGACGCCCGAGGGCATTACCTATTTGGTAATGGAGTTTTTGCGGGGCGAGAGCCTGTCTAGCAAGCTAGACAAGCTGGCGGCACGAGGGGAGAACCTGAGTGTCATTTCGGGGCTGCAGTTGGCGTGGCAGGTGGCAGATGTTCTGGCCGTGGCGCACGCACAAGGCATCGTGCATCGAGACTTGAAGCCCGACAACCTGATGCTAGTTGAGGATGCCCTGGCTCCAGGAGGCTTGCGAGTCAAAATTCTAGACTTCGGAATTGCCAAGCTGACCGATCCCAAACAGCGCGGAGTGACGAAGACGGACACTCAAACGGTGATGGGAACACCGATGTATATGTCCCCGGAACAGTGCTCGGGCGCAGGTGGAGTCGACGACAGGACTGATGTCTATTCGCTGGGATGTGTGCTGTATCAAGCGCTGGCGGGGCGGCCTCCTTTTGTCGCGGAGGGTGCGGGTCATTTGATAGGAATGCATCTCTTCCAGAATCCGCCAGCCCTATCCTCGGTAGCGCCACGTGTACCTTCTGCAGTGGCAGAGCTGATTCACAGACTGCTCATCAAGGAGAAAGCAAAGCGACCGAGGATGTCGGAGGTCGCAGACGACATCGGAAAGCTGCTCTCCAAGCTGTCTGGGGCTGGCCCCGTGGTGCGCTCCCGACTTCTCTCTGGCCGGGATGAAAGTCAAGTCCGGCATTCGCTGAGTATGGGCCCAGCAAGCACTCTCGGAAAAGCCATCGGTGAGCGCTCCGGATGGGCCAGCACCCAAGTTAGGAATCTGCTTATCGGAGGGCTTAGCCTAGCAACACTGGTTGCTGCATTACTCCTTCTTGTGCGGCTTCGCCATGTTGATTCACAAACTCCTCGGTCAGCTGCATCCACTGACGTTGGGAGAATAACTGCATCTCCCACTACAAGTCCGCGCACGATTCATTGGCGAATCGAGAGTGATCCGCCTAACGCCGCTGTATTGGATGCAAAAG
>Ga0116158_10005234_pt1 | contig 10991 bp, 7 predicted proteins | sample AD_UKC052_MetaG_FD_89883 | JGI IMG/M metagenome (GOLD analysis project Ga0116158, IMG submission 89883) | Active sludge microbial communities of municipal wastewater-treating anaerobic digesters from USA - AD_UKC052_MetaG | ecosystem: Engineered > Bioreactor > Anaerobic > Digestate | place: USA... | reverse complement strand
TCTGCAGCAAGTGCTGGTTCGGCTGCCACCGAGCGGCCCATCACACCGGCGACGGTTACCGAGGGCACGCCCGAGCTCGCCAGTGCCGGTGATTTTTGGCTGTATCCTCGCAGCGACGGCAGCATGCGGGTTGCATCGCCATTGTTTGAAATCACGTTTCCGCAACGGCCTGAGCTCACGGTGACGCGCACGCCGGCTTCAGCGAAAAGCAAAGCGATCGATGTTTATCTTTTTGTTGCCAGCGCCAATGCCAACACGATTCGCAAACTTGAACTGGTAAGCACCGGCGCCAATTCGCTGCAGAATGAATCGATCGCCGTCGATATCCGGCAAAAGATGACAAAAATCGGCACGGTGCTCGAAAACCCGCGAAGCGAACAAGGCGTCCGCATCCGCGAATTTGAAGCTTCGGCCGACGCTGAACGCATGCGGGTTATCCATACCCAAGATGTAACGCGTGGCGTGTTTCTCACGCTAACGACCGTTGCTGCACAAGGCTCGGGTGATGACGTTGCCAACGACGCGATCCGCGCCAGCTTTCATTTGCGCAACCCCAACGAAGTGGTGGATGACGAGGGTGTGCTCAAAAACGTCAAAGCGAGCAAACGCGGTAAAGGCTTTTGGGTACAAGACGCAGCTCGTTCATTTTCGATTCAGCTGCCAGGTGCGGTTACGGTTACGCGGGACGCTGATAACCGAGTGGTAACCGTTACGGTCGGCGAGAAGAAGCCGGCCGCCAAGGTTACATTTACGTTCGGCGTCGTCGAAGCAACCTCGGCCAATGCGCTGATGGCCGACGACAGCGATCCGTCGGTAACCTTGAGCAAAAAGTATAAGGTGCCGTACCAACGGGCATCTATCACGATGGGTGGCCAGCCGGGCTACGCTTGGCAACCCAAAGGCAAATTGCCACGCAAAACCAAACGCGTCGAAACGTGGATGGTCCGCGACCGCGCATCGCATCGCACATATTTTCTGACATGCGTTGGTCGGCCGTGCGGCCCAATCGCCAAGACGTTGCAGTTGGCGCCGACGCTGCCCAGCAAATAGTTCCCAGTGTTAGCGCGAGCAGCCGGCGAATACCCTAGCCAGCGACACAAAGCGGCGCCAACGTCGTTTCCTGGATTCTCGATAGGTCGCGACTTGGCGCGAATTGTGCTTATGCCCGTGCATGACCATAAATCGACGACTAATCGTGGCAGTAATGGCAGTTGCGGTAGCCACTGCAGGATGTGCGAGCGAGTCCGACTATGATGAGACATGGACGGCATTTGACATTGCAACCGGCAAGGCGGATGGCCTTTTTGACAACGCTCCATTGTTGTCACTTGGCGTGGTAACGAAAGGGTCATTGGCGCCGCGGCAATTGTCGGTGTATGCGCTCGATCTAAGAGAGGGAGATAAGGTGACGTTGGTACAAAACGTTACCGTAGGCACGTTGAGTCCACACTTTACGCTCTACAGCGGGCTGAGCGCAGTGCGGTCGTCGTCGTTCCAGGCCGCGCCAAAGAAACTTACGAAGAAGTACACCGCAGCATCTACTGGTCGCTACTACGTTGGCGTGTCGCCATACCAAGGGCAGGGCAGCGGCGAGTTTTCTCTCGTTGCGACATGCAACGGTGGCCCTTGTGCTGGCCAGGTTGTAGTGCGCGAGCTAACCGCCGAGGAACGTGGACTATGTATCAAAGACGCGTTTGCCAAAAGCCGCGTCGCATTGCCATCATTTGGCGGTGTTATGGGGCAGGCCAAAGCGCGAGCACTGCTGAACAAATCATTGAAAGAATCGGCAGCATTGCCGGTGTCATGTCAAAACGCGTGTGAGGGCGACAACGAAGCAAAAGCACTATGTGACGCAATCGTTGCCGACCTGCCGTTTTTTGCTGATCAGTCCGCTGCGTGCGTCGCAGAGCTAGACACGTGTTTAAGCGACTGCGGTGACGAGAGCCGTGACTTGGATGACTCATTTGGGTCTACCGAAATCGCGGTCTGTTACTACGCTGGATTCAACGGCGATTGCCAAAGCTATGCACGTCAGACCGTCGAATGTGGCGGAACCCTCGCCGCTGACACCGAAGCGCGCTGCTTGGCTTACTGCGAATCCACAACTGGTGCTTGGCTCGACGACCTTGATCTAATCTGTAAAGAAGCGTGTGAGTAGTTCGCGCTAACGAGTTGGTTCCGAGCGTTAGCGTTGGCGCGCTTGGTGTTGCAGCTTGCGGATGATGGCACTGGCCTCGGCCGACGATGATTCGCTTGCGAAACGCGCAGTAGCAGGAATCGTCGCTTTGTTGGTGTGGGTCACCGCACGGAAGCCAGAGGTTGCCGGCGTGCCGCTGGTAACAGTTGCCGAAATCGAAAACGATCGGCCCTTGGCCGTGACAGCCTTAAGCACGAGCGGCCAGTTGCCAACGTTGGTGAAGTCGGGAATCGGCCAGCGGGGCGAGGCCGCGGCCGCGGCAAGATAGGCATCGGTGAAGCTGCTGAACTCAAGGTAAAAATCGCTCGCGCTATTTTTGCCGATGCTGAGCCCGGTATATTTCGCACCAGCCGTTGTGAGCTTGTTGAATGTTAGTTCCGTCGAGCCCAGGACTGGCGCCGCCATCAAATTGGTTTCAAACGTAATTGCGGCTGGCCGAGCTGCAACGGTAACCACCGTCACGTCGCCGTCTCCCGCAACGTCATCATTGGTCGCCGTCATTTGATAGAGGTCGGTTGGCTTAGCAAGCGCAACTGGCAACGCTGCAAACCCATAAGGTGCATCAACCACGTCGAGGTCACCCGATTGTGTGCCGGTGAGCATCATCAGGGTCGATACCGACGAGATGTTGGCGCCCGGTTGCGCAACGACGGTGGGTGCAACGGCACCGCTAGCAAGCGTAATGTTTTTGCCAGCGATCGGCGTGGTGCCCACGACGAAGTCGCGTTCTACTTTCACCACTGCAGGCACGCCGTTGCCTTGCAAGCGAGCGGCAAAAACGTCGACGGTGCCCGGTGCAGTGTTGAGCATGTACGTTTTGGAGTTGGTGCCGGCTGCGAAATTGACGCTGCTGTTGTCAGCCCCAGCTGCAACGATGTTGCTGCTGTCAGATGCAGAGGTGAGCGTCCCGGCGATGCTGGTGAGGGCCGGTTGGGCTTTGCCGTTGCATAGTAACGGCGCTTCAACGGGGCTTTGGTCGGTGATCGCACGGTGCGCAATGTCTGTGGTGACGATGAAAAAGCCAGTGTTGCAGCCAAGCGCAAGCGCGTAGGTATTGCCGATGACTTTGAGCGTGATGGCGTTGTTGACCGGTGTTGGTGCTTCGACCCACGCACCGGTGCCGTCGTAGTACGCAAATGACATCGACGACACATCGGTAGGTAAGTTGCTGATTGGAATCGTGACCGTGGTCGCATTCACGGGCGCATCGACAATCGCCGCTGCGTCAACCTTTGGCGCATCGACGGTGCTCTCGCCACCGCCGCATGCTGCAACAGTAAAAATACCAACGGTGCCAAGGACAGAATGCAAAGACAGCTGCATAGAGCACCAATGTAGCGTAAGGCCGCCGCGGCTGCGTGCCGGTTTGCCAACTACTTGCGCACCACCAGCGTCAGGAATTGTCCGTTTTGGCGTTCGGTTGCCGATTCGATCACGAAGCCAAGTTCTTGCACCAGCCAGGTAACGTCGGCTGCGGTGTATTTGCAATGTTCCATGAAGTGATCGAAATGGTGCGCGCGTTTTTCTGCAGGGCTCGACAGTTGCAAACTTTCTTCTAGCGGCCAGCGCTGCAGATATGTTTGCAACGGCGACCGCACCCAATCCGAAATCACCATGCGGCCACGCAACACGCGGTGGGCTTCGCGCAGCAGCCCAACCGGCTCATGCATTTCATGAATCACCATCGACAAAACGATGCCGTCGACGGAATTGTCGGGCAACGGCAGCGCAAGGGCGTGCAAGTCACACTCGACAATCTCACCGCCGACGTCGGTTGCAACGGTCCGCGCGGCTTCGAGCATGTAGGGCTGCACATCAACGCCAAGCACGCGTGCTGCGGGGTAACGTTCTTTCCACGCCCGCAAAAGTAGGCCTGGCCCACAACCAAGATCGACATAGGTTGGCGTTGCAGCCTGATGGGCCACTACATCACGCTGCCACAGCGCCCAAAAGTCGTCGTTAAAGCGGCTGGCAAAACCTTTGGCCATGGTGTCAGCAAATGTGGCACCGCCATGATGAGTTTCGAGGCGCTTTTTGACTTCGTCGTGAAAGTTCATGCAACGACGCTAACACGATGTTGGCCCAAAACCGTTATTGTCGCGCCATGACGCAAGATGTTGCTGCAAGTTGGAATGATCATGCCGAACTCTACGCGCGCATGTTTGCGCCGCTGACCAGCTACATTGCACGAGCGATGTTGCAAACCGTCGACGCACGGCTGCCTCCGGCCGCGCGAATGTTGGATATTGCGTGCGGCAGTGGCGCGTTGGCATTGCCTGCCGTGCAACGCGCGCAACGCGAGCTGGCCATGACAGGCAAGGCTGGCGAAATCGTCGCAAGCGATTTTTCGTCGGCGATGGTCGCGCTGACGCAACAAGCCGGCGCTGCCCTTGGCGCTCCACCAGCGATGCTGCAATGCGATGTGCAAAATGGCGAAGCGCTGACATATGCAGATGCATCGTTCGACGCAGTGTTCTCGTCGTTTGGCATTTTCTTGTTTGCTGACCGCATGGCCGGTTGGCGCGAAGCTGCTCGCGTGCTGCGCCCAAGCGGGCTGTTTGTAACCGCGGTGTGGCAAGGCCCGGCAACCAATCCCATGATGCGCGCGCAGATGGCGCCTGTGATGGCAGCGATGCCGAAGCACTTGATGCCAACGAGCAGCAAAGGCAGCTGGATCGAAATCGCAACCGCTGAAGCATTGATCGCGGAAGTTACCAGCGCAGCGCCGTTGGTGAACCCACAGGTTTATCCGTTCACTGCAACGTTTGCGCTATCCGATGGGCGCTTGATTTGGGACGCTATGCAAAATAACCCGGTGATGGGGGCTATGTTGCGTCGTTGTAATCCCGAGGAACTCGCGGTGGTGCGAACCAGCGTAATGAACTATTTCCGCGAACTTGCTGGCGGCGACGGCTTGCCGATCATGCTCGACGCAGTCTGTAATATTTTAGTCGCGCAACGCGGGTAGCTACGTCACATCGCCATCGCGCCGAAGATTACCGCCCGCGATTGCGGTTGGCTCAACGTAACTTCATTTGCCCCAACGATGCGGACCTCACCGGCTAACGTTGTGGCCGCAAACCACATGGTTCCGCACGTCGGCACGAGCTTGAGCGGCTGCCACACCCCATTGGCAGTCGCGATGCCGACGTGCCGCGCACCAACCACCTCGGCGTTGGCGTTAAGCTGCAGCAGCAGTTCGGTGTGCAGCGCTGAATCGACGGTAACCGCGAGCTCCGCCGCGGTGCCAGGTTGAGCGGTCCAGGTGCTGGTGCCAAGGCTGGTTGCGGTGGCGGCCCGTTGGCCAAGCAAGGTCATCAAAGTGCTCAAGCGAGCTTCCACCAACGCGCCGCGCTGGTCCCAACGGCCAACGGTGCTTTGGTCTTCAAACAGCGGGTTCGGAAAGGTAATCGGCGGCTCCACGTCAAATGAGGTCAGGTAGCTTTTTGACTGCACATGCCCCCACATCGCACCATCGCTGCTGCCGGCATCGACTAACGCAATATCCGCATCACTGTTGTTGTAAGACTTAATGCGCACTGCGTCGGTGCTTTCGCCATTCGCTGCGATTTGCGCCACAAACGCATCGTACGACGGATCGTCATCGGCGGTGACATTTACGAGCTGCTTGGGCGTGGGGCCAGTCCCAAACTTCGCCGTCAACCCATTCGGAAAACCACCAAAGCGCCCTGCGATGGCGAGCTTGCCGCCAGGGCGTTGCACCACCGAGCGCACAATACTATGCGCAGTGCCTGCCACAATGCCGGTTTGTAGCGGCGCGCCGCTATTATCGAACACGGCCCACCAACCATGGCTGCGACCAGCTTCCACGTTGGTGGTCGTTGGCTCGCCAGCCGCGTTGGTGATCGTTAGCGTTTCGCCCGCCAACGCACCACCGATGATTGCTCCGCCAGCGGGCGTCGCTGTGATGAAGCCATCAACCGCAACGTTGCCGCTGATGGTAGCGGCAAGCGCAACACCGGTTTCGCGGACGTGCAACAACAGCAGCGTGACCTGTGTATTCGAGAGCGGTAGGGTTTGGCGTTGCTGGCTTGGCCCGAGGACCACGGTATCGCGTGCATACACTGTTACCCACGCACCCTGTTGGCCATCACTCGTCGCCCGCGCCGCGTAGACTTCGCCTGCCAACAACGGCTGATGCCACACGACGCTGCCACTGTGGGTGATCACGACGGCAGCCAATGTCTTGCCGGTTGCCGCGATGGACTGACCGCCCAATGTGAATGGTTGCGCTGCGCTCACTAGCGCTACCGCGGTGCTATCGTCCATCAGCGCGATATCTCGCAAGGTCGAGTCTTGGCTAGCCTCCAACGCCCAATCAACGCGCGCCGGGGCGGCCCCGGTATAGGTTGGTCGCGGTTGCGCGCAGCTTGGTTTGATTGGCTCCTCACGCGCGTCTATGGCCAACGTTGCATCAAGCACATTCGCCGTCGGCGAACCACACGTCATCAGCAACAGCATGATCGTAGGCGTTGTTGCAAACAATGGATGCCAAGGATAAGCCATGCCTTGACTTTATCCTTGGCGGCTAGGGTGAAGGCCACAGATACGGCCACGCTAGCGCTCACAGTCGATGACCGCTTGTAACTTGGTGTTCGCTTGGGCTATGAGCTAGTGTCTTTGCAAGAGGTTTATGTGTTTGAAGTAACTACCGTTTCGCCGGCTTGGATTCGTTCGCAGTTGATCGGTAGCGACGCCGTTGTGCAAACGCCGTTTGGCACTCGGGTGCTCACCTATGCCGACTACGTGGCGTCGGGCCGCGGGCTAGCGCTGGTTGAGCGCATCATTCGCGATCAAGTGTTGCCGTATTACGCTAACACCCATACGGAAGATTCATTTACCGGCGCGAGCACCTCGAAGCTTGCGCACGAAGCTGCTGAGTACATCAAAGCGCAAGTTGGCGCGCCCGAATACAAAATCATCTTTGCCGGCTCCGGCTCGACGGCCGCGATCAAACGGTTGCAAGACATGCTTGGCCTCACCGTGCCGAGCAGTCGGCGCGCCGAATTGTTGGCATCACTACCTTTGGCGCAGCGGCCCGTCGTCTTCGTTGGCCCGTATGAGCATCACAGCAACGAAGTGTCATGGCGCGAAAGCATCGCCGAAGTCGTCGAGATTCCATTGTGTCCACAAGGCATGATCGATCTCGGCGCATTGCGGGTAGCGTTGCAAGATGCGAAGTTTGCAGGCCGTCAGAAGATTGGTTCGTTCTCGGCAGCCAGCAATGTGACTGGCATGATTTCGGATACGCGTGCGATTGCACGCTTGTTGCACGAGCACGAGGCTTTTGCTTTTTTTGATTTCGCAGCATCAGCGCCCTACGTTGCCATCGACATGAAGCCGGGCAGCGTCGACGGCTACGACGCTATCTTCATTTCGCCGCACAAATTCATCGGCGGGCCGGGGACGCCAGGCATCTTGGTGTTCAACCCCGTGTTGTACACATTGGCCACGCCTAGCACGGCAGGTGGCGGCACGGTGACCTACGTAAGCTCGAGTGCGCACCATTTTACCGACGATATCGAAGCGCGCGAAGATGCGGGCACCCCGGCGATCATTCAGAAGATTCGCGCTGGGTTGGTGTTTTGGGTGAAGAATGCGATGGGGGTCGCCACCATTGAGCAACGCGAAGAAACCTTTATTCGCACCGCAATTGCGCGCTTGCAAAAGCATCCCAACGTGGCGCTGTTAGGCAATCTCGAAGCGCCTCGGTTGGCCATGTTGTCATTTATGGTGCGCAGCACCGACGGTGGCTATCTGCATCCACGGTTTGTCGTGCGGCTGCTTAACGATCTGTTCGGCATCCAATCGCGCGGTGGTTGCGCCTGCGCGGGACCGTATGGGCACCGCTTGCTGAACATCGGCGATGCGGTGTCGCATGGTTATCGCGATGCAATTCTGGAAGGCTTTGAAGGCATCAAGCCCGGTTGGACACGGTTGAACTTTAACTCGTTCATTAGCGATGAAGAATTTGAGTTCTTGCTGGCTGCCATCGAGTTCATCGCCGACGTTGGTGAGCGGTTCGTCCAGCTGTATCAATTTGATTGGCGTACCGGCGCGTGGACGCATCCGCGTGATGTTGCACCGCCAAGCTTTGTTGCCGTGCTGGAATCCGCATTGGCGCAGCCTGCTGCCGCGCCAGCCAATAACACGCCAACGATACCCAACTACCAACAGTACCTGGCGGCAGCGCGTGAGTTGGCTGCATCACTAGTGATGCAACCGTCGCGACAAGTGCCTGACAACATCAATTCGTCGCTAGTGTTCTTCAAGCACTAGGGCGTACGCCTAGGCGAATATTTTGAATTCCTCGTCGAGCGACGGTTCGCAACCAACCAAACGGCCAGCGCTGACACCCATCGGGGATCGGTTTTGGCTGCTGCGAGATGATCTGCATTTCCCGCAGCGCATCGGTTCCAAGTGGCGCAAGTTGCAACACCTGCAACACGCTACAGGCATCGTCTCCCTCGGCGGAGCCTTCTCAAATCATCTGCACGCATTGGCGGTGTTTGGGCGGACGTATGGCGTGCCAACGGTGGGCATCGTGCGTGGCGAGCATGCTGATCAAGCTAATCCGACGCTGGCGTATTGCCGAGCCGCGGGCATGGAATTGCACAATGTCCGGAAAGCGGACTTCGACCGCGGTTGGGCCAGTGAGGCAGTGCAACGCATTGTCGCCACTGTGCCAGCGTACGTAACGTTGCCGATGGGCGGCGACAGTGAAGGCGGCCGAGCCGGTGCCGCTGGCATCGTCGCCGATATAACGGCGCAACTGCCGCTCGCTACGCCGCTGCAAATCGTCGTCGGAGCTGGCTCGGGCACCACCGCGCGCGGCATCGCAGGTGCGTTGGCACCCCTGCAACATTGCCTTGCAGTGCCAGCAGCGATGATGCACAGCCTTGACAGCGATGGGCCCACGGCAGCGCTGCCAGCTGTTGCCGACCCTGTGCGTCCACCGCTGTGGTTGCCACCGCCACTCGAAGGTTATGCCGAGTTGCCAGCCGCTCGTTTGCGCACCATCGAATCGGGGTGGGCTGAGTATGGCATTCTGCTGGACCCGATTTATTCTTCGCGCGCCGTGGTGGCTGCTCGCCACGTCCGGAAACCGGACAGCGTTGTGCACACAGTCGTGGTGCACACCGGTGGCTTGCAAGGCTGGGCCGGCCTCGTCGACCAGGTGGCCCCGTCGGCGTCATTGCGCATCGCAATCAATGAAGCGTTGCATCAGGCGTTTGCCTCGTGAAGCCCATCGCGCCGGTGCGTGATGGCATCGTGAAAACGGGGCTTGCAGCGAACGCCCGGTCGTGTGACGGCAGGTGCGAGAGGGCCGCACGCGTGCGGAATCCGCCCGCTTAGCGTGAACGCGGGTGCATTGTGCCAACGTGCGAAAGCCGCGATTCTGCATAGTTATCAGCGGCATGGAAAATGCTAGCGTCGCTGCGTGACTGTATTTCCAAAGCGATATTCGTGGTACTTGGTTTCGCGAGCTGGTCTATTGTCGATAGGCGTGGTGCTCGGTTGCACGCATAGGCCCTTGCCGTTGCCGCCACCGGTCGCACCAGCAACAGGCGCCGCGGTGGTGCCGAGTGCCACCGCGACTTCACTGCCGCGGCAATGTGGCCGTGTCGCCGCAGACGAACCAGCGCAAGTGCGCTGTCCGCGTGGCTGGGCAGTTTGCAAAACCAAGGCAACTGATGGCACCGAATCATTGTTCGGTGTTGGTTTCATTTCGGCGATGCCGAGCCGCGTTTGGCATGACGCGAATCGCGATGGCGTGCCTGACAACGAAGCCCGTTATACCTACGATCGCTTTGGCCACGTGCTCACGGTCTGGCTTGACCGCAACGGCGACGGAGTCGTCGAATTCGAAGCGCGCAATAGCTTTGACGCGCGTGGCTTGCTGATCGAAACCTGGAGCGATGAGTACTACGATGGCTATCCAGAGCTCCGGCAACGCTACCGCTACAGTCCGGCGGGTTGGTTGATTCACCAAGAAGAACAGCGTGGCGACCAGATCGAGAAGCGGGATTACAAGTACGACGCTGCTGGCGAGTTGTTGCCGAGCGGTGCCGATAATCTGCAGTTCACCCTCAATGCCGCCGGCAACGTGGTTCGCGAGTGGCGCAAAGGTTGGCAAAAACAGTATGTCTATGATGCGCAGCAGCGCGTTGTGCATGCATGGGTCGATGGCAATCCTGGCCCAGTGCAGTACGACGAGCAAAATGTGTACGACGCTGCCGGGAACGTGATCAAAAAGACCACGGTGGCGGGGCCAGGCAGCAGCCCGGAGATCTGGAATGTGGAATATGACGCCGCTGGTCGCATCACGCGTTCGTGGTCTGATACCAATGCGGATGGTAAACCAGAGTCCGAAACTCGGACGACCTTCGATGCCGCAGGCCGCCTATTGGTGCAAGTGGAAGATCGCGATGGCGATGGCAAGCCAAACGTTGTGCACGGCACCGATTACAACGCCGCCGGTCAGCCGACGCGGGTGTGGCTCGACGGCGATGGCGACGGCAAAAACGACACCGAAACATTGAATACGTATGATGGCGACGGCCTTCTCATTCGGCAACGCCGCGTCGAGAACGGTCGTGAGACTAGCGATATACGCAAGGAATACGCGAAGGGCAAATTGGTGCATTGGTGGTTGGCCGCTGACCCCACCGCCGGTGAGCGCATGCAATACGATGCTGCAGGGAACCTAGTTGTGGCTGATAAACGCAACGGCTTGCGGCATTTTGAATACGATGCCGCAGCCAAGGCAGAG
>Ga0116158_10005230_pt1 | contig 10997 bp, 8 predicted proteins | sample AD_UKC052_MetaG_FD_89883 | JGI IMG/M metagenome (GOLD analysis project Ga0116158, IMG submission 89883) | Active sludge microbial communities of municipal wastewater-treating anaerobic digesters from USA - AD_UKC052_MetaG | ecosystem: Engineered > Bioreactor > Anaerobic > Digestate | place: USA... | reverse complement strand
TCATCATAGAGCAAGGCCGCGAAGAAAGTAGCGACGGGGCGCCCGGTGTCGCCTTGCGGCCAGAGACACCGGGCGTGTGCTGCCATTGCCTGCCGGGCCTGGATGCTGGCTGGCGCGCTCCCGGGCTCCATGAAACCCGGGATTCTGGCCGGCAGTATAGGGGTGCGACGACACTTTTCCACAAACCAACCCTGTGGAAACCGCTTGTCACGCAGCCCATGGCTGTGGGCAAAGCGGCCATGGGCGAGCCTTTACAAAGTGGTCAAAACGGTCGAAGAAGAGATTGCCCAGCATCTGGCTGGTCAGGTTGCCCAGCGGCAGGCCGCGGCGGCGTTCAAGCGAGGTAAGCAGATCGTCGCCGGTAAAAAGCCCGTCGCGGCGCGCCTGGCCGCTGCCGTGGCGCAGCCAGGCGCCCACCTTTTCGCCGATTTCATCGAGCTTGCGGGCTGCCAGTTCGTAGCGGCGCACGTCCAGAAAGCGCAGGTTGTAGGCCAGGCGAAACAGCACGCGTTGCTTTTCCAGCAGCACATTCACCCGGCGCAGCGTGTCTTGGGGCTGTTTCTGGTAGCCGGCTTCGACCAGGCCCTCGATGATGTCCAGCGTATTGCCCTGCAGCCGGTCGCCCAGCAGAAAGCGCTGGCCGCGCGGAAAACCCTCCAGCACCGGGATCAGCCAGGTGGCAAAGAGGGTGGCCTTGCCCAAGGCCAGGTTGGGGCGTTGGGCGGGGCCATTTTTTGAACCGTCGGGGGCTGCGCCCCCGAACCCCGCGGCAGCCTCCTCGCCCTCATTACGTTCATCACTCGCTGTCATTTCTTTGCTCCCACGGGGTAAAGGGGTAAGGGCGCCATGGGCTGAGCTGCCTCACGGCAGCATCCGGGAGGGACGGAACGAAACGTCGTTGTTGCGGAAGTCGGCCGCGACCCCGTTGCGGTTGGCGGCGCGGGTGAACCTCGCACCGCCGTACCAGGAACCGCCGCGAACCACACGCAGGCCGCAGTCTCCGCCATTGGCGCCTTCCCAGGCCTTGTCGCCGCTGGACGGGGCGTTGGTGTAGTTGCCATGCCAGCAGTCTTCCACCCATTCCCAGGCATTGCCGGCCATGTCCTTGAGGCCCCAGGGATGGGTATTGAGCCGGGTGCTGCCCACCGGGTGCAGTTTGCCGCCGGAATTGGCGCCGTACCAGGCGTGGTCCTTCAACTGGCTTTCGTCGTCACCAAAATACCAGCGCCCGCTCTGGCCGCCACGGGCGGCGTATTCCCATTGCGCTTCGGTTGGAAGGGTGAAGCTCTGCCCGGTCTTGCGGCTAAGCCAGGCCACGTAGGCCTTGGCGTCGTTCCAGCTCACCCCGGTGATCGGGCTGTCCGGCAGATGGGCATTGCGACTGGTGTAGAAATTATCGCTACCGGTCTGGTAGTGGTATTGGCTGCCCGCCTCGCGCCAATGGGGCTCCTTGCAGCCGCCGTCCTGCACGCAGGCCAAATACTGAGCCACAGTCACTTCGGTTTCCGCCAGTGCAAAGCGGCGCTGGAAGCTCACCGCGTGCTGTGGGCCTTCGTCGTTGTCCCGGTCTTTTTCCGTCGAGGGCGAGCCCATCGTGAAGCTCAGATTGCCCCCCACCACCCGGAACACCGGCCCGCCCGCGTAGGCGGCAAAGCCACAGGCGGCTTGCCACGCGCCGTTCTGCCAGCAGGCGGCGGCCGGGTCGTTGGCGGGGACGGGCGTCGTGGGCAGCGGCACGGGCTTTTCAACCACCTTCTCCACCACGCGCTCGACCACCTTGGGCGGCTGCTTGCGGGATTTGTCCAGCTCGGCCTGCAATTGCGCGTTCTTGTCCTCCAGCGCCCTCAGTCGAGCGATCTCCGCGTCCTTCCTCTTGCTCTCCACCTCGAGCCGTTTGCGCTCCGTTTCGGCGGCTTGGGCGCGCTTTTCGGTGGCGGGGTCTTTGACCGGCTTTTCGATGATCTTTTCGACCACCTCGGGCTTGGGTTTCACTGGTGCCCGCGGCGGGGTGTAGTCGTCATTCAACCCTCCCAAGCTCGCAGCGCAGACGGGCAGGCTGAACAGGGTGGAGGCCAGGGCGCCTGAAAGGCGGGAGGAGCGAAGGCGGTTTGTCATGGTGGTGGGTAGAGCAAGGTCCGGATCAAGGATTTACGCACAGATTGTCACCCCGCTGGAGGCGTTCGGGCCATTCCAGGCGGCGGGCTTCGCGGGCCGCGGGGCTGTTGGGCCAGATCTGCAGCAAGGTTTCGAGCTGCTTGCCGGCGGCTGCGAGTTGCACCGGTTGCTGCACGCAGCCCTGAATATAGCTGCCGTGAAAGGCGAACGGAGCAACCTGGCTGCCCAGGGCCTGCAGGCCGGGCAGAATGGCAGTGGCGAAGGCGGTGTCGGCTTGGCCGGGCGGGTGGTTGTAAACCCGGGCGTCGAGGATCGCGACAATCTGCTTGAGCAAGCCTTCTTGCCTGTCGGGGGCAAAGTCGGCGTGCTGGAGCACAGCCGTGAGCTGGTGGCCGCACTCGGTGCTGCTGCGGGCAATCAGCGGCGCGGCCCGACCGGAGCAGTGGAGGGCGGCGAGGTCGATGAGGGGGTCGAGCTCGGCGTATTCGCTGGCGAGGCGCTGGGTTTCGCGCACCCACGCAAGCTGGGCGGGCGTGGGCTTGCCGGCGTTGCGCTGCCACCAGGCGGTTTGTTCGATGCTGGCGGCCTGCTCGCGCCATGCAGCCAAGGCAGTGGCCCTGGCCTGGGCGGCTTGGGTGGCCTCTTCGGCGGCGCGGTGGGCAGCGAGCTCTTCCGGAGTAGGAGTAGGGGTAGCGCTGGGCTGGGGCGCATCAATGGGCTCGGCCGGGCGGGTGGTCTTGGTCCACGCTTGCAGGTTGGGCAGGGCGGCAAGGAGGGCGGCACTGCCGACGACGACGGCAGCAGCTTTTTTCCACGGAAAGCGGCGCACGGGCGGGCGGACAGCGGTTTTCTGGTGGGCGCTGCCGGCATCGGGTTTAACAATATCGCTCTGGAAGATGAGGACTTCGTCGGACGACCAGTCGGCGGGCATGTCCCGGATGGCCATTTCGAGCCCACGGATGAGCCTGTGGTAGGTGTCCTTGCGTGCCTGCTCAAGCTCCGTCGCTTCGGTCGAGCCGCGAGCCGGGTAGGCGGCGACATCCTGGCCGAGGGCAATCAGCTGCTCCGGTAGTTCCCGGATGGTGGAGATGACCCCGCCCACGCTCTTGATGTAGGGGTTTTCGTCGAGAAAATCCTTCAACCCGGCGTGGTCCCGGATGTACTGCAGTTGTCTGCCGAACTGGTAGCAGTCTTCGCGCCAGTCGATGGCGCGAAGCTGATCGAGGGCGTCTTCACAGCGGGTGGTCCAGAAGTTGTGATCGTGTTGCACATCGGAAAACTGCGTGGCCTTGAACTCGTTGCGTTCGGCGGGGCTGAAGGCGGCAAAGCGCTGGCGCCCCAGCTCCTCCACGCGGGTGATGAGGGCCTTGGCCGCGGGGGTGGCACCCTCCAGCAGCGGCAGGAGGGTGTGGGGGGTCTTGCCGCGGGCGATAGAAAAGCCGAAATCGATGGCTTTGAGGTTGCTCCAGTCAAGCTGGATCTTGAGGTAGACGTCTCCTTTTTCCAGACACAGGAGGGGCACACCACGGGTGGCGAGACAGACGTTGGGCATGCGGTAATCCATATGCACAAAGCCCCTGTCGTGAATCTGACTGAGGGAGTTGAGGCCCGCCAACGCCAGGCGGACGAAGTTGCCCGGCAGCTCGAAGAGGTTGGTGAAGCGTTTGCGCTGGACACCCACGCGCACCGGCCAGTGTTGCCAGTCGTAGACCGTCGGCCCCATGTGCGTCATGGTGATGTAGGCGTTTTTTTCCGGGGCGCTGAGCTTGGATGCATGACTGTAGTTGTCGACCAATTTGTAGCAGTTGGGCACTTTGCCCAGCGACTCCAGCATGTTGCGCTCGGCGGTATTGAAGGCGCGCAGGTCGTACCCGGCTTTGGCGTATTCCTTGGTCCAGCCGGCCGCACCGTTGTCGTAGTTCGGGATCCATGCGCGGCTCACGAACACGCGCTTGGCCACGTTGCCAAGGCTGTCTGTTGCTTCGAGCGCGTGTCTGGGGATGAGGATGGTGGGGTCGAACAGGGCACGGGTCTTTTCCCAGCGGGTGCCGAACGGGTAGGCCCAATCGTGTGCGTGGTCTTTCATGGCGTTTATGTCTCGGCAACAGGCGGTGGGGTGTTTGAGCGGCGGGACGTCAGGCCCCGAAGGGCCACCAGCGGCGCCAGCCCGACGCGTCGGGCGGCCAGGGGCGGTGGACGAGGATGAGGCTGATGTCGTCTTCACTGCCGGCATTGCGGGCGGCGAGGCAGAGCGCCCGGGCGGTGGTTTCGAGGTGGCCGTCGTGGGCGGCCAGGCTGGCGTAGAGAGTGGCGTGCAGGCCGGGGTCGTCGAGGCCGCGGTGCAGGCCGTCGGAGCACAGCAGGAGGTAGCTGCCCCGGGCGAGGTGGATGGGCTGGATTTCGGGCTCGCCCATGTGGCCGGTGCCGACCATGTTGGCGAGGTCGTCCGGGGCGTAGCCGTCGGGCACGGGCTCGCCGGTGTGGGCGTAGGTTTGGTCCCAGGTGAGGGGCTCGATGCGCTCGGGCACCAGGCGGTAGAGGCGCGAATCGCCCACGCGCATGATGTGGCCGCGGCCGTCGCTGCCCAGCCAGGCGGCGGCCAGGGTGGTGGCGCCGGGGGCGAAGGTGACTTCGCGCAGGGCAGCCTGGACGTGTTCGTCGGCGGTGTACATGTGGGTGGCAATGGCGGCCGGGCGCATGTAGTCGGCGGCGTGCAGGGCGGTGCTGTGTTCGACCAGGGCTGCGGCGGCAATATCGCCGCGGGCCCCACCGCCCACGCCGTCGGCGAGGGCGACAAAGAGCGCCTGGCCGGCTTCGTGGGGAAACTGTACGGCGCGATGGGCGAGCCGGTCTTCGTTGACGAGGTGGCGGGTGCCATCGATCTGCGCCCAGGCAAGTTGCCAGCCTTTGAAGTGCTGGCTGCCACTGGTGCATGGGGCGGGGAGCGGGTATTGGGGCATGGCGTGGTGTGATTGGCGTTTGCGGCGTGACGCGGTGGGCACAAAGGCCCGCACCACCACGCCGCTTGATTTTAAGGGATAGCGGCTTGTCATGCCTTGTTCAGGCGGCTTCGATGCGCACCTGTGCAACGCCCTCCTCGCCCTCCGGGCCGCCGAGGGAGAGGGTCTTCTTGCTGGCGGGGTTGAGGGTGAAGCGGTCCGACAGCCGGATGCCGCCTTCGTAGGTGCCGTTTTGCCCTTTGTTATTGACGTACAGCAGCCGGGTGGTGGGGTTGTATTCGATGAGTTCAAGGTGTTCGCCGGAGATGTAACGTTCACCGCCGGCCCCGGTGCAGCGCTCCGGATGGATGGTGATGCCCCTGCCGTGTTTCGGCGCTGCACCGATGGTGAGGGGGAGCATCCCCAGGTCGACCGGGACGCGCTGCTCGCCGGCTTTCTCGAGAATGGTGACGTAGAACAGGGGCTGCCGGGAGTCGCCGCGGGGCATGCGGAGGGTCGTATGCATGCCGGTATCGGCAGGGCGGGGCGAGCGGATCTTGGTGCCGGGGCCTTCATTGCGCACCACCTCCAGCGGCTTTCTCTCGAAGGGAATGGCGGTTTCGTCGGGGATGAGATCGGCGATGGTGTCGGGCAGCGACGTGTAGTCACCACTGAAGCGGAAGGTGAGGTTGAGGCGGCTGCTTTCGCTGGCCACCAGCGCACGCAGGAGGAAGCCATCGACCAGGGTGTCGGAGGCGACCACGTTCAGGCCGTAGAACTGGTCGAAGACGAGTTGCTCCTTGGCGCCGGGGGCCTTGAGGCAGCGTGTCTGGGCGATGCGGTTGCGCGTTTCGGCGGGCATTTCGGCGATGACGCGCAGGGCCGGGAGCTTGTCGTCGGGAATGGCAACCTCAATGGAACGGAGTAGAAAGCCGGCCTTGCGGTCTTCGGCATGCAAGGGGGCGACATAGTCGCGAATGAAGCTGGCGGTGGCGTCGGTGAGGGCATTGTTGAAGGCTTGCAGCCAGGGGACGGGAAGTGACGGGGGCATCTCTCCCCTGCCCGCTTCCGGCAAGGTGTTATCGGTGCGGACTTCCTGCCAGGGGTCGTGAGGCTTGCCGAAGATGAGTTCTTCGAGCTTGCCCCACAGGCTGCGCTTGGCGGCTTCGTGGTGGTGATCACGGGGCATGGCGGCGTTCTCCCGGGTGGGGTTGTGGGCAGACTTTTCGGGGCGGATCGTGAAGTCGGGCATGGCAGTCTCCAGGGTCGGGTTGATCGAAGAGCGGTTTTGCGTGGTGGTGCAATCTGGCTGCGTAGTGGAGAAGACGATTGGCGTGGGGAGAGAGCCGGAGGGTTTTGAAAAATTTTCGACTTTTCATGGGGCGTAGTGAAAGACGAGGCGATGGCCGGGCGGGCCGCTGCTGCCGTCGTCGAAACGGGCATGCACCGCATGGGCGAGGCCCTGATCGTTCAACGCGGCGTGGAGCGCCATCAGCCCAGGTGACGCCTCGGCCTGGCCGACCGGGAGCAACCGGGGGTCGAGAATCAGGTTGAGCCACCAGTGCTCGGCACGGGGGTGGCGGTGGCGCGCGGCCGCGAAGAGGCGCTGGACTTCGCCGTCCAGGGCGCGCCAGTTGCGGGCGTGACTGTGAGTGACGAGCTTGCCGGCGTTCATGGCTTTTCCCTGGCAGGGGTGTGGAGGGCGTTGATCAGGGCGAGGCCGATCTCCGCCGCGACGTTGCCGTCGGCGGAGCTGTCGCCGGGGTCGTCGATGCGGCCGTCGAGGTACCAGTTGCGTTCGGCGCGCACGATGACAAGGGTGCTGGGGCGCGACGCGCCGGGGGGCGTGACGAGGGCGGCGAACCACTTCAGGGGGCGAAGGCCACATTCGCCCTTGGCCGCGCAGTGCTGGCGCCAGGCGCTGAGCTGATCGGGGCGATATTCCAGCCTGTCTGCGGGGAACAAGGGGGTTCCGGTCTTGGCGGCGATGCGCAGGCCATTCTCGCCGGCACGGCAGTCGAGCACGCCGCCGACGCTGCTGGCGGCCTTGCAGGCCGTGGCGGCCGACCCTCTGGCGGTGACTTGCTGGAGGGCGGCAAGTACGAAGCGGGCGTGGTCACGACCGATGCCGTGGTTTGCGGTGGGGTGGACCACACGCCGCCTGCCGTGGTCGTCCTGGTAGGCGGCGAGCAGGTGGGGGCGTGGTGCCCGAAGGTCTTGTGCCGCAGCGGCGGCCAGGTCGAGCCAGCCACCGGCCATGCCCAGAAGCGAGGCGCGGGCGTTGCCCTGGCCATAGAGTTCGGCGATCAGGTCGATCAGCGCGGCCCCTTGGCAAGCGCGCCAGCGCTGCTTTGCGCCGCCCTTGTAGCAGGCTTGCATGGCCTCAGGGTTTAAGTCGACGACACGGGCGGTAAGGGCATGGCCGTCCTTGTCCACCAGCGCACGGGCGGCGAAGACCGGATGGGCCAGGGCCCGGGTTTCGCGGGTGACCTCGCGATCTTTATAGGCGTAGTGGAGGCGGGTTGCGCCACTATCCTGGGCGCTGCCGAGCAGATCGAGTTCGGCCTGACACCCCCGCTTGCCCGCGGCGCATTGGTTGAAGCCGGATGCGGCGAGCCGCATTTCGAGGGCACCGACACGCCGGGCGATGCAGGCTTTGTCGAAACCCAGTTCCTGGCAAAGGTAGAGGTCGATCATGGCTTCACTGTCGGAGCGCCGCAGGATGTCGGGCAGTTTTGCCTTTTCTGTTTCGGTCAGGTTGCCCGCGGCAAGCAGCGCGAGGGCTTGCTGGGGTTTGTAAATCGATCCGGGCATTTCGGCTTCGATGGCCGGATTGGCGAGGCGGTTGAGGCGCGCGCGGGCATCCGGCAGCAGCGGGCAGCCGGGCCGGGTGTGGCCGGCGGCGTGAGCCTGGAAGCAGGGGCTGTGGCTGGCCGCCATGGCCTGGATGGCGCCACTGTCGACATTAATGAGGGTGATGCCGACGCTGCGTACGCGGGCCTGTTCGTACATGGCGGCGGCGTGGCGGGCGGGGTACCACCAGGCGCCGCCGCAGGCTTTCTGGTCGCCGGTGTAGCAGGCGGCGGTACGCTGGGCGAGGGTTTGCCGTTCGGCGTCGAGGGTCAGCCAGGCGTCTCGACCGACCGCGAGGCCGGAATACGTGTGGGTGGTCGCGCCATCCCAGGGTTGGCGCAGGTCGGCCAGCATCTTGCGCACGGGCGCCATGCCGGGAGGGAGGTGCTTTTCGGGATCAAGCGGCCTTCCGTCCTTGCAGCGGCCGGCAGAAGGGGGGCGCGAGCCATCCTGACCGCTGCCGCCATAGAGGCAGCCCGGCAGGCGGAAGGGGTTGCCGCGCAGTTCGAAGTCGTCTTGCAGGCTGTTTTTGAGGGCTTGGTCGATGTCGGTGCTGCCCGCTTGGCCGGCGAGCTCTTCTGCGACGCGGATGAGGGCTGAACGCTCTTCGGGCTCAAGAGGCACATCACCAAGCTGGATGACCTGGGGTGCGGACACGGTTGCCAGGCGCAGGTTGATGGCCGTGACGGCGATGCACAAGCGGTCGTCGGGGTGGCACGGCGGCGGGGGCTCGGCACCTTGAGCCGGAACCCGATGCCGCGCGAGCCAGCGCAGGGCGTCAACACGTTCGGCGTGAATGTGGAAGTCCGGGGTGGGCAGCACTTCCCGCCGGACGACCAGGGCACTGACCAGCGTAAGGAGCAGGATGGCGCCCAGCACGAACAGCACGAGGACACTGGAGACGAGGGGCGAGCGACTGGGGCGGGGCTGGGTGTAAGGCATTTGATGAACTCCTTGAGGTAGCGCTTGTTTGTCAAGACGCACGGGGCCATGCCCGATCCGGAGGATTTCCGAAAAAACCACGCTTAGTCGACGCCGCGCTGCGCAAGCCCCATCCAGGCGGCGATGACCGCCAGGCTGGCCTTGCCGTAGGCCATGAGCGGCAGGGGCAAGCCGGAGAGCTGGCTCCAGCGCAGCGTGCCGCCAAGGGCGATGAGGGTTTGCGACAGCATCCCCAGGGAGGCGATGGCGATGGCCCAGAACAGGGCGTAGGCCGCCATGTCGCCGAGCGTGAATTGCCCGGGGCGTGGCCAGCGGGCGGGGCTGGCGGCGAGGATGAGGGAGAGCAGCCACACGAGCACAAGGCCTATGGCAAGCAGCGTGACCGGCAGGCCGTAGTAGGCCGCCCAGAGGGCCGGAGCGTAGTCTTCGGGGGTTTGCAGCGGTGCGCCCTCGCGGAGGGAGGCGCCCTTTCTGCATGCTTTTTCACCGATCTGGGCCGATGCGCCGCACCAGGGTGTCTTTCCGGGGCCGAAGCCGGTGGCGGGCGAGGCGGAGATCAACCACTGCACGCGCATCATGTCGTCCCGACGGCTGTGTTGGGGTTGCGCGCGATCAGCCTCCCTCGATTGGGCAAGCATCGAGAAGCCGGGGGCGACGTCCACAAGCGCAGTACGCCAGAGCGTCACGCCGCCAATGAGCATGACCAGCGCCAGCAGGGTAGCCGGCCCACGCCGCTGCCGGGTGATCAGGGCGCGCACCGGCCAGATGGCGAGCCACAACATCCCCAGCATGCCGATGATGAGCAGCGGGCCCGCATCTTTGGAAATCCATAGGCCGAGAACGATCAGCGTCAGGGTGATGATCAGGAAGCGCCAGCCGATGCGGGCGGACCATTCACCGCTCCGGTAGCACACCCAAGCGATGGCCAGCATGGCCAGCGCGCGCAGGAGCTCACCACTCAGGTGGGGCTGGCCGAACCCCTTGACCCCCAGAAAAGCGGTGTCGGGGGCACGCCCGAGCAGGCCCAGGACGACGGCAAGCAGCAGGCCAGCACCGAGCACGAACCAACGCCGACGCGGATGGCTCGCGCTGGCGGCGAGCGCTTCGGCGACTGTCAGCGCATTGCGTGCGATGCAGGGGCGCAGCAAGGCCAGCAGCAAGGCGGTGAGCGTCGCCAGCAGCAGCCCCCGGGCGCCTTCGATACCCAGGTACTGGGCTTTCGGGTCGGCTGCTGCGGCGAAGTCTGCCAGGGCGAGCCAAGTCATGCCGCTGAGGAGGGCAAACCCGGGCCATAAGGCCGCTTGCGGCAGCGTCGAGGGCGACAGGCCACCGCCGCCGGACTTGGGAATCAAGGCCCAGGCCAGGAGCCCGGCAGACAATCCGGCCCCCGCCCACAGCAGGCAGGCGCTGACGCTCTCCCGGCCCAAGGCGACCGGGAACGGCCATCCGAACAGGCCGATCAGCAGTCCGGTGATCGCGCCGATGAGCGGCCACAAGAACGGGACGCGGCTGCGGGCAAGCATCAGGCCCAGCCCCCCCAGCATGACCCAGGCCGGCAGCCAGAAGGGGGCCGCCCAGCGCAACCAGAGCGCGTAGGCCGACCGGTTTTCCGGCGCAAAGCTGGGCCAGCCCGTGCTCCACTCGGCGAAAGCTGCGGCGCCATAGCGCTGACCAAGGCCGCTCAGGGCCTCGTGGTGGACGGCGGCGTCAAGGGCCAGTCGGTGCAGCACCAGGGCGACGACCAGCGCCAGGATCAGCTCGCTGATGAGGTAGCCCGGGCGCCCAGGACCGGCGTGCATGGGGGCTTCGGTTGCGGTCGGCGGGGTGTTCGGGTGGGGCATGATGACTCCTCGATCGTGATGGCTGTGATTGAGGAGACGTTTCGGCGAGGCCTTGACCCGGAGGTTTTTTTCAAAAAAATAAATGGCCCCTTGCCACGACTGCTTGCTGCAAGATGCCCATCTGATCGACCGGATTTTTGGAGGAAATGTGTTCTACGACGAGATCGAACAAGGCGTGCTCGATGCTTTCCGCGCAGACGATATGCCCCGCGCCCGCACGGGGATGGCGCAACTGCTGGCCGAGGAATTGAAAGAGCTGGTGCCCGCGACGGAGGCTGCCGCCAAGACGCGAGAACACTTCGACGGC
>Ga0116158_10005229_pt1 | contig 10997 bp, 8 predicted proteins | sample AD_UKC052_MetaG_FD_89883 | JGI IMG/M metagenome (GOLD analysis project Ga0116158, IMG submission 89883) | Active sludge microbial communities of municipal wastewater-treating anaerobic digesters from USA - AD_UKC052_MetaG | ecosystem: Engineered > Bioreactor > Anaerobic > Digestate | place: USA... | reverse complement strand
TGCAACTTGTGCAAAGTATCAAGGCAGTAATTGGAATAAGGAGGATTGATTTCATTAGTTATATTGAAAACGGAGCGTCAAAATGCGGTTACAGCCAACGTAAAAGCATTTGTGCAGGCACGGATTTCAGGGCTTGTCCGCCCAAAACCTGCTCAATAGCCGAATTTTATACTTCAGCACAGCCGAGTTCTGTCTGCCGTGCTTGCACAAATGCAATGTTGGGCGAAGTTCCTTTTATTAATTTAAAGTCAAAAATTTTATATGTCATAATATGGTGGTTTTGGACTGGTGCTCTTAAGGAAATTCTTCAATATTGAAAATCCCAATCCTTTCCATTTACTTCTAATTTCTTACCGGGTTGAATTTGAATAGTTGAACCCGGTGAAACTAATAAACTACGGCATTTTACATCAGAGCTTATTTTCGGAATATTTGTTTTCTCTGGTACGGTCACGTCTGTGAACTCATCAGGTACCATACCGCACGACCAATTCCCTGAATTGTCCCAAGCCGAATCGGCTGTTCCTGTCCACGTGGTAGAAAAGCGCAGGAATGCGGGTAAAGTATAGGTGCTTCCCTTGCTATTGGTAATAAGGCAACGATAACGATAACCTGCCATTGAAGTCGGCGGTTGGTTTAGCCAAAGCGTGTCTTTGGTAACGCCTTTGTAAAAGCCATTATTTGTAAGGTTTGTGTAGCCGTTGCCGGAATCTAGTTGCCATTGGTAGGTGCTCCCTGACTGTCCTTTTGCAACAAAAAACCTGTCATCTTGTGGACATAAATTTGAGTTGGCAGGATGTTCCAGAATGATGGCTGGGCTACCGGCATCAATTAAAACGATAAGGGTATCACTTTGTCCCTTATAAGTATAAATAATCTGGGTACTACCAGTGTCTTTGGCCTGGATATATCCAAACCTGTCAACTACCGCTACATTCGAATCAAGAACTGTACTTACTATCAGCGAATCATCGGCTTTAATATAAGTTATTGCTTCATCCTGTCTTTTTAAAAATTCAGGCAAAAAATATCTTGACCCGGGCAACAACCACTGAATATGCGGGTAAATAGAAAAAGAAAAATTAGAATCGTTGTGGTTTACAGTATAAATGCGAAGGGTATCGAAATAGTTAATTGAGTAATTAGCAGAATCTACAGTTGCAAAGGCAAAAAGAACAGATGATCCTGGATGTCTTGGGTCAACCTGAACATTAAAATTTTGAATTGGTGCTTTTGAATTGGAAAGGAAGATGTTTTTCTGAAATAAAAGTTCAATATCCTTTATAGGTTTTGAGGTGTCCACACTAATTGAAACAACCATTAAGCTATCCATAATAAGCGAATTAGCCCTTTCCGGATTCGTGATTTTTATAAACCCGGTATCATGCCTATAGATTATGGAATCATTTTCCTCAATATTATCTTGAACCTCTATTGAGTTTGGGGAAGAACTGCTCCCATTTGCTGGAATTGTTGAGGCAAAAGCCCAATCATTCATTTTATAATTCAGTAATTCAAATACCTTGTTTCCAATCTCAATACTATCTCTGCTTGCCAAATGATGGTACTCAATGCCAAAAAACTCTTTGGAAACTCCACGATCATTCTTTGATTTTCCAGCCAACTGACTTTTCATTCCAACGACCCCATCACTGTTTGGAAAGTGAGGAATATTTCCACTTAAAGCAGAAGAATATATTTCTATAGCTAAAGGGTCAACCTTAAAAATTTTCAATGCTGTCCCAATAATGGGAAGGTTTGAAAATGCTGCTAAAAATCCGTAATATGCAGATAATTCACTACTTATACGCATCAAATCAAGGCTTTTTTCTACTAAATTATCGCCACTAATCTGATCATCCATTATTTGAGTCCCAATCAAATGGTTCTTCACATAGGTTTCGGGAATTGAAAATCCCTTTTTAGCCCTCAGATCCCTGATTGCATTTGTAACATCATAAATCTCCATGCCTTTTGAGTCATACCCGTTGAATTTATACGCGCTTGTTGCGAATTCCTGTGCCTCCTTTAATAGAAATCCCCTTCTCTTCATTGGCATCTCAAAAGCAATATTTGCTATTGGAGAACCATTATGAGGAGTTTGAATGGTAATGAACTTATTTACAAACCCTTTACGATAATTTTTATAAAAATATTTATACGCCAACGTTGTTAAATAGTAGGCTTGAAAATTAGAAATAGCTGTCCTGCCCACCACGCCACCCATACTATGAGCCACATAATCAACCCTGGTGGCAGCATAACCTTTATTGTGCATGGTTTCAAGTGTGCTTTGAAAAGAATTCGGATTTGGGGTAGGTAGAAATTGATCGGTTTTCGGATCAATGTTCAGGATTAGTTTTGCATTATCAACAAATGATGCATCAGGCTTAATATCAATTGCAGTAACCTTGCTAAAAGGACCATCCTCCTTGTCGGCATCTGTAAACAATTCTTTTGTACTTTTATTATTCTGATTTTTTGTGAACCTAAAGTTATCCCAAGCATCTTTATTTCCACCTAATCCATGAACAAACATAACAGGTGGACGAACAATTTCTATTTCCCTTTCAATAGGCAGTAATTGCCTTGTACCATCCGTAAACCAAACTACAATTGATGCAATTACTTTTCTGGATCTTTTATAAAATTCAACTTCGTGGCGTGCAAAATCATCAGGTGCCACATACCAAAACCAATGCCCGCCTTGATTATCACTAGCACCAGCGGAGTTTGCGGTAATTTCACGGGCATCATTTCCTTCAAGGCTATAGTCATAAATGCCCCTTGCCCACATTACCCTGCCCAATTCTTCGGGCGTGTAAGAAACACGGTTAGGGTCGCGCAGTTTTACCTCCACATTACGAATGGTTTTAGTGTTTCCAGCCTGTGAACCTACCTTAATGTAAAACCTTGCCGTACCATCGGCCGCCACCCCAATTGGCGGACTTGTAACATTTTTGTTTTCCCGGTCGGGTACGGTATAATCCCAAACAAACTCCACATTTACCCCTCCCTGCTGATTTTCTACTATTCCGGTGCCACTTACACCAACCCGGTTCGATGTTTCCTGATTGGTAATCCTGAAAGCATAACTGCCAACTGCTGGCGGCCTGTGAACATAAGCAAAAGTGCTAAATTGATCTTTAAAGCCTTTTACAATGGTATCTTTTGCTGTTTGCCAGGCGCCATTATCTTTCTGTACTTCAATCTTATACCGGATATTCAAGGCTCCGGTGCCGGGTATAAGGTATCCATAATCCGCTTTATCGCGCCACAAAACAATTATGCCGTTGCCCAGCATATATTTTTGTCCCGCTACCGGTGTTTGTACCGAAATACTGCCCGTATTATCCGCAATCATGCCATTGACAAAAAAACGCCTAGCATCGGTATTGCGACCGGTATTGGCATCTGTAGCCGATACAATGTAATCTCCCTTGATCAATTGAGTAGGGAGCGCATAATCCATTCGAACGGTACCATTGTACTCGGCAAAAACTACCGAATCCAATATAAGGCCGTTACCAGAAGCGGGGTAGATTCGCATGTTCACCTTACCATTGAGGGTAAATTGGCTGCCACTTACTGTAAGGGTACTGCCAATGCCTAAACTTGCGGATGATAGGGTAATGGTGGGAAATAGGTGATTTTTTAACTCAATCGGGCCAACCTGAATGGTATCCTTTTCTACGGCTGTCCACCGGCCTTTGGCATCTTTAAACTGACCGTTGAAAACATGCTTGCCATTTGTAAGGCCTTCAATATCAATATCAAAAAAGAATTCGGTTGAATTACCCACCTGAATGGTTTTAGCAGATAGGCTATCATGGTTGTACCAATACTTGAATTCAACAATTTCCGAACCTGCTTTTTGCATGCCTGTAAAAATGATATCACTTGCCACGCTTGTCCATTCCTTGCCTTGTGGCCTAAACCGGGTGTGCAGGGTATGCAAGCCATATGATAAACCGGAAACGGAAATATTGGTAATGAGGGCAATGTTTTTGGTATTGCTAAGGTTGATGGTTTTAGCGTTTTCAAATTGATTATCAAACCAATATTGCATCACTGCCGAACCGCTTGCAGTAGCCGTTATCTTAAAAAAGATATCGGAACTTACACTTGTCCAAATTGTATCCTCCCTGAATTGTATGTGGAGCGTATGAAGCCCATCAGGCAAGGCAGAAACATCAATTTCCCTTGAATAGCTGAGGTTATTACTTGGGTTCAGGATAAAATTGGTCCTTGTGGCAAAACCATTATCAAACCGATAACGAACCGCATCTAGTTGACCGTTAGCACTTAACGAGCCAAACCATAGCCCCAAAAGGAGAAATAACCTGTTCATAGGAGATCTTTTAGGGGTGATTAATTACCAGCGCGTACTTTGTATTCTACTTTTAATTTGCCATCGCTTGTGCTATTGGGGCCAACTTTTTTATGGTAAATTACAGGTGTACTGTATTGGCCGGAATCATCCCAAGGGAAAAGGCCACCGTAGAGTCCTACATCAGTACCATCAGTACCTGAATTTTTCCCACCTGATGTGGGTTTTAATCTATAATTATTATTTCTACTATACGAAAAGTAACATGGCCAAGGAGTTTCGCCTGAACTTATAAATATATCATTGAAGCATTTAAATCCGAGATGATTTGAAACAATATTATTAAAATAAGTGTGGTTAAAAAATTGGCCAAAATTATTTTGAATAGTAGAGTTTTGAGTAGTTACCATTTCATTCTGAAAAATATTATTTTTAATAATTGAAAAGCTGGCTATGTATAATTGTCCAGTTTGTGGTTGAAAGAAAATATTATTTGAGAATAAATTATTCTTTCCACCAAAGGAATAATTACCAAGCATAACGCAATTAGAAATAATGGAATTTTCTAAAATTCCTTCTATATTTCGAATAATACTATTAACAATTGCCATTTTTGAAAAAATGACTGAACCAATGGCTCCATAGTGACTAATGGGGCCATTAATCTCTATGTTTCTAAGTTTGATGTTTATTATTGTATCTCCAGAGGTTAGCCCATGACCCCGAATACCTCCATTTACCTTAATATTTTCAATAGTGGAATTGGATGAAAATGTGTATAGATCAATATTGTCAACGACCGTGATTCCTATCGTTTGAGATGAGTCTTCATTTATCCCAACTCCAATTAAATGTAGGGTTTTATTTATAGGGGTCGAACTAGTGTTAAAGGTTCCTTTCGGTAAATAAATTTTGTCCCCCGTAGTTGATTTTTTGTATGCAGAATCCCAAGAAGGACAGATGATTGTTGTTCCATCTGGCCTTACAACTGCAAATTGCGGTTCTTGCGCATATATAATTGTTGATATCATCAACATTGAAACTGAAAAAAAATATTTGTGCATAAATTACTATTTTGAATGTTTTGTAATCATTAAAAAGATATTCAATAAAATATTATTTAAAGGTGGTTTTTTACTCGCTCTGATTCTTAATTATACAGTTTAATTTTTTGTAGGGGTTTTGCGGAATTTCGCCCAACGTTCAGGGCTTTGTGCAGGTTGGGAAATAGATTTCCGTCTGCACGGAACCGCTGCCTATTGAAAATGTAAAGTTAAAGTTATGTACAAAAGCTGATAGATATTCGTCAAGCTGGAACAATAGCTGGGATATGCAATTGGGCCATGATTTGTTCGTCAAGCCCAACTTGCACAAAACCCCATGTTAGCGGCTGGGCTTCCGTCATTTTTCAAAATAGCTTATTGATATCCTTGAAAATATTTTCAAAGTTATCTAATGTTTTGGCTTCAAAATAGTTTATATCCACTCCATTTGCAGCAAGTTTATTTGCTGGTCTGTAATGATTAAAGCCGTTGGCAGAATCTAAAAACTTAGTAATTTGAATAAGTACAGGTTTAATCCTATCGTCGAGGTCAGTCAGTTTAATATTCTTTTCAGGGAATGCTTCGTTGAATATTTTCAAATAATCTGTTTTCGTAAACATATCTTCAATGTCAGCTGTGGCATAACCGTCTAGATAATCGTTAAAAAATCTAATTCTCTTTTCAGAAATTATTTTTTGTTCTATTAGATCATCAAGTTTTGCCTTTCCTTTAGCGTCTTTGAATGTATCTAAAAGGCAAACAATGTTCAACTCGCTTCCTCGTAGCAATGAAATAAATGTTGAGACTTTATCCAACCCACCAATAGGCACGATTGTAATTTTATTGTTAAGGCCAACACGACCATTTTCTTGTAGGATTGATGAAAAAAGTTGCAAGTAGAGCAAATCACTTACGCCTTCAACTAAAAGATTGTATTCTGATATGAACAAATTTTGAGCAATATCATAACCTAATGCTGCTTGAAGTGGAAATAATGTATTTGGGTCTTTTTCTTGGATACTTTCTGAAATTACCGACCCATTATCTGTTTCTAAAACTGTTCTTACTTTATTTAAACTTTCAGATTTTATCATGAATGGAGAATGTGTTGAGTATATAATCTGATAATCATCTGAAAGGTCTTTAAAAAATTTCAATAAATTAGATTGTGCGGCAGCGTGTAAATTTAAGCCTGGCTCATCTAACAGTAAAATGTAATTACTCTTATTGTCTTCTTGTATTTTTTTAAACCAAACTAAGAATGAAAAGAACCAATTAAAACCTTTGCTACGATTTCTTAAAGGTAATGATACCCCTGAACGTCGATTCTTAACTCTAATGTCAAGAATATGATTTACAATTTTTACATCTTTCACAGTAGTTGTAGTGCCATTTGGGTTTTTTACAGTTCTTTCTGTTACTTCTTCTACTTTATCTATGTCAAATACAATTTCTAGATTCCTGTTTGTTTCCCAATATTTGAAAAGTTCATTTGTTATTGTGGCTTGTGTGGCTTCTAGCTCAGCTTTGAAATCCTCATAATTGTCTGCGTTGATTATTTCATTGATATTAATGTCAGCAAGTTCAAAAAGCGCTTTGGCAGTTTTTAACTCTTCGTTATCCAAATTGTCTTTTTGTAGTTCTTCAATGTTTATTCGTGAAGGAAGAGAATAGTATTCATCATAATATAAAAATTTGGGAAGGTTGGGAGCTAGATAAACTCTTGCGATATATTCATTCAGAGGATCGCCAGCCCATTTCCATCTATTTTCAAAATACTTTTTTAAAGTCTCTAATCCTTTGGTATAATTTTCTTCTGTATATTCGGCAATGACTGTGTTTAAGTGTTCGGCTGATTTAGCAATAAAAAGTTTATCATTTAAAGTTTTGCTCCCAATTCCTAAAGTCTTTGTTTTTAATTCTATAAATTTTTGAAAATGAGATTTTACATTCCCATAGGATTTTGTATTTGAAAATTTATTGGATACTGTAAAAGTTTCAAAATCTACAATACCTGCACCAATGTCAGCAGAAATTTTCGCCTTCAAACTATTGGATAAAGAATATGTGCAAGTAATTGCGAATGGGTCTTGACCACTTTTATCTAATTTCTTTTTTTCTTTTCTTGGATAATCGTGTGTAGTATTAAATGTAAATTTGTCGTCCTTTTGGAAATAGTTTGATTTTGCAAGTGCTTCTAAAGCTGACGTTTTTCCTGATTCATTCATGCCAACTAAAACAGTTATATCATTTTCAATTTGAAATGTTTGTTCTGTTTCTATGCATTTGTATTTGTGAATTGTTGCTGATATTAATTTCATATTTGCAATTTATAGTTTTATTGTGGAATGAGTAGATGTCTTGCCTTGCCGCTAACGTAAAGGGCTTGGCGATGCCGGGGTATTCATAGTTCATCCCGCCAGGCCAATCCTGCACGCCATAAAAGTACAAAGTATTTGTTTCCACACGCCGCGCCTACGGAGTCGGGTCATCCGACTGCTGCCCGGCCATGTACAAAAGCCTAAAGCACAGGTTCCATCCGCCCCCGGTATAGCCAAACCCCATGTTAGCGGTAGGCATTCGTCTATGTAATAGTTATTGGTAACTTCCATGATGTTGTCATGATACAATTATCGTGTCCCACTATTTTAAATTTTAAGTACTTTACATGTTTAATTAAATCTGGCAAAATCGTGTCAAGATATTTTATGTCGCCAGAGTGTTCATCTAATCTAACTTCAATCTTTTTGTTTTGGTCAAGCTTTGAATGTAGGTCTGCGTAAATAATTTTGTGTCCTACAAGTTTCATTGTCACCGTGTCCAGCCGAGCTTGAATAATGAGTTTGCCTAAATATTCCCCTGAAGTTATAAAAGGCTTAATTGATTTGTCATTAAGTATGGTCAAACAATTAACTGGTAGTATGCAATCAGGAGTGCCTTTATTATTAGAGTCTATTTTTTGTCCAAAAGCGACAATTATAAAGAAAATGAAAAGCAAGGAAATTAAAAGTCGCATAAAAGTTTATTGTCTAAGATGCTAAACAGTCAGCTTTCCATACTAATTGGTGAGTCAGTCTGCTTACCGCTAACGTAAAAGCATTGGCGATGTGGCTGGAATTCATTGCTGCGTCTGCCCGGCTACCAATGCTTGGTAAAGGTAAAATGTTTCAAGTAAAATGCAAATGCCAATTAGACTTCCTTCCGCCCGAACCGCAGCCTAATAGTATTCCTTCCGCCCAATGGCATTTCCGTCCAGCCGGCCATATAGCCAATGCCTATGTTGGCCGCAGTCTCAAGGTCAGTGCCGTAATTGATCTTAAAATGAAATTTACACTGTTTTGTCATAGGATATTAAACAAATTGAACTCAATTCCTGTATCTAACAGAGATTGTTTGTCTATATCTTCTGGACGAACAAGAAGATTGTTTTTGATTTCAATAATTCGCTTGTCTCTGTCGGTCTTCTTTAATTCTTCATAGTAAGGTAATGACATACACCAACTATCTATCCTTTTTACAGGAGATCGCTTATCAACTTTAGTAACTCGGCATTATCAAGCTTAATCAGTTTTTTCACAGCCACCCCTTCTATATTTCGAAGTCCTTTCGCATACCCGATTATCAATGTAGAATTTTGCGCTTTAGGAATTAACGTCAGAAAAATTGGTTTGAAGCCTGCAAGAATTTTGTTGCTTAGCGGTCTTCGGTAATCGTATTCTGACTTCGTAATATTAAAAGTATAAGGATTTGAAAAAGTGGCCGATGATGCAATTTCTAACTTAGGAAGATCAAACGTGTGAAAGCGAAAATGTCTTTTCTGAAAAAAATCTCTAAAAAACATTGATTGAGAGTGGAATAACTCTCTTTCCATCAACGCTAAGTGATATTGAAAAGCTTGCGCCACCAAATAACATCTGTTTCTCATAGAAGCAAACATGGCTTTGATTTCAGGTGAAAGCCTACGACTCTCAATAATCAGTTTATGACTTTCAATCAAATCGAGTGTTTCACGATACTCACTTAGTAATGCACGATATGAGAAAAGCAGTTGATTTCTATAATTTGAGTAGTTAGTAGAAGGTGTTTCAATAGGCTTGAATATACTGTGATCGCATTCTGCACAAAATCCTTTAAATGCTAGCACCTCGGATTTGGCGATACTTCGCTTTTGGAAGCGATAAATGGCTTCGTGGAAGTATATACCATTAGTCATCTGAATAACATGACCGTTCTCTGAGATATTGTTTAAAATACCATTCTGCTGTAGTAAGTGTGAATTTATTGCATTTCGTAAACAGCCATTAGTGAAGCAATTTTTATTCTTTTCCTTGACTCTCTTTCTGACATCAATAAGAATCTAGATATCTTTTGGGCTTAAATTCTGGACTCGATTTTCTTTCATGTCTCTAAACCTAATTTACACATATAACTCGTGCTGAAACCTGTCCGTTGGATTGCGGCCAACGTAAAGGGCTTGGCGATGCCGGGGTATTCATAGCTCATCCCGCCTGGCCAATCCTGCACGCTATAAAAGTACAAAGTATTTTTTTACACACGCCGCGCCTGCGGAGTCGGGTCGCCCGACTGCTGCCCGGCCATGTACTAAAGCCCAAAGCACTGGTTCCGTCCGCCCCCGGTATAGCCAAACCCCATGTTGTGTGCAGTTTATAGTCACGCGATACTTTTTAGAGTCATCAGATATTTATTTTATTAGTCCAAAATTTTTATACTCAAATAGATGATTTTTTGCTTCATCGTCGCCCAATGAGTCTGCCTTAAGCAGATATTTCACAGCCATTTCTCTAGCATCATTGTTTAATGAGTCAAGTTTAAAAATTCCATGCTCAGAATCATCAATAACTGGTACGTCATACATCCACATTATTTTGTAATACACTGTCTTGCAGGAAATTGCATTATTGTATTTGTCGGCCATGATTAAAAAGGTTGATAGAAATTCTCCCGGTCGATAATCTAAACTTGCTGTCTGAAGTTTGTTAAATGCTATTAAACTCCCATGATTCTCTATTGAGTCGATCAAAACATGAATTGGTACTCCTGGGTCATTCATTGATCGCATCGAATTTATTTCATTTTCACAAGAAGTCAAACCACCCACTACCAATGTCCAAAGCATTATTTCCATAGTCCAGTGTCTGGGCAAAATGACCAATGTTTCGAAATCATTTCTTATTAGTCTCTGTCTCATATTGAATTATTTGCCACTGACTTAATTCCAACCAAAATATTTTAAAGTTTTTCGTCATTAAATGCCTATGTCTGTAAATTGGCTATTCCTAATGTAATTTGTTTTCTTACTAAGATCAAACGGGAAATGTATTTCAGTTGGAAGTTCAAGAAATTGCACACAACGTAAAGGGCTTGGCGATGCCGGGGTATTCATTGCTCATCCTGCCCGGCCAATCCTGCCCGCCATAAAAGTACAAAGTATTTGTTTACCCACTCCGCGCCTGCGCAGTCGGGTCGCCTAACTGCTGCCCGGCCATGTACTAAAGCCAAAACACTGGTTCCGTCCGCCCCCGGTATAGCCAAACCCCATGTTAGGCACAGGCAATTTATTTTAGCCATACCAATTCTTCAAAATTGCAATAATTTTCTGCTAT
>Ga0116158_10005222_pt1 | contig 11006 bp, 9 predicted proteins | sample AD_UKC052_MetaG_FD_89883 | JGI IMG/M metagenome (GOLD analysis project Ga0116158, IMG submission 89883) | Active sludge microbial communities of municipal wastewater-treating anaerobic digesters from USA - AD_UKC052_MetaG | ecosystem: Engineered > Bioreactor > Anaerobic > Digestate | place: USA... | reverse complement strand
GGGATCATGATCTTGCCCACTACCTTCAGCATGGTCAGCTGGAACGACACATCGCATTTAGAAAAAGACGCACTGAACAAAGCGCACGCTTAAAACCCTGTGTTGAGACTTTGCACGCATGGGTTGATACCTAGCGGCTTCTCAAATTAGCCTTGGTTGTTCAAGCAAATTTGCGTTGAAGACAACAAAATGCTAATCTTTCGCCTGTTTTGAATTTGTTTTCAATGATGAGACAGGAGCGATGAGCATGCGTGATGTGCAAACGACTGTGATCGGTTTACCCCGGCATTTTGCAATACTCCCTTTTTGTTTAGCGGTATTTGCAAGCCCAGTTTTGGCCGACGGCCCTGAACAATCTTGCGGCAAAAGGGGTTGGTGGGAAGGTGTCAGTAACGAAGTCCTGTTCAGCAACCGACTGGGCAAAGTCTTGCCAACGTTCATCAAAGTGCCTACACAAGAATGGAAAGTCACTTTGGGTACCCGCAACGAAGGGAAAGTGGGCCAAGCGGTTTGCAACGGCAATGAAAATGCGTTGCGCTGGGGCTTGGTCAAAAACGAGTTCATTCTTGCCCCTTCAGCGACCAACAAAATAGAAGCCAGCAGCATCTGGGAAGAATGCACTGCCAAACGGCGTGAATTGGAAAAATTACCCCCCGATAAACAAGCCTTGATCGATGAAAAGAAACGCCAAACGCGCGAAATTTTAGGCAACAAAGGCGCTATGGCCACTTTGACACCCGAAGAGCAAAAAGCCAGAACAGATTCCATTGTGTTTCAAAATCGAATTCAGTCTGAACATGAAGACAACGTTCGCGCGCAAACGAGCGCACTGACCAAAGAGTGCAACGCCAAACGCGACCCATTGGTCAAAGATGTGCGTTACCACGTCTATATACAAATCAACGCCAGTGGCACCGCCAGAAACGACAACGCAACAAGACCGTTATTTGATTTGGGTGATAAAACCATAAAGAACGGACCGAACGACAAAGTGCGCAGGGTGCAGGTGTACGCCACGCCAACCGCAGGTGGCGCACAATTCAACGCCAACCGCGTTGATGCCGATTTAACGGCGATTAAAGATTTCATTGACCATGCACGCTTGCAGGCCATGATCACCAACGGCGGCATGCTTCCCAGCGACGAAGAATTGGCCCCCGTCAAAGCCGAGCAACAAGCCGCGTTGAAAGAATTTGAAAAATGGGAAAGAGAACAAAGCCGCTTGGTTTCACAAGCTGAACGAGATCGACGCGGCAAACGGTAACTTTGTTAACCCACATTTAAAACCAACCCACGTGTTATTCGTTTGTGAGGTATATTGATGCTGAATGCAAGCCTGAAATTTTTCGTATGTACTCTCGTTATCGCCAGCGCAACCCACACCCTCGCTCAGTCATCCAGACGCGGTGAAGTTGAGCTTCCAGCGGGGGAATACCTCATCACCTCGCAAACCAGAAGCAAACTGGCACCTGGCGAGCGCATTGAGCACGACCCCAAATCTGTGCCCAAGCGAGACCCGCGCTGGGCGGCCAGCTATGAAAACTTTGCACCTCCCGAGGCCACCACCCGCTATGCAGACGGGCCACGCTCGGTGGTGATGGAAATCAACGTCTCCCATTCCACCTACGGAGACGGCAAACCCATGCGCTTCAAACGCGTGCTGTCAAACCCATATATCCCGACTGAGCGAGTCGATTTGCCCAACCCCAATTGGGTCATCAGCCCCTACTATTCGCAAGGTTTCTTTAACAAAATCGATGCTTTCAGTTGCCGCCCAGATGGCACACTGTTTGTGCGAGGCGAGGCTGGTGTGCCTTCTGATTATTTAAAAAACCAATCATGGGCGCGTGGCATTTGGCGCGTCGAACCGGATGGCAAGATGGTGCCGTTTGAGGTGTTTCCAGCATCAGGTTATATGAAAGGTGGCAAGCACAGTTGTGATGTCAGCTATTGTGGTCAGCCCGCTAATGCTGCGCTTGACCGCGCTATTGCGGCTGGCAGCAAAAGTTGGGTATCTGACAAACACGGCAATGTTTGGGGTATAGCAGCAACATTCGTGAACGAACGCAACTCAACCAAAGCAAATTCCATCGGGCAAACGTACAACGACTGCTTCGTCAAGCGGTTCAATGCCGATGGCAGCGAAACAGTGGTGCAAAGCAATCAAGATTTGTGCGTATCGCCAGAAGGTTTTAACAATGAATTCATTAGTCCTCCCAGCCAGATTGCTTATAACGAAGCCTTGGATGAGGTGTTTTATGTTGCTGGTAAACATGGTGGAAACAATGCTGGTAGTTGGGCGCTATTTAAATCCAACCAAGCAGGGCAAGTGACAGAGCTTCTGCGCAACTGGCAGCACAGCGACAGAGGATCATATGGCCCTAACCCGCCAGGAAAAAGCCGCAACTCGACCAATCAAGTCAACGACCGCTGGAACGCAATTGAGCATCTTGTTTACGATAAAACCAGAGCAGCCATCACCTTTGAGACACCCATCTTCCAAGCCTCTATGAACATGAAAGACCCTGGGCGCATGTATGAAATCAAAGACTCTTTCAAAACGCTGAAACGCTTGCCCTACAGCGCGCACGGGCGCGAGAAAAACGAGGTCTTTGGTAGCGATGTCAAATTACCCAGCGGTGCTCTGGGCGACGCAAAGTTCTATGGCGATGATCAAATGCTGATGGACGACGGCCCTAACAACAAATTTCGCACATCTATCTTTGGCAGTTCTTGCTTTGACGATGCGGGCAACCGCTATTTCATGAACAGTGGTGGTGGTGGTGCCGGCAATTTCGGCCACCTCAGCATCCGCAAAATGGACAAGCAGGGCCGCTTAAGCACATGGGTGAAATGAACACGGTTTCTGCCTGAAATCACAACTTCGTCACACTTGTCGCCCTATTTCAAAATAAAGTAGCTTGAGCGTATTCCATCTGGCCGCCACATGCGTTATGGTCAGTCCTGTTCGTTTGAATGGGATTCTTCTTTAGGAGGGCTTCTACCGATGGTTAAGCGTGCAACAACAGCAAAAGATTTGGTTCACTCATCTGGCGACAAGGCAGTTTTTCTGCTCTCTCCCGGCTTGGCCAACGCGCCAGTGCTGGACCTGATGTGCTCGCACTTTGTGCTGACACTGGCCGCCAACCAAGGCCCTAATTCAACGTTCGCCGCGACATCAACAGCTTGATGGCTTTGGCTGGACGCCATTTGGTATGGCCCGGGCATGTGCTGACACGCGTGCGTGAATTTTTAAACCGCCGCTGCAAAGGCAACGAGTTTTGGCGCGGGCATGAGGCATTGTCTGACGCTGAATTCATCGAACGCCACGGCACTTGGCGTGGTGCGTACGAAGAGGGCACGCTGTTCTTTTATTTGGACGAATACGCCAAAGACCAACCCAAAGATTTGCTCGCCCTCTTGGCCGCCACGGGCGACTGGCTCACCCATGCGCTGAAAAAGCAAAGCACTTTGGTCGAAAAAAACATTGCCGATTTGAGCCAGTTGCTGCAACTGAACAAAGCCGAACGCGCCTTGTTGTTGTACGGCACACTGGCACGCTACCAGCGCGACTTGCGCAGCCTGTTGGTGGAATTCAAAGTCAACAACGCACCCGAAGCCTACGCCGCCATTGCGCAAGTGGCCGGCGTGCAAGCCAGCGAAGTGGCCGAAGCGCTGCGTGCCGGTTCGCGCCTCGAGCGCATTGGCATGGTCGAAAATTTAATCTCTGAACACAGCATCACCGACCTGTCGGACCTGATGAAAGTCAGCGAAAAACTGCCTCCTGTGCTGATGCGCGAGTACCAGAATCAAGGCGAGTTGATGGCGGTGTTCACAAAACCCGCCAGCAAATCAGCGCTACAGTTGAACGACTTTTCATTCGTGGCAGAAGACGCGCAAGTGCTGTGCAACTTGCTGGCCAACGCAGTTGAGCGCAAAGAGCAGGGCGTGAACGTGTTGCTGTACGGCCCACCCGGTACTGGCAAGACTGAACTTGCCAAAGTGGTGGCGCAAGCAGCAGGACTCGACTTGTACGAAGTCGAATACGCCGACCGCGATGGCAACTCATTAAGCGGGCGCGACCGTTACCGTTCGCTGCAAATTGCACAGGTGTTTTTAAAAGGCAGCGCGCAAGTGGCCTTGATGTTTGACGAAGTGGAAGACGTGTTCCCGCCCATCAGCGCCGACGCAGCCAGCATGATGGCGCGCCAAGAGCAAATGACGCACAACCCCAACACGTCCAACAGCGTGAGTGGCAAAGCCTGGGTGAACCAAATTTTAGAAACCAACACCGTTCCCACGGTGTGGATCACCAACCGCATTGAGCAAATCGACCCTGCGTTTCGCCGCCGCTTTGCCTACCACTTGGAGCTGAAATCGCCGCCACCCGGCGCGCGTGAACAGCTCATCCGCAAAACGCTGGAAGGCGTGGATGTGGCCGATACCTTTGTGGCCAAACTCACCGAGCGCAAAGGTTTAACCCCCGCGCAAATCCGTACCGCTGTGCGTTTTGCTGGCTTGGCCAAGTCAGAAGACATGGGGCTGGAAACTTTGATAGAGCGCCAACTGAAAAATGCCGACACCGCTTTGGGCAACAAGTTGGACAACGGCAAAATTCGCCCATCTGTGACGGCTTATAGCTTGGACATGCTGAACGTGGAAACGCGTTTTGAAATTCCACGCATTGTCAAAGCGCTCCAAGAGCGCGGCCACGGCACACTGTGCTTTTACGGTGCACCAGGCACCGGCAAAACGGCTTTAGGCGAACACATTGCCAAGTCGCTGGGTAAAACACTCATCGTCAAACAAGCCAGCGATTTGATGAGCAAGTTTGTCGGCGAAACCGAGCAAAACATGGCGGCCATGTTCAAAGAAGCGGAAGACGAAAACGCCGTGCTGCTCTTGGATGAAGCCGACAGCTTTTTGCAAGACCGCCGTGGCGCACAGCGCAGCTACGAGGTGACCGAGGTGAACGAGATGCTGCAAGGCATGGAGCGCTTCAAAGGCATCTTTGTCTGCACCACCAATTTGCTGGACCGGATTGATCAAGCCGCATTGCGTCGCTTCACTTTCAAAATCAAGTTCAAGCCGCTCACCAAAGAGCAGCGCGAAACCATGTTTGTGACCGAAGCTTTGAACGGTATGGCAGAGCAGTTCACGTCTGAACTCAAAACACGCTTGGCCAAATTGGAAGTGCTGTGCCCCGGCGACTTCGCCGCCGTCAAACGCCAAATCGACATCTTAGGCGAAGGCTTCAGCGCGGACGAATTCCTCACCCAACTGGAAGCCGAACACCGCATCAAACCCGAAGTCCGCGAAGCACGCGGGATGGGCTTTGTACACTGAAAATATATAAGAAATTGGCCTCTAGGCGGCGTATTTGTTGCCTAGAGTGCTATTGAATATATAGCATTTGTGATGTATACGCCTGCAGCGGGCTAAAGCCGCACCACGCGCAACACCTCTTCGCCGTAGGCTTCTAGCTTTTTCACGCCCATGCCGCTGATGTCGGCGAGTTCGTGCAGGGCTTGGGGGTTTTGCTCGGCGATGGCGATGAGGGTGGCATCGTGGAAGATGACGTAGGCGGGCAGGTTGTGTTCGCGGGCAACTTCAAAGCGCCAGGCTTTGAGGGCGGCAAAGCGGCGTTCGGCTTCGGCATCCAATGGCGCATGTGATTTGCTTGTGCTGCTTCGCTTGCCAGCTTTGACTTTGGCGGGTTGCGCCGGTGATGGTTCACGCAGCATCACTTTCACATCGCCCTTCAGTACTGCGCGTGAAGCGTCGTTCAATTGCAAAGTGTTGAACGCGGTCGCATCAATATTCAGGCTACCCGTGGCGATGAGCTGGCGCAACACACTGCGTAATTGCGTTTCGCTCAAGCTCGCGCCAATGCCAAATGTGCTGATGGTTTCGTGCCCAAACTGCGCCACCTTTTCTGTCTTTTTACCGCGCAAAATGTCCATGATGTGGCCTGCTCCAAAGTTGATGCCGCTCATTTGTTGCACGCGGTAAATGGTGCTGAGCAATTTGCGCGCGGCATCGGTACCGTCCCACAAAGTGGGTTTGTCTAAACAATTGTCGCAATTGCCACATCTGTATTTGCCATCGGCATTCAATGGCAAGGCTTCCCCAAAGTAAGACAGCAATCGCCCACGCCGGCAATCGGCTTGCTCGGCCAGCGACAAAAGTGCGTCCAGCTTGCCGCGCATGATGTGTTTGAAATCATCCCCCGCTGGGCTTTCGTCAATCATGCGGCGCTGGTTCACCACGTCTTGCAAGCCGTAGCTCATCCACGCATCGGCAGGTTCGCCATCGCGTCCAGCGCGGCCTGTTTCTTGGTAGTAGGCTTCGATGTTTTTGGGCATGTCCACATGCGCCACAAAGCGCACATCAGGTTTGTCGATGCCCATCCCAAAGGCAATGGTGGCCACCATCACCAAACCGTCTTCGCGCAAAAAGCGGTCTTGATTCTGTTGCCGCACTTTTGCGTCCAGCCCCGCGTGGTAGGGCAGTGCGGGTATGCCGTTGTCGCTCAGCGTTTGCGCCAGGATTTCTACCTTGTTGCGCGACTGCGCGTAGACAATGCCGGCATCTCCCTCGTGTTCGTTTTGGATAAAGCGCAGCAGCTGTTGCGTAGGGTCTTTTTTCTCCACCAACCGGTAGCGAATGTTCGGGCGGTCAAAGCTGCTGATGAAAGTGGCCGCGGTTTGCAATTGCAGCCGTTCAATGATGTCGGCACGTGTGATGTCATCCGCCGTGGCGGTGAGCGCAATGCGCGGCACGCGGGCAAAGCGTTCGTGCAGTATCGACAAGCCTCGGTATTCAGGCCGAAAGTCGTGCCCCCACTGGCTCACGCAATGCGCTTCGTCAATCGCAAACAGGCTGAGCAAACCGCGTTCATACAGCGAATCCAACTGCGCCAAAAAACGCAGGTTGGTCACGCGCTCGGGTGCGGCGTAAAGCAGCGTCACTTCGCCCTTCATCAGCCGCTTTTCCAGCGCAAAATTTTCGTCTGAGCTGAGGGAAGAATTCAAATACGCCGCGTTCACACCCGCTTCTAAGAGCGCGCCCACTTGGTCGTGCATCAGCGCAATCAGTGGCGACACCACCACCGTCACCCCCTGCCCCGCCTGCTGCCGCGCAATCGCCGGAATTTGGTAACACAGCGACTTGCCCCCGCCGGTAGGCATCAACACCAAGGCATCGCCCCCATCGGTCACATGCTGAACCACAGTCTCCTGCTGCCCCCGAAACGCCGCATACCCAAACGTACCGTGCAAGATATTGAAAAGTGATTCGGACAAGGGGAGGAGTGACAGCGAAGGGTAAAGAAAAGAGAAAACCAGAAGCTAGATTGTCGCTGATTTGAAGCTGCATTTGAGTATGCATTTATACTGACAGCATATGGCAACAAATGCAAAACTTGCAGTTCTTATTGACGCCGACAACGATGATGCGTCAGTGATTCAAGAACTATTGGCGGAAGTATCTCGGTACGGCACAGCAACAATTAAACGCGCCTATGGCAATTGGACAACTCCGCAATTGCAACACTGGAAAGAATTTTTAAATACGCTTGCCATTCAGCCTATCCAGCAATTTAACTACACCACTGGTAAAAATTCATCCGATTCTGCTCTCATCATTGATGCCATGGATGTGCTGCACTCGAAACAAGTTGATGGGTTTTGCATCGTTTCCTCTGATAGTGATTTCACACGATTGGCAACACGAATACGCGAATCTGGCTTAGTCGTTTATGGATTTGGGCAGCGCAAAACACCAGAAGCGTTTGTTGCTGCATGCGACAAATTTGTTTACACAGAAATTTTGAAAGCAAGTACCGCACCAGAGCCTAATACAAAAACCCCTCAATTTCCGCCACTAAAACCTATGCTCATGGCTGCAATTGAAGCAAGTTCTAGAGATGATGGTTGGGCACCTTTGGGTCCTGTTGGTAGCCACATCACAAAGAATCATCCTGCTTTTGATGCGAGAAACTATGGTTTCACAAAGCTCAGTGATTTGGTAAGAAAGCAAAACTACCTTGAGTTTAAGGATGTGCCCACAACACGACCAGATGGTGTGACTCACAACAATCTGCACATTCGCGGAAAACAAAAGTAGCTAAAGCTTCATCCCCACCTCTACCCCCCGCTCTCGCGCAAACTTGGCGGCTTGGGTGCTTAATTCTCCTAGGCACACATACATGGCCTTGTCTGCGCCTTGGGCTTGTTGCTGGGTGACCAGGGCTTGGATGGCTTCTAGGCCGTGGGTGGCGGCTTTGTAGCGTTTGGCGGCTACCAAGGTGGTGTGGCCGGCTTTTTCTAGTTTGAAGTCGGCGGGGCTGTTGTTCAAGCGTGTGACTTGGTAACCTTGGCTCACAAACTTGGCTTCCAGCTCGGCTGCAAAATCTTTCCACGACAAATTGGCGATGCGCGCTTGCTCGGCTTGCAATTTGGCTTGGCTGGGTTGGCTCCATTGGCGCTTCAAAGCGATGAGGCCGATGGCAGCAAAAGGAATCGAACCGATGGCGGCAAAGGGCGCGTATTGCAGCGGCAAGAGCGCGAACGATGCCAAGCAAAAGAGCGCAAAGATGAGAAAGCTGATCCACCAGCGCGAACGCAAGAGGATGGCAAAGAGGGAGTTTTCGGCCATTTTGAATTTCATGTTTGCTTTCTGTACTTCTTTCGATTTTTCAATCTGATTGTTTCATGGCCATTATTCCACGGGCACTATTTCATTGGTAAATACACCACGTGCTGCATGATGTGGTGTGCGTTGGGGCATTGCGCTGCTGTGCCAAAAGCGCGCATGGACGTTGCGCCCTGCGTGGCATCCATGCCGCAGCTTCGCAGTTGCAGCACGATGTGCGCCGGATTGTCCACCAGTACCGGCATGAGCCAGAAGGCATTTTTTTGCGCGGCGGTGCCGATGCGCTGTAAGGTGACATTCGGCAAATGTTGCTGTGCGTTGTGCAAGGACTGCACGGCGGACTGGCTGCGTGCGTCACTGTGCGTGGCATTATTCAATCTGCGCGTCAACAAGCGGTGCTGACGCAGGCTCATGCGGTGCGCCAGTTGTGGCGTGATGCGGCCAGCCTGAAAGCCACGGGCAATGCTGCCTATCAGAGCATCGGCATCTTGACCCAGCGCAGACAAGCTACGCAAGAGTGCGGTGTAGATGAATGGGATGGACGCGATTTTGAGTGCCAAGAATTTGAACGCGCGCTGTATGAACCACGTATCTGATTTGCGTGGCCAGCTGTTGATTAAGTTGGCAATGGCCTGCATGCGATCGGCGTCTTGCCCCACGATGACACCACCGCCCAAAGCGGTGAAGCGCTTGATGGGGCCGAAGGAGAACAGCGAAAAGTCTGATGCCGCATCGCCCAAATGAAACTCGCCCGAAAAAGCTTGAGCGCAGTCTTCTACCAACAACGCGCCATGCTTTTGGCAAACCGCTGCATGCGCTTGCAAACTGGACACGCAACCGTACAACTGTGCGATGACGACCACTTTGGCAGCCGTTTGCGTGAGCAAGGCATCCAAAGCTTCGGGCGCTGGCAGCATGGTGACAGGATCGACATCGACAAAGTGCGTGGCCAATTTGTGTTCATGCGCAATGGCGACCATGGTTTCGATGGTGATGGCGCTGTAGATGATGGGTGACTTCTCGGGTAAGGCCAAGGTTTGCAAGAGCGCATGAAAGCCGCTGCGGGCAGACAAGCACGGCAACGCTGAGCGGTGCGACTTGAAAACACCCAAATCACAAGCCGTACCGTTCGCCAAACCCACTGGCGAGGCAATGCTGAGCAAATCGGCAGTGCTGATATCTAAAAGGAGGCGGGGTTGCATGGGTGGGTGCAGGTAGCGAAGTTGAGCGAATATTATGAGTCTTTTTGGCCTCTAGCCGGCGTATTGATTGCCTAGACCGCTATTAAATATATAGCATTGAGCGGCTTTGCTTAGGTATACGCGGCATGGGTTTTGCTGGCAGTTTAGCCCGAATTAGGTAAATCTTTCTAAAAGCGCACAAAGCGCTTGCATCTCTACTACAATCACGCAAAATAGCACGACCGTTCGTTTTTATATTTTGATCGGCTTTTTGATCGGATTTACCGCCAACTACCATGAGCACTGTGACCAAATTGCCCAAGCGCAAAGTCAACACACCCAGCAGCACTGCAGCAGGGTCGGACAGCCGCGCCATGCTCAAAGGGCAGCAAACCAAGGCGACCATTGTGGATGCCGCCATGGGGCTGGCGACGCATTTGGGCTTAGAGGGCTTGAGCATCGGCGTGGTGGCAGAGATGGCGCACATGAGCAAGTCGGGCGTATTTGCGCACTTTGGATCACGCGAAGAATTGCAAATATCCGTGGTGCGCGAGTACTTCAACCAGTTTGAACAAGAAGTGTTTTACCCCGCATTGGCAGCGCCACGTGGCTTGCCGCGCTTGCGTGCTTTGTTTGAGCAGTGGATGCGCTTGGTGGCTGGCGACATTCAAGCCGGTTGCATTTTCATCAGCGGCGCTGTGGAGTTTGATGACCGTCCTGGGCCTGTGCGCGATGCCTTGGCAGGGTCGGTTAAAACTTGGCTCACCGCTGTCTTGCGCGCAGTGGAGCAAGCGCAAGAAATGGGGCATTTGTCAGCCAAGGCAGACGCACACCAAATCGCTTTTGAATTGCATGGCTTGATTTTGGCCTTGCACTACGAGGCACGCTTTTTAAAAAACGACCACACCATAGCGCGAACCAAAGCTGGTTTTGACCATGTGTTAGAGCGCTACGCCACACAACCGTCATCTAAATAACACACACTTTTAATCGACCCTATTTTTCAACGGAGAGAACCATGCCAAGCTATACCCCACCCTTACGTGATATGCAATTTGTGATGCACGAGTTGTTGAATGTGACCGCTGATTTGCAAGCCATTCCGCAGTTTGCCGACACCGATGTTGAGACCATTAACGCGATTTTGGAAGAAGGCGGCAAGTTTGCGTC
>Ga0116158_10005211_pt1 | contig 11028 bp, 8 predicted proteins | sample AD_UKC052_MetaG_FD_89883 | JGI IMG/M metagenome (GOLD analysis project Ga0116158, IMG submission 89883) | Active sludge microbial communities of municipal wastewater-treating anaerobic digesters from USA - AD_UKC052_MetaG | ecosystem: Engineered > Bioreactor > Anaerobic > Digestate | place: USA... | reverse complement strand
TCGCTCCTAAATGAAAAATGCTCCTCAAACGAGGAGCATTTTGTACCCGGAGCCGTCAAAACAAAAAATGTTTGACTCGCTCCTAAATGAAAAATGCTCCTCAAACGAGGAGAATTTTGTACCCGGAGCCGGAGACGAACCGGCACGGTTTCCCACAGGTGTTTGAGACCAGCGCGTCTACCAATTCCGCCATCCGGGCTTGACAGACAAAAACCAACGACAGTTGATTTTATCGCTTTAAGCAATTGCTTGCTGTAAAACACGGTGCAAATGTAAAAAATAATATTACATATTCTAAAGAAATAACTCAAAAATATCCTTTCATACTTGGTTTTTATTCCTAAATTTGCACCGCGGTAACGCAACACACAACTAACTAACTACATCCGAGGCCTTTATAAGCGCGAAGCCAAGACTCATGTCAAGGCCTAAATTTTATCAAATGCCGAGGACCAAACAACTAAATTAAAATGCCGCACCAAGAACCGGAAGCAAAGATATTTGCGTGTTCGCAAAGTGTACACCTGGCAGAAATGATCGCCGAGAAATACGGTGTTCCGCTGGGTAAAGTAACGTTCTCAAAATATAGTGATGGTGAATTCCAGCCTTCTTATGAAGAATCGATAAGGGGATTGCGCGTCTTTATTGTCTGCTCGACATTCCCGAGCGCCGACAACCTGATGGAACTTTTGCTCATGATCGATGCAGCAAAACGCGCCTCAGCCAGACACGTAACGGCGGTGATTCCGTACTTTGGTTGGGCCAGACAGGACCGTAAAGACAAGCCGCGTGTTCCAATCGGAGCAAAGTTGGTGGCGAATCTGCTTGATGCTGCCGGCGCGACAAGGATCATGACCATGGACTTGCATGCCGACCAGATTCAGGGGTTTTTCGAAAAACCGGTAGACCATCTTTTTGCATCGACGATATTTTTGCCGTATGTGAGAAGTTTGAACCTCGACAACCTGACGATTGCGTCACCGGATATGGGCGGTTCTAAAAGGGCTTACGCGTATTCTAAATATCTCGAGTCGGATGTGGTGATTTGTTACAAGCAACGCCGCGCCGCGAATGTGATTGATACGATGGAACTCATCGGGGAAGTCAAAGGCCGCAACGTGATCCTGGTAGACGACATGATTGACACCGGAGGCACACTGGCCAAGGCCGCGGATTTGATGATTGAAAAAGGAGCTTTAAGCGTACGTGCCATTTGTACCCACGCGATCCTATCGGGAGACGCTTATGAAAAAATAGAAAATTCCCAATTGCTGGAATTGATCGTAACCGATTCAATCCCACTCAAGAAGGAATCCAAAAAAATAAGGGTGGTAAGTTGTGCGCCGCTTTTTGCCGATGTGATGAAGATGGTGCAGCACAACAACTCGATCAGCGGGAAGTTTTTGATGTAGGCTACGCCAGTCAAAAGAGGAAAGTCGAAAGTCGAAAGACCGAAGAGACGTTGAGCATACGAGTGCCCGCGTTAGAGGGCCGAGCGTTAAAAAAGAGTCCTGTGGACTGTTTTAGCGAAGGAGTCAGGCGGCGTGTTGGCCGACGAGTGTAACGAATGTTGCAATTGAAAACGAATGCCGCGTTAGCGATTGGAAGCGGTATCCTTTTGTGACGAAAGGAACAAAAGATAAAGCGGAAAGCGCGGCCAGGGCCGAGCGTAAAGAAACAGTCTGGTAGACTGTTTTAGCGAGGAGCCAGCAGGTGCGCAGGCCGGTGTGAAAGGCAACGCCCAAAATAATTATCAATTATCAATTGTTAATTATCAATTGAATTTTTTATTAACTATATATTATTTACAATGAAATCGATTACGATTAAAGGATCAGAAAGAGAAAGCGTGGGCAAGTCGGCGACGAAAGCTTTACGTGATGCTGGAATGGTTCCTTGCGTGTTATACGGAGGAGACAAACCAGTGCATTTCTCGGCAGAAGAGAAAGCATTTAAAAACTTGGTTTACACCCCAAACGCGCACACTGTTGTGATCGAGGCTGGTGGTAAATCGTACAACGCCATTTTGCAGGACATTCAGGTGCACCCTGTATCTGACAAAATCTTGCACATGGATTTCTTCCAATTGGATGACAAAAAAGAAATCATGATGGAAGTGCCTGTGAAAGTAACCGGAGTTTCTCCAGGGGTACTTTTGGGAGGTGTTTTACGTCTCAACCAACGCAAACTCAAAGTGAAAGCGTTGCCAAAAGATTTGCCTGATTACGTAGTGGCAGACATCTCGCCACTTGAAATGGGTAACAAATTGTATGTAACGGCTTTGCCTGCCGAGAAATTCAAATTGATGCACCCAGACAACACTGTGGTTGCTCAGGTGAGAATCTCGCGTGCGGCAATGAAGGCAGCTCAGGAAGCGGCGAAAGCAGCAAAAGGAGCTCCTGCAAAAGGAAAGAAAAAATAATAATTTTTCTACCATATTTAAAAGCATCGGTTCGCCGGTGCTTTTTTTTTTGCGTTGAGCGTTGCGCTCGTACCTCGCGCCGGGCTATCCGCTGCAAGTCCTCGCTCGTGCCTCGCTGTGGGCTATCCGCTACTATCCCTAACGCGAATCAACACCGTTTGTCATTCCGACGCAGGAGGAATCTTATGGAGTTCACAGTAATCTCCATAAGATTCCTCCTGCGTCGGAATGACAATTACAGACAATAAATTACATTTGTACTATGAACCTTTTTTCCAAATTATTCACCTCCCAACCCAAAGAACAACTAGACCCAATGAAACCGCAGGTTCACGAACACCAAAAAAAACAATATGAAAAGCGTGAGTAATAAATTTTTAATCGTAGGACTCGGAAACATCGGTGCCGAATACGTCAATACGCGACACAACATCGGGTTTCAGGTACTCGATTTTCTAGCCGACAAAGAGTCGTTGTCTTTTGACACCGTCAGGCTCGGTGCGCTTGCGCAGTACAAATTCAAGGGGAGGACGTTCTTTTTGCTCAAACCCAACACGTATATGAACCTCAGTGGAAAGGCCGTGCAATACTGGCTCGATAAAGAGAACATTCCACAAGAAAACCTTATGGTGATTACCGATGACCTGAACCTCCCATTCGGGACCATCCGCATCAAACCCAAAGGCAGTGACGGCGGACATAACGGACTAAAAAACATCAACCTTGTGCTCAATACACAAAATTACACACGTTTTAGGTTTGGGATCAGCGATGAATTCAAGAAAGGACAGCAGGTGAATTACGTACTCGGCGATTGGGATGACAACGAGAAAAAGCTCATGCCCGAACGGCTTGAAAAATCAATCGAAGCGATTCGTTCCTTCGCAACGGCCGGACTCGAAAACACGATGACATCTTTTAATGGAAAATAACATGAGAAAGACTGTCGCGATTTTCAGCTTACTGCTCTTTGCCTGCAGCGCGCAAAAACAGGGCGTAGTCGATTCTGTATCGCTTACAAGCGAATGCCCGAAGAATGCCAAATGCACGATTGAATTAATTAAAAACAAAGGCATCACCTTAAAAAAAGACGATTTCGGGCGCGATTATTACGAGCTATCCGAAAGCGCAGCAACCAATGTCATCAAATACGAGTTCTCACGCATCGTAAAAGGCGACATCCAGGACGGCGGTTATCGCGAAGAAGTGATTTTTGAAATAGAGCAAAACCCAGATGCGATCGTCCTAACCGATACATCACTTCAAAACATTAAAATGCTTTACGGCAGATTCTGTTTCTGCAAAGGGCAGACGGGTTATTATAAAGTAGGGCAAGGTGCGCTCCATATCAACGGCACCAAAACCGAAAGGGCAGGTTTGCTCGAATTTGAAATCTCCGAAGTGCCGCAGGTGACCAAATCGTTTGCGTTTCAACTCAAATAAAAAGAGCCCGTTTAGTAACGGGCTCTTTTCTTTTCATTATCACTGTCGTTTATTGAACGACGATGCGTTTTACGGTTTTTTTACTGCCATCGGTGATTGATACCAGATAGACTCCCGCTTGCGCATTGTCGAGTTGCAAGTCCTGAGCAAACAATCCGTTATTATTGTAGTGCTTGTCGAAGATTTTTCTACCGCTCATATCATGAACAGCAATATTGATTTTATTGCCTGATCGGGATTCAAACTGCACGGTAAAGTTACCTTTATTTGGATTGGGATATATGGCGAAATTCTCGAATTCGTAATCGGATACCGCAAGTGACTGCGAGCAAATTTCTAATGTAATCGAATTGATGGTTCCGGCATCGGCACCCGCCACATTGTCCTTAAATCCAAATTGCCAGTTTCCGGTAGGGTTAAAACCATTCATAAGATTCAGGTTATACCCTGATGGCGGAACATAAGTCCCCACAGTTGGGCTAGCGCACGTGAAAGCACTTCCTTGGGCATCAAAGGTTACGTTCATATTTGAATTGCCAGAACATTGTTGCGTAAACAAGGTACTTAAGGTTCCTCCGTTGGGCCTGATTACCGCCATGGTCAGGTTTTGCAAGTTGGGATGCGTGGCGTTGATGGTGATATTTACATCGCTGATTACGCCGGGATCCGGTACATTGATATTTTTAACCGTATAGGAATTAGAGCCGTTTGGAACCGCGAAAGGTGTATTGAAGACGTACGCACGGCAAGTGGTCACCAACTGATATCCAACGTAAAATGTGGCGCTGTTTACCGCATAGAATACGTTATCTACCGCCTCAATCAAAATTCTACAGGTTTGTGAGGTAAAATTGGGCGCGGTAATCACTTCAGACCCGTCGTTTGGTGTATTAGCGGCCAGCATGATCGGGAAAGTCGCGCCACCGTCGATAGACATACGAATATTGACGTTTGCGGTGTTGATGCCATTTGCTGTTGTTCCTGCCACATCCCAGGTTACGGTTTGTGATGAACCTTGCGGCCATGCTTCGAGCGCGCTTTGTGAAGTCACTTTAAACGGACCTGTATTGGCTAAAGTCAGGTTCATTGTTGCCCTTTCGGTTTGTCCGCCATTTCCAACTTGGTTATCGCGAACCACGAGCGAAAATGTCATGATTCGGGCCACGTTGGGCACAACTTCCCAGGTTGGGGTAAGGTTGTTGGCCAAAACGTCCTGGAATCTCGGGAAATACCTGCTCGTTGATACGGTTGGATTGAAAGACCTGAAATTAGGGCCTATTGCGCTGGAAGCCACAGGCGGTTGTGTTGCAATATTAAAATTGTACTGTTCCCAACAATAGGTCAAACCAGCTTGATTTTCTGGGTCGGTCGCCGATCCGGTCAAAACAAAAGCAGTACCGTAAGGAATCGTGTAATTGGCTCCGGCACTTACAGTAGGCGGCGTATTGCCGCTTGGTACCGATACAGAACAATTGTCGTTATTGACCAAATACGCACTCATCTGGATGATACTCCTTGCATGGTAATAAGCGTCTGAGTGCGCTTGAACGTCTTGTGGTGAACAAATCCCGGCGTAACCCATAATGGTTGTTCCACTACCAGGTTCATAAGCTGAACTGGTGACACGGTTTCCTCCGCCGCAATTGCCGGCGTCGCCGTTAAAAGTGTGCGAACAGCCAAATTGGTGACCCATCTCGTGCGCTACAAAATCAATATCGTATTCATCGCCCACCGGTGAGGGCAAACCTGTTACCCCTCTTGCCTTAGAGGTTGGCTGGCATGGCCCTTGAGAAGCCACACCTCCACCGCCTGTCGTAGCCACGTGACCTATGTCATAATTGGCGTTTCCGATTACCGTATCGATAAAGTCTTGATTTTGCTGTAAAAGCACATTGGCGTTATTATTATTATCCAAATTATCTGAAGTGATATTGATAATCGCATCGTTATTGGCGATAAGCTGCAAGGTCATAGACATATCCCTTTCAAAAACACCGTTGACCCTGGTCATGGTAACAACCATAGCCGCCAGCACCGCAGCTTTTTTCTGGATGAGCGTTCCGCCACCTAAGCCGGCTGCATTGACATGGAAAGCCGCGTATTCAATGGTACACGACAAAGCCAGCCTGAAGGTCTTGAACAAACTGTTATTGGCACGGTACAGTGGCCCTTGAACGTCGAGGTCTTCGACTAGATTATCGGGCGTGTCTGCAACGTCACATCTAAAGCTTCGTGTAGTGGTGAGGTCGGCTTTATTAAAAACCATATAGTTCTTTTTGTCTACAGAGTAAGGATCGATGAAAAACGTCCCTTGGACTCCAGAGAAAGCCATTGTGTGTAACCCAAATAAGGTCGTAGTAAAACGAATCGTGGCCGATTTGTCATCGAGGCCGATTCCTACATACGATTGAATATCTGTGAATCTCGCAGCCAGTTCAGGATGCATAATTGAGGCTTCGTAAATTCTAAAGCGCTGCAGGTCTCCTTGTGGCGTTGGGAACGACACAATTGTATTGGACTCTGTATTGCTTTGCCTTGAAGGGGCGGTTTGCAATTGCTGTTTAAGCGCATCCATATTGAGCGCATATACTAAGAATTTGGTAGGATTGGAATCTCGGTGCAGTTTTTCTGAAGCTACCTGTTCGGGTTTGATTTTTTGCCAAATCGGCTGTTGGGCAAACGCGCCCAACGTCATTAAAAAGGCAACAAGTAAGAGTAACAATTTTTTCATAGTCAATAGGAGATTGGTTATTAGGACAGTAAAGTTAATAAAAAAAGCGTCCCGAAAAGAGACGCTTTAAATATTTGTGAATTGTAAACTATTGGATTACAATTCGCTTGACAATTTTTTTGGCTCCGTCTGTAACCGATACCAAATATACTCCTGCCTGCGCATTGCCCAATTGGATATCTTCTGCAAACAATCCCGAGTTGGCATACGATCTGTCAAAAATTCGTCTGCCGCTCATGTCGTGCACCGCAACGTTTACTTTACCCGAAGCATGCGAATTGAATTGAACTTTAAAAGTACCGTTGCTTGGGTTTGGGTACAAGGCAAATCCTTCGAAACCAAAATCTTGTGTGCTTAAAATTGTAGTCTGAGAACAAACTTCAAGGGAGATAGAGTTGACAGTTCCCGCATCGGCACCCGCAACTGTGTCCTTGAATCCAAATTGCCAGTTCCCTACTGGGTTGAAACCGTTGAATGCGGTATTCATGTTGGTCACTGTTGGAGGTGCGTAAGTTCCGGCGGTTGGGCTTGCACACGTGAAAGTGCCTCCTTGTTGGTCAAAAGTTACATTCATGTCGGCGTTTCCGGCACATTGTTGCGCGAACAATGGTTGTAGCGTTCCTCCATTTGGCCTAATCACAGCAATAGTAAGGTTTTGAAGGTTTGGATGTGTGGCATTCACTGTGATATTAACGTCACTGATAATACCTCCCGTTGGAACATTAATGCTTTTTACCGTATAACTATTAGAACCGTTAGGAATAGCGAATGGCGTGTTGAATGTGTACGTGTTGCAATTGGTCACTATTGTATAACCGATGTAAAACGGCGCAGCGTTCACCGCATAAAAGACATTCCCGGTTGGTTCAATCAAAAGTCTGCAGGTTAATGATGGTGATACTTCGGGAACAGTAATAACTTCGCTACCGTCGTTTGGCGTATCGGCAGCCAGGATGTATGGGAAAGTCAAACCGCCATCGGTCGACAATTTAATATTAACGTTGGCAGAACCTGGCAAAGTATTGGTATTGTTGACATCCCAAGCGATGGTCTGGGTTTCGCCGACATTCCAAGATGTCGTGGCACTCTGCGAGGTTAAGGCGAACGGTCCGATTGTTCCACTTGTTGTAACCAGTACTTCATCGGTATTGGTTTGCTGTCCGGTAACATTATTGTCCCTCACAGTCAAGGTATATCTTGAAGTTCTTTGAGTAGTGTTAACCGATTCCCAGGTTGTGGTAAGTGTTCCTGCCAAAACCTTAGACAAAGCTGGCATATAACGATTGGGCGTGGTTGTTGGCGAGAAAGACCTATAGTTTGGACCCGTCGTTTTGGTAGCATAACAAATACTGTTTGCTCCCGATTGCGAACCAGGCGCATTGTTGTTTTGCTCCCAGCAATAAGTGAGTGCGTCACCTTGTGCATCAGAAACCACTCCTTTTAAGATAAAAGCGGTGCCTTTAGGGACGGTAAAATCTGCCCCGGCAGAAACAGTTGGCGCCGTATTGTTTACCGTAACGCTCACCGGACATGTTTTGCTTGCCAGATTGGTCTGGATCTGTTGGATGCTTTTGTAAACATAATAAGCGTCTGAGTGCGCTTGTACGTTCAGGTTAGCAGGAACTACAATTCCCGCGTAACCCATAATAGTAGACCCGCTGCCTGGCTCTACATTTGAGCTGGACGACTCCGTTTCATTCGAAAAGGTGTGCGTCGCGCCCAATTGGTGCCCCATTTCATGTACTACGTAGTCGATATCATAATTGTCTCCCGCAGGAATTGCATCGGCCGGAGATGTAAATGCGCTTCCTTTTCCGAGCGGTACTTGAGCAGTTGGGCTGACGCAAACGCAACCGATGCAACCAGCGTTTCCACCACCTCCGCCGGCTCCAAATAAGTGTCCAATGTCATAATTGGCTTCACCAATCACTGAAGTGATGGTGCTTTGTACCTCAGCATTCCAGGCACCGCCTGATCCCGGTCCCGCGGCTGAGTATGGGTCGGTATTTGGATTGGTATACACCAAAAGGTCATTGTTTGGAATCATATTAAGGTGTAAGGCCACATCTTTTTCAAGTACGCCATTCACCCTGGTCATAGAAGCATTCATTCCGGCCATGGCACCCGCAACGGTCCCACCGAAATATTGGGTATACTCGCCCACAACAGATAGTGCTAAACGCATGGTTTTGTAGGTTTGGTCGTTAGAACGATTCAGGACGTTACCATCTGTTGCGATGTCTTGTACCAATCTTTGATCAACAGTAGCACACTTGAAAGGCAAACGATTGGCCATCCTGGTTTTCGAATCAAACAATACATAAACCGAACGGTCTTTGGTGTACGACTCGATAAACTCTGAGTTATTGTCAGCCCTTAACACCATCGTTTGTACACCAAGTGGCGACAAACTAAAATTGATGGTTGCGCTTCTGTCTGCAAGGCTGTGCCCAACATACGCCCTGATCTCAGGAAATCTTGCTTGCAATTCTGGCGCAAAATTAGAATTTTCCCAAACCATGAACCGCTCTATTTGGCCTTCGATATTCGGGAATGAAACTTCAACGCCTGCCAATCCCGAAGAGCGATCATTGACATTGGCTAAGGCTTGTCTCAACTGATTGACATTCATCTGGTAAAATTGCTCCCTTTCAGAATAATCAGTAGTCCTGATCTTTGCTGATTGCGGTATTTGAGCCACCGAAGCCCTGCTCCACATGCCGCTTTTTTGAGCAGACAATTGTGCAAAAGAAAGCACAATCGCCAAAAACAGTAATAATTTTTTCATTTTTTATAGTTTTGATAGGGCGCAAAAATACTATTATTTTTCAATTTTTAGCAAATGAGGTGTTGATTTAACAACATTTAGAAAGAATGTCGCCAATTTGATCGGCAAACTTGACAAATCATCAAAAATAAAACCCGATTGCCTAACGACAAAGTCCCAACGCGATGGTTTGAATATCCGTTTGAAATTCTAAATTTGCAAGAGTTAAAAATACTGCTTTGAAGATTTTTCAATCCATTTCTGAGTTCCAGTCCAACAAAAAAACCGTAGTCACGCTTGGCACTTTTGACGGCGTGCACCTGGGCCACCAGAAAATCATCGAAAAACTAACCCAGCACGCCAATACTGGCGATTTAGAAAGCGTGGTTTTGACTTTTTTCCCTCATCCGCGCATGGTGCTGCAGGAGCAATCAGAAATCAGGTTGATCAACACCATCGAGGAACGAACGCTTTTGCTGGCCAAGACTGGATTAGACAACCTTATCATCCACTCGTTTGACAAAGCTTTTTCCAGACTTACTGCCGAGGAATTTGTACAGGAAATTCTCGTCGACCGGCTCAACATCGGCAAGATTGTTATCGGTCACGACCATCGCTTTGGCCGAAACCGTACCGCCGACATCAACGATTTGATTGCCTTTGGCCAACAATACGATTTTGAAGTCGAGCAGATTTCTGCCCAGGAAATCGATGCGGTGTCTATCAGTTCTACTAAAATCCGTACGGCGCTCGAACACGGCAACATCAGCCTGGCCAATGACTATCTGGGTTATGACTATTTCCTGACAGGGACTGTAGTGAAGGGCAAACAGCTGGGCCGCACGATTGGTTTCCCCACAGCCAATATTGAAATCGGTGCCAATTACAAACTGATTCCCAAAAAAGGCATTTATGTTGTAGCATCGACAATCAACGGGAAAAACGTTTATGGCATGATGAGCATCGGTACAAACCCTACCGTCACCGATGACAACAAGCTCTCGATAGAAGTGTATTACCTGGATTTTGAAGGCGACCTTTACGGAAAAAATCTTCAGGTTTCTTTTCTTGCATACATTCGCGATGAGCAAAAATTCGAAGACCTCGACACGCTCAAACGTCAAATCGAATTCGACCGAAATTGGTCTAACAATTTCATTGCTAATAATTTAAAACCGTAAGCGCTTTCTTCTTTCTTGTTTAAGTTGTATTAAATTCTTTCTTATTTATAAGTCGGTCAATCTATTATACCCTAAATTTAGAGTATTATTTCTGCCACAAAACTTCAGGTCGCGATTGTCTAATTTTTATCGCAATGCATTTGTGATAATCCTAAAACTTATTATTATGAAATATTCGAGAGAACTTGCCAACGGATTCATTATCTTTCTTGGAATTGGTATCTATTTCCTGATCCTGCAATATATGGGATTGTCTGACCAATTTATTTTAAGGATATTCAACATCGTATTTGTGATTTACGGTGTAAACAGAACACTGACCCAAAACCACGCCGATGGCATTCGCGGTTACAATACCAACTTCGTTTCGGCAATCCTGACCTCAATGATTGGTGCGGTCTTAAGTATAGCGAGTTTGCTGGCCTTTATTGAATTTAAAGGTGGTGAGTCCTATTTGAAAAATCTTTCAGAAAGTTTTATTTTT
>Ga0116158_10005210_pt1 | contig 11028 bp, 8 predicted proteins | sample AD_UKC052_MetaG_FD_89883 | JGI IMG/M metagenome (GOLD analysis project Ga0116158, IMG submission 89883) | Active sludge microbial communities of municipal wastewater-treating anaerobic digesters from USA - AD_UKC052_MetaG | ecosystem: Engineered > Bioreactor > Anaerobic > Digestate | place: USA... | reverse complement strand
CGCCGCGCTGGCGAACAACCTCTATCTCGGACCGCAGCTCGGGATCGACGAAGACAGCGGTTTCCCGATCTTCAATGCGGATCCCGGCCGCCTGTACACGCCGCTGACCCGTGGCGAGTACGATTCAATCGCACAGCGCACGGTCTACCATCCCGAGTCGCAGAGCGACACCCTGGCATTCACCGTATCGAACCTTGATCTGTTCCAGATGCCTGCCGGCCCGGCCGGATTCGCCGGTGTCGTCGAGTACGGCTACCAGTCCTACGACCTCAAGCCGGATCCATTGGCCACCCAGTACTACTATTACAGCTGGAAGGATTCCGATGGCAGTGGCAGCCGCAATCGCTGGGCGGCTGCCGGCGAACTTCGCCTGCCCCTGCTCGATACGTTGAACCTCAGTGTTGCCGGTCGCTACGACGATTATCGGTTTGCCGGCAACAGCGCGGACAAGTTCACCTACAGCGCCGGACTCGAATGGCGTCCGGTCGAACCTCTGCTGGTTCGCGGTTCGTACGGAACGGCGTTCCGTGCGCCCGATCTCCACTACGTCTACGCCGGCGTCGGCAACGACGAGACAGGCGGAACCGACTATTACCGCTGCCGCACCGAGGAACCCGACGAGGACATCACCGATTGCTCCTACTCCGACGAGGGACTGATCCGCACCCGCAGCGGCAACCGCGCCCTCGGCCCGGAAACCAGCACCTCGTGGACGGCAGGTTTCGTCTTCTCGCCACGCGACAACCTTGACCTGTCGATCGACTACTTCGACATCGACATGCGCAATCAGGTGCAGGACCTGAGTACCGATCGTCTGCTCCAGCTCGAGGCGAACTGTCGCATTGGAACCGACGTCAACGGCAACCCGGTCGACACGTCGTCACCGAGTTGCATCGACGCGATTGCGCGCATCAACCGACTCGCCAACGGCAACCTGTACGGGATCACGGTCAATCCGGTCAACGTCGCGCGTGAGCGCACCAATGGCCTCGACCTGAGTGCCCATTACAGGCTCGCCACCGGCATCGGCGATTTCCGTTTCTCGGGCAACTACACCTGGACGCGTGAGCATCTGTTCCAGCAGTACACCGGGGATCCCGAGGTCGACGAGTTCCTCGTCAACAGCGGATTCGACATTCCGCGCAGCAAGGCCAGTGCGAGCGTGTCGTGGGAGAAGGACGCCTGGACCGTGACCGTGCACGGCGATCGCCTCGGCCGACTGCCGAACTCCGACTCGTATGACCAGATCGTCGATACGGAAGCCGGCGAGGAGGCCTGGATCGGCGCGACCTACCGCTACAACCTGTCGACCCAGTACCGCTTCAACGACCACATGCAGCTTTCGTTCGCGGTGACCAACCTGTTCGACAAGATGCCGCCGAAGGATCCGTCCTATACCTCGTATCCGTACTACGATGTTTCGTGGTTCGATTCGATGGGACGCAGCTACTACCTGCAGTTCACGACGAAGTTCGGAGGTGGTGCGCTGTAAGGCGCGTCCGTCACGGCAGTGCCCACCGGCCACGGATTCCTTGCGCGGCCGAGTGGGCTTCACGGAAACTGGGGACGCAACCGTCCCGCACCGTTGACCCGGCCGGGCATCGTCGTCGCCGGGTGTCTCCGCTCCGCGGGACTCGCGCGGCCACGCCTCGCGCCGACCTGTACGATGGTCCGATGACAGTCGTCGCGCCACTTGCTACGGTGCAGGCATGAACAGCATCCCGAAAATCGGCACTGGCGCGTTTCTCGCGCTCGCATTGACCGCCTGCGCGAGCCACCGCACCGCTCCGGAGAAAGCCATCATGTCCGATGGACTCGTCAGCGAGATCCGCGTCACCACCCATCAGGGCAACGATGACCTGCTCAGCGCCGGACTGGGACTCGCGGGTTTGCGCGGAACGGCAACGGCCTTCGTCGATCCGGCAAAGCCGACTCCGGCCGAATTGCGGCGGCGGGCGATCCATGCGAGTTGGCGCGGTATAGCCGATCTCGGTCCACTCGGTGGTTACGGCGAGATCTATGGCGCCGTGCCGCTGGTGACCGGGCGTGAGTTCAGCGCGTTCGCGCGCCTGCCCAAGGCGAACTCACCGCATCGCGTGCTGTTGCAGGTACCCGATCTTTTCGATCGCGACAGACGCTGCGTGATCGTCAGCGCATCGTCCGGATCCCGCGGAATCTACGGTTCGATCTCGCTGGCGGGTGCCTGGGGCCTGCCGCGTGGCTGCGCGGTCGCCTATACCGACAAGGGCACAGGCAGCGGCTATTTCGACGTCGCCAGCAATACCGGTGTGGCCCTCGATGGCACGCGCGTCGAACGCGGCGCGGCGCAACTGGAATTCGCGCCTCCCGAAGACGAGGCGCCCGCGCCACTGAACGCGATCCTGGTCAAGCATGCACACTCCGCCGACAACCCCGAAGCGGACTGGGGCCGACATGTCATGCAGGCCGCGCGTTTTGCCTTGCATGCGCTCGATCAGGCTTTTCCGGACCAGGCGCCGTTCACGGCCGACAACACGCGGATCATCGCGGCCGGAATTTCCAACGGTGGCGGTGCGGTGCTGCGTGCGGCCGAAGCGGATGCCGGCCTGCTCGATGGCGTGGTGGCGATCGAGCCGAACATCTGGGCAGGCGAGGGCGGTCGTGCCCTGTACGACTATTCGACCGAAGCGATGTTGTTGATGCCTTGCGCGCTGCTCGATCCGACTTTCGACCAGACCCCTTTTGCCCGCGTCAACGGCGCGCCGCCGCCGGCCTGGGTGAGCCGTTGCGAAACCCTCAACGATCAGCGCTGGCAGGCGAGCGGTGCAACGCAGAGTCCCGCCGCCCAGGCGCTCGAGAGCCTGCGCGCGACCGGTTGGACCGACGAGGCGCTGGTCAGTGCGGCGGCATCGACGGCGCTCGATCTGTGGCGTGCCGTGACCGTCACCTATGCCGCCGCGTATGCGCGATCCGGTGTTGGACCGATGCCTTGTGGTTTCGGACTTGCTGCCACCGATGCCGGCGGCAACGCCCGGGCCGCGTCGTCAATCGAAAAGGCGGCCTGGTGGGCCGATGCGACGGGTATTCCTCCGGGCGCGGGGGTCGGCATCATCGACAGCCTGTCCGCGGGCAAGGATGCGTTGTGGCCGGGATCGGAATGCCTGAGCCAGTTGTGGAGCGAATCATGCAGGCTGGGTGCGCGCGTTCGCGCAGGCGCGGAAGAAACGCGTGCTGCCCTGCCGCGCGAGGATCTGCCGATCATCATCGTCCACGGCAAGTCCGACGGTCTCCTGCCGCTCGCATTCACGTCCGAGCCTTACGTGCGCTGGCTCGAGGCAAACGGTCGCAAGCCGGTGTTCTGGAAAGTCGGCAACGGCCAGCATTTCGACGCTTTCCTTGCCTTTCCGGGCTTCGGTGACGCGCATGTACCGGTGATGCCGTATGCCTATTCCGCGCTCGACCGGCTGTGGGCGCACCTGTTTTCCGGGGAGCCGTTGCCGGCCAGTCGCGACATTGCGACGACACCGCGCGGAAATGGTCCGCTTGGGGCCAGTCAACTCGGCGAATACTGACGCCACGCCCGGTCGCCGTTGCAACACGTGCGCCGTTATCATGTGCGGCAGACGCGAAGTCACCGCAGCTGATCCATAACCCGGAGCACGAGTCATGAGCGAACCGCTGGATGTCGCCCAATGGGCAAGGAACTGGGAGGCGCTTGCGCGCCAGGCCCAGGCATCGTTCCCCGGGAATGCGAATGCCGGTCAGCCTGCCTGGTCGGCGGGCCCGGCTTCGGGCAACCCGTGGGCCGAGGCCCTGTTCAAGTCCGCTCCTTTCGCGGGCGGCAAGCAGCAGAGCGAGGCCATCGAACACCTGATGTCCGGAGCACAAGGCTATCTCGGCATGCTGCAGAGCATGGCCAGCGCCGCGAGCGGCCATGCTGGCGGATTCGGCAACCTGCCCGGCAGCGGCTTTCTCGGGGCGATGACACCGCCCGCGGCGATGGGCAATCCTTTTGCCGCGGCCATGCGCAGCTTCGGCAGCCAGGGCGCGCGCGGCTTCGAGCAGATGATGGAGCAGTTTTCCGCGGTCGCCGGGCCGATGTTCGACAAGGCGAAGGCCGGCTTGCATCAGCCAGCCTTCGGCCATTTGCGCGAGAAGCAGGAGAACCTGCAGAAGACCGCGCAGGTATTCATCGACTATCAGGAGCAAAGCGCGCGTTACGATCGCCTGATGCTCAAGGTCGGCGAGCGCAGTTTTGCGCGATTCCAGCTGAAGCTCGCCGAGCGCGAGGAGCCGGGTCGGCAGATCGATTCGGTGCGCGGCCTGTATGACCTGTGGATCGACGCGGCCGAGGAGGCTTATGCCGAGATCGCCTTGTCCGAGGAGTTCCGCGAAGTCTATGCCGCGGTGGTCGACGCGCAAATGCGCGTGCGCCAGCAGGTCCAGGGGGAGATCGAGCGGTTCTGCGGCGAACTCGGCATGCCGACCCGCAGCGAGGTGAGCAGCATCGGCGAAAGGCTGCAGGCGGTGCGCCGCGAATTGCGCGAGGAGCGCGAAAAACAGGACGAACTGCGGATCGAAGTCGCTGCCTTGAATTTGGAGCTGGCGGCGCTTCGGTCCGGATCGACCTCGGCCGCGAAGTCGGCGGGACCGATAACGCCGGTCGAGGTTGCGAAGCCCGACAGGACACGCAAGACCGCGACGGAGAAAGCGCCAGTGCACTCCGCAGCAGCAGCGGAGACCAGGAAAACCGCGAAGAAGCCACGACGCAAGGCCTTGTCGAAAGCGACTCCGCTGCGGCGCGGCAAGCGGTCCAAGTCTCCTGCGGGAAAGCCCGCTGAAGTCGCCATTGCGGTCGCCCGATCGCCGGGCAGGAAGGATCGGAGTGCGGCGGCTGCGGGCAGCTTTGCCGCGAGCATCGCGCGCTTCGCGCGCAAATCGAAATCCTCGTCCACGCGCAGTGCGCCGCCGCGCGCCAAGCCGAAGGCCGTGAAGCGCGGAGGTGGCAAGTGATGGGACCGCTCAATATCGAACCCGGAAAGCTCTTCGAAGAAGCACAGAAGTTCCAGAAGAAGATGCTCGCCGGCATGCAGGTGCTGCGCAATCTCGACGATGTCGAATTCGGCGTCACCGACAAGGAGGAGATCTATCGCGAGGACAAGCTCGTCGTCTATCGATTCCGCGGTGCGAACAAGCCAACTGCAAGAACGCCCACGCTGATCGTGTACGCGCTGGTCAATCGCCCCTACATGGTCGACCTGCAGGAGGACAAATCGCTAGTTCGCAACCTGCTCGCGCAAGGCGAGGACGTGTACCTGATCGATTGGGGCTACCCGGACCTGGCGGATCGCTGGCTTACCCTCGATGACTACATCAACGGCTATATCCGGCGCAGCGTCGATGCCGTGGCGAAGAACGCCGGCGTGAAGAAGATCAACCTGCTCGGTATCTGCCAGGGTGGGGCGTTCTCGCTGTGCTTCACGGCGATCCATCCGCACAAGGTCAAGAACCTGATCACGATGGTGACGCCGGTCGATTTCCATACGCCGGACAACATGTTGTCGAACTGGACGCGCAACATGGATGCCGACCTGTTCGTCAACACGATCGGCAACGTGCCGGCCGACCTGATGAACTGGTGCTACCTGATGCTCAAGCCGATGCGCCTGCTGCAGCAGAAGTACGTCGGCATGGTCGACATCCTCGACAACAAGGTCGAGCTCGAGAATTTCCTGCGCATGGAGAAGTGGATCTTCGATTCGCCGGACCAGGCGGGTGAAGCGTTCCGCCAGTTCATGCGCGATTTCTACCAGGGCAACAAGTTGATCAATGGCGGACTCAGGCTCGGCAAGCACGAGGTCGATCTCCGCAACATCACGATGCCGGTGCTGAACATCTTTGCCGAGCAGGATCACCTGGTACCTCCCGACGCCTCACGGGCGCTCCAGGGCGTGGTCGGCACGAAGGATTACACCCAGATCGCGTTCAAGGGCGGCCATATCGGCATCTACGTGTCCGGGCGGGCGCAGCGCGAAGTACCGCCGGCCATCCACGACTGGTTGCGCGCCAGGCCCTGAAAATCCTTCCGGCGCGATGCGCGCGGGAAGGCATCGCCCGCCTCCTGCAGGCCCGCCGGAACGTCAGGGTGGTTGCGCGGGCTGATCCGCGTTGCCTTAAAATGCGACACCTTCTTTGGGTGCCGCCTTGCTATGAACGAGGTCCTGTTCCACATCCACAACATCGGCGTTACGCCGTGGAAGCTCGTTGGCTATGTCGGCGTCCTGCTGTTCACGAGCCGCTGGTTCGTGCAGATGTACGCGACCAAGAAGCTCAAGCGCGTGCATATGCCGCGCGCATTCTGGTGGCTCTCGGTGTTCGGCAGCCTGTTGCTGGTGAGCTATTTCACCTTTGGCAAAAACGATTCGGTCGGGGTGCTTTCAAATGCATTTCCGGCCTTTGTCTCGGTCTACAACCTGATCGTGGACTTCCGCCACCGGCGCGACCGGGTCGAAACCTGAACAGATGCGGCGCGTTCTGCTTCGTGCCAGAATCCGCCGGTCAGGCGCTCGCCTGGCAATCAATCTCGGGGAGAGGCAAGCATGGAAAATCGTAGCAGTGCACCGGTCATGTCGCTCGGCGACTGGATCATCACCTTCATTGTTCTCGCTATTCCGCTGGTCAATATCGTCATGTTGTTCGTCTGGGGGTTCTCGAGCAGCACCAATCCGAACAAGTCCAACTTCTGCAAGGCCTACCTGATCCTTGCCTTGGTCGCGATCGTCCTGTTTTTCCTGTTTGGCGGCCTGGCATTCATGTCGGCCATGAGCGGCGCCGGCTCGGCCGGAGCGTAGGCTTCGACGCGCCTGCCGTCCCCGGCAGGCGCGTTTCCGCGAGAGGCCGCTACTCGGGATCGTAGTCGAGGTTCGGCGCCAGCCAGCGCTCGGCTTCCAGCAAGGTCCAGCCCTTGCGCCGCGCATAGTCCGTGACCTGCTCGCGGCTGATCTTGCCAACCACGAAGTACTGGCTTTGCGGATGGGCGAAATACCATCCCGAGACCGCCGCGGTCGGCAGCATCGCGAAATTCTCAGTGATCGCGATGCCCGCATTCGCGGTTGCCTTGAGCAAGCTGAAAAGCGTGGCCTTCTCGGTATGGTCCGGGCAGGCCGGATACCCCGGCGCAGGGCGAATGCCGCTGTATTTCTCGTCGATCAGATCGTCGTTGCTCAGCGCTTCCTTCGCGGCATAACCCCAGTAGTCGCGGCGAACGCGCTGGTGCAGGCATTCGGCGAAGGCTTCGGCGAGGCGGTCGGCGAGGGCTTTCAGCAGGATCGCCGAATAGTCGTCGTGGTCCGTCTCGAAGCGCCTGACATGTTCGTCGATGCCGATGCCTGCCGTGACCGCGAACGCGCCGATCCAGTCCTCGACGCCGGAATCTTTCCCTGCGATGAAATCGGCGAGGCAGAAGTCGGGACGCTCAACCGGCTTGTCGACCTGCTGGCGCAGGAAATGCAATTGCGCGAGTTGCGACCCGTCCTCGTCAAGTACCTGCACGTCCTCGCCGGTCGAACAGGCGCGCCAGAAGCCGATCACTCCGTTCGCCGCCAACCATTTTTCATTGACGATGCGATCGAGCATTGCCTGCGCATCGCGGAACAGCTCGCTCGCCTGCGGACCGACGATTTCGTCCTGCAGGATCGCCGGATAGCGCCCGGCCAGTTCCCAGGCATTGAAGAACGGCGACCAGTCGATGAACGGGATCAGGTCCCGCAACGGGAAATCCTTGAATACGGTAATGCCGGGTTGCTTCGGTGCGAGCGGTCGCTGGTTGGCCGACTCGCCGTTGAAACGCTGCGCGCGCGCCTTCTCGAACGAAACCAGCCGCTTCGCGTTGCCGCGATCCCGGTGGCGTTCGCGGATATCGGCGTATTCGGCGCGGATCTTGTCCATGAAGGCGTCGACCAGCTCTTTCGTGATCAGCGACTGGGCCACGCCGACCGCGCGCGACGCATCCTTTACCCACACCGTCGGCGCGTTGTAGTGCGGGTCGATCTTGAGTGCTGTATGCGCACGTGACGTTGTCGCACCTCCGATCAACAACGGCAGGTGGAAATCCTGGCGCTGCATCTCGCGGGCGACATGCGACATTTCCTCCAGCGACGGCGTGATCAGCCCGGACAATCCGATCATGTCGGCGTTCTCGGCGCGCGCGGCGTCGAGGATCTTCTGCGCCGGCACCATGACTCCGAGATCGATCACCTCGAAGTTGTTGCAGCGAAGCACGACGCCGACGATGTTCTTGCCGATGTCATGCACATCGCCCTTCACGGTGGCCATGATGATCTTGCCGTTCGATTTGCCGGAATCGCCGGTGCGCAGTTTCTCCTCCTCGATGAACGGCAGCAGCCAGGCGACAGCTTTCTTCATCACGCGCGCCGACTTGACCACCTGCGGCAGGAACATCTTGCCCGCCCCAAACAGGTCGCCAACGATGTTCATGCCATCCATCAGTGGCCCCTCGATCACATCGAGCGGTCGCGTCGTTTGCAGCCGCGCTTCCTCGGCATCCACTTCGGCGAACGCGTCGATGCCATGCACGAGGGCATGTGCGAGTCGCTTCGCGACAGGCAGGCTGCGCCAGGCATCCTTGTCGTCGCGAGCGCCTGGCCCGGAATCCAGGCTGCCCCGCTTGTAGTTCTCGGCGATGTCGAGCAGACGCTCGGTCGCATCCGCTCGGCGATTGAGGACCACATCCTCGACGCGTTCGCGCAGATCCGCATCGAGATCGTCGATGATCGGCAAGGCGCCGGCATTGACGATGCCCATGTCCATGCCGGCGCGGATCGCGTGATAGAGGAAGACGGCATGGATCGCGGCACGCACCGGTTCGTTGCCACGGAACGAGAACGAGACGTTCGATACACCTCCGGATACGTGGCAGTGCGGCAATGTCCGGCGGATGATCCGGGTCGCCTCGATGAAATCGACCGCGTAGTTGTTGTGTTCCTCGATGCCGGTCGCGATTGCGAAGATGTTCGGATCGAAGATGATGTCTTCGGGCGGGAAGTCGAGTTGTTCGGTGAGCATGCGATAGGCGCGCGTACAGATCGCGACCTTGCGCTCGCAGGTGTCGGCCTGGCCGTCCTCGTCAAAGGCCATGACCACCGCGGCGGCGCCATAGCGCATGACCTTGCGCGCGTGCTCGAGGAATTGTTCAGGACCCTCCTTGAGCGAGATCGAATTGACCACGCCCTTGCCCTGCAGGCATTTGAGTCCTGCCTCGATCACGCTCCATTTCGACGAATCGACCATGACCGGAATGCGCGCGATATCAGGTTCCGATGCAATCAGGTTGAGGAAGCGGACCATCGCCGCTTCCGAATCGATGAGTCCCTCGTCCATGTTGACGTCGAGGATCTGCGCACCGTTGTCGACCTGCTGGCGGGCGACGACGACCGCATCCTCGAAGCGGCCTTCCTTGATCATCTTGCGGAATTGCGCGCTGCCGGTGACGTTGGTGCGCTCGCCGACGTTGATGAAGTTCAGTTCGGGCGTGATGACCAGCGGTTCAAGCCCGGACAGCACCGTTTGGCGCAGGGTTGCACTCATCCTGCCTGGTCCGCTTCGGTGGGCAGGGCGCGTGGCGACAGTCCGCGTACCGCTTCGGCGATCGCACGGATGTGTGCGGGCGTGGTGCCGCAGCAGCCACCGACCAGGTTGAGCAGGCCCGATGTCGCAAACTCGCGCAAGGTGGCTGCCATCTCCTCGGGTGTCTCGTCGTATTCACCGAAGGCGTTCGGAAGACCGGCGTTCGGATGCGCACTGACATGGCTGCGGCTGACGCGGGCCAGGGTTTCGATGTGCTCGCGCATGTCGCTGGCACCGAGCGCGCAATTGAGCCCGAATGACAGTGGGCGGCTGTGCGCGAGCGACGCATGGAAGGCCTCTGCGGTCTGGCCTGAAAGGGTGCGCCCCGAGCGATCGGTGATCGTGCCCGAAATCATGATCGGCAAGCGCCCGCCGCGTTGCTCGAAGGCTTCGTCGATGGCAAAGAGCGCCGCCTTGGCATTGAGTGTGTCGAAGATCGTTTCGACCATTATCGTGTCGGCGCCGCCTTCGATCAGGCCTTCGACCGCCTCGCGGTAGGTGTTCCGCAGCTCATCGAAATTCGTGTTGCGGTAACCCGGATCGTTGACGTCCGGGCTGATCGACGCGGTGCGGCTGGTCGGGCCGAGCACGCCTATGACAAAGCGTGGCTTGCCGGGAGTCCGTGCGCTGAACGCGTCGCAGCACGCGCGCGCCACGCGTGCGCCTTCGCGGTTGAGTTCGTTGACGATGTGCTGCAGGTGGTAATCGGACTGGCTGATCGCCGTCGCATTGAAGGTATTCGTTTCGATCAGGTCGGCGCCCGCTTCGAGATACTCGTTGTGCACGCTGGCGATGACATCGGGCCGGCTCAGCAGGAGCAGGTCATTGTTGCCCTTGAGGTCGTGGCCGCAGGCATCGCCGTGCACATGCATCGAATCATGGCCATCGACGAAGCGCTCGCCGCGATAGTCGGCTTCCTCGAGTTGATGACCCTGGATCATCGTGCCCATGGCACCGTCGATGACGAGGATGCGCTCGCGCAAGGCTTGCTCGAGGGCATGCACGCGCTGGGGATGCAGCCAGGCCAGTGGCTTGCTCATGGCTTTCGCGCCAGCAGGGCGAGTACCTCGAAATGCGGTGCCTTGCCTTCGCGCGTGATGCGCTCGCAGGAAAGCACTTCAAGCCCCGCATCGCCGGCAAAACCGCGCAATTCGGCGGGCTTGAAACCGAGGTTGCGATGGTCGAATGGTTCGACCGCGGTGCGATGTGCATGCCTGCCGAGCGTTGCGGCAAGCAGGCGCCCGCCCTTGGCCAGCACGCGCGCCGCTTCGGCCACCACGACCGCCGGTCGCTCGCTGTAGGTCAATGCATGCATGAGCAGCACGAGATCGAAACGCTTGCGGCCGAAATCCAACGCATGCATGACCTACAGCGAGCGACCGGCGGTCGTGGAGGCCGAAGCGG
>Ga0116158_10005209_pt1 | contig 11029 bp, 8 predicted proteins | sample AD_UKC052_MetaG_FD_89883 | JGI IMG/M metagenome (GOLD analysis project Ga0116158, IMG submission 89883) | Active sludge microbial communities of municipal wastewater-treating anaerobic digesters from USA - AD_UKC052_MetaG | ecosystem: Engineered > Bioreactor > Anaerobic > Digestate | place: USA... | reverse complement strand
TGCAGCGGATATCCTTTTGCGCGAAGAATGAGCGCAAAAGATAGCAGCGCAAAGCGGGAAATAGCTCCTAAAAACATATTCACTTTTGCAATAAAAAAATTATCTTTGCTCCTCAAACCAAATTTAAACTGAAAGAAATCCGTATGGAATATTTAGATTTTGAGCTTCCAATCAAAGAACTGGAAGAACAGTTAGACAAATGCGCGATTATCGGGAAAGAATCCAACGTTGACGTGACCGATACCTGCAAGCAGATTGAGAAAAAACTCGAAGAAACCAAACGCAAAATATACAAGAACCTTACCGCCTGGCAACGCGTACAGTTGTCGCGCCATCCCAATCGCCCCTACACCATGGACCACGTTCGCGCTTTGTGCGGCGACACCTGGCTTGAGCTTTTTGGTGACCGTGGCTTTAAGGATGACAAGGCCATGATTGGCGGATTGGGTAAAATCGACGGCCAATCGTATATGATTGTAGGCCAGCAAAAAGGCTACAACACCAAAACACGCCAATACCGCAACTTTGGGATGGCAAATCCCGAAGGGTACAGAAAAGCATTGCGTCTGATGAAAATGGCCGAGAAATTCAACATCCCCGTTTTGACTTTGATTGACACGCCCGGAGCGTATCCGGGATTGGAAGCCGAAGAACGCGGACAAGGCGAAGCGATTGCCAGAAACATCTTTGAAATGATCCGCCTTAAAACGCCGATTATCGCAGTGATTGTTGGTGAAGGTGCTTCGGGCGGTGCACTCGGAATTGGCGTTGGGGATAGGGTTTTGATGATGGAGAACACCTGGTATTCTGTAATCTCTCCAGAATCTTGCTCGTCTATCCTCTGGAAAAGCTGGGAATACAAAGAGCAGGCGGCCGAAGCTTTGAAATTGACTTCGTCTGATATGAAAAAGCAAAAACTCGTAGATGACATCATCCCAGAGCCATTGGGAGGCGCGCACTACGACCGTGATACAACTTTTAAAACGGTGCAGCAATACATCACCAAAGCCTACAACGAACTCAAGGATTTATCAACAACCGAATTGGTCGAACAACGGATGGATAAATACAGCAAAATGGGCGAATTCAAAGAGTAAAGCTTAGAAATCAAGATACTAATCCGAAGCCCTGTGGTTTCGGATTTTTTTTTACTTATAAACAGGCAATAGTAAGTTGTTAACACACGTTCTCTAATAACTCCGGGCCGACATTTTTTTATATTTCGTTACTTTCGCAACATGGAAAACCTCAAAAATATCAATCCGCTGCGCGTGGATAAAACTACCATCATCAACCTGGAGAAAGGCAAGCTGCCGCCTCAGGTTCTGGAACTTGAAGAAGCAGTTTTGGGCGCGATGATGATCGACAAAAAAGGGGTCGATGAGGTCATCGATATCCTGCAACCCGACGCCTTTTACAAAGACGCGCACAAGCACATTTTCGAGGCCATTGTCCAGTTATTCACCGACACGCAACCCATCGACTTGTTGACGGTTTCTGCCCAGCTCAAAAAAAACGCAAAACTAGAATTGGCGGGCGGTGATTTTTACCTGATCCAACTTACGCAGAAAATCTCGTCTTCGGCGCACATCGAATTCCACTCGCGCATCATTCTGCAGAAATTCATCCAACGAAGCCTGATTAAAATATCTTCCGAAATTATCGAGGAATCCTACGACGAAACCACCGATGTCTTTGATTTGCTCGACAAGGCCGAGTCTAAATTATACGAGGTCACGCAAGGCAACATCAAAAGAAGTTCAGAAACCGCGCAAAGCCTTGTAATACAGGCTAAAAAGCGCATCGAGGAAATTGCAGGCAAGGAAGGACTTTCTGGAGTCGCTACCGGATTTCACAGCCTCGACAAGATTACCTCGGGTTGGCAGCCGTCGGATTTGATTATCATCGCGGCGCGTCCGGGTATGGGTAAGACGGCATTCGTGTTGTCTATGGCCAGGAATATTTCTATCGACTTTGGGCATCCGGTGGCGTTGTTCTCGCTCGAGATGTCATCGGTGCAGTTAATTACACGTCTGATTTCATCCGAAACCGGCCTGTCGTCAGAGAAACTGCGTACCGGAAAACTCGAAAAGCACGAATGGGAACAGCTTTCCATTAAAGTCAAAAACTTAGAAAAAGCCCCTTTGTATATTGATGACACGCCATCGCTATCCATCTTCGATTTGCGGGCCAAGGCGCGTCGTTTGTCATCGCAACACGGTATTAAACTCATCATTGTCGATTATCTTCAGCTCATGACCGCGGGCGGAAACGGAAAAGGCGGCGGTAACCGCGAGCAGGAAATCTCGACCATTTCGCGAAACCTCAAGGCGCTTGCCAAGGAACTCAACGTACCGGTGATTGCACTTTCGCAGTTGTCGCGTGCGGTAGAGACGCGTGGCTCGAGCAAACGCCCATTGCTTTCGGATCTTAGGGAATCTGGAGCCATTGAGCAGGATGCCGATATCGTATCGTTCATCTACCGTCCTGAGTACTACAAAATCGATGAATGGGATGACGAGGAACAAACTCCGACACAAGGCCAGGCCGAGTTCATCATCGCCAAGCACCGTAACGGATCTTTAGAGAATGTGCGACTAAAGTTCATCGGCAACCTGGGTAAATTTGACAACCTAGACGATTACGGCGGTGGTTACGACGATTTGCCGAGTAAGATGAACCATGAGGACAATCCGTTTACGACGAAGCATTTGCCATCGCCTAATGAGGCTTTTGGAAGCAATTTGAATAGTTCGGACGATGATAGTGATGTACCGTTTTAGGACACGCTGCGCATAGGACACGGCTTCGCCTTTGGACACGCTTCGCTTTAGAAAGCTATACTTTTATTGAATTGGCTGCACATGACGCATTAACCAAATTTACTAAAGACAATCGCTTACTCGTGTTTGGAGTTTCGTGTTAAATATAATTTTCAGAATTTCGTGTCTGGTTAGCGCCAATCAAACCTACAAACTAGAATATTCAAACCACATAAAGTTTTATAGTAAACCCAACCATGAAAAAAGTAAAATTTTTATTCCACCTGATAAGGCTTATTCCGCATCTCATTCTTTATAAAACCAGTAGCAATAAGGAGATTATTCAATATGACGTCAATCGATGGCTGAGTTTGACAAACGTAGATAATAAGTTGGGATTTGTGGGTTTGATGACTTATTTGCCAGAATTCAGAAACGTATTTTACAAAAGGTTGGGGCGTTCTTCAAGTTTTGTGAGATGGCTTTGCCCGCCAATGAATACCCTATTTATCACCACAAATAATATCGGGCCTGGTTTGTTTATCCAGCATGGTTTTGCAACGATCATCTCGGCAAAATCAATAGGCAAGGATTGTTGGATCAATCAACAAGTTACCATTGGATACTCTAATGAAACCGACGCCCCAACGCTAGGTGATAACGTAGTGATTAATGCAGGAGCCAAGATAATCGGGAAGGTGCATATGGGTGACAATTCGCATGCCGGAGCCAATGCTGTGGTGGTAAAAAACGTACCCAATGACTGCACCGTAGTTGGCGTTCCGGCCTATATTGTCAAGAGGAATGGTGTAAAGGTACACGAAAAACTGTAAAATGGTACTGCTATCAGTAAAGACCGCGATGTAAACTCCAATCCCTTTTAAGGCTATTTGAACAGACGCTCCAGTCCTCCTAAGCCTCAAGAAGTGGCGATAGCGGCGACCACGCTAGACGATTTGCTAAAAAAATCAATCTTTGGCGAGGAATAAAGATGATTTGTACGGTTTCAATCAGGTTTTGCCCAAAGCATTGTAATTGCCAAAATTCATCCAAAGCCGCAGGCATTTTCAAAGTGCAGCGCGTCTGAAGCGCTGCGTGTCTTTTATCTTTTCGTTCACAAATTTTCTGCTATCTTTGGAACAATGAAAAAGATTATCCAAAAATTTAGCGTTGTATTCCTGCTGCTTTTTGCCTTTGCGGCACGCGCCAATTTCATCCTTTTGCCCATGGATGAAACCACCCAAAAAAACCACCTCAAAGCCTACGGCATCACTTATTGGTGCTTAGACAAACAATACAAGGCTAGCTGGCTGCTCAACTACCGTGGCGGTTCTTTTCTGCTGCCGGATGCGCCCGAAATCCGTAAGGAGTGTCAGATTCGCGGGGTGAGTTTTGAAGTGTTGTCTGACGGTGAAACCAACCAGATCCTTGACGAAATTTCGAGCCCTTCGCAAAACATGGAAACCGTCGTGCTTGAAAAGGCACCCAAAATTGCCGTCTATACACCCAAAGGCAAACAACCATGGGACGATGCAGTGACGATGGTTCTCACTTATGCGGAGATTCCATTTACGCCGATCTATGACGAGGAAGTCCTGAGCGACCAACTCATTTTATACGATTGGCTGCATTTGCACCACGAGGATTTTACCGGCCAATACGGTAAGTTCTTTGGGATGTATCGCAATGCACCCTGGTATATCGACCAAAAAAAAGAGGCTGAGGCGTTGGCTGCCAAATTGGGGTATGCCAAAGTCTCGCAGGAGAAATTGGCGGTGGCCAAAAAAATCCGCGATTTTGTGATTGGTGGCGGATTTATGTTTGCAATGTGTTCGGCAACAGATAGTTTCGATATCGCACTTTCGGCCGAAGGTGTGGATATCTGCGAACCCATGTTCGACGGAGACGCGAGCGATCCCAATTACCAATCGAAAATAGACTACACCAAGACTTTTGCGTTCAAGGATTTTACGCTGGATCGCAAACCAGAACATTACGAATTCTCGGATATCGACATGACAGAAAAACGTAGGATACCGTTTGAAAAAGATTATTTTTCACTCATGGAATTCTCTGCCAAATGGGACGTTATCCCAAGCATGCTCTGCCAAAACCACACCCAACTTGTTAAGGGTTTCATGGGGCAAAGCACGGCGTTCGACCGTTCGCTGATCAAGTCGAGTGTGCTCATTCTGGGACAGAATGAAATCAACGAGGAAGCGCGATACATCCACGGACAGAAAGGCAAGGGCTTCTTCACCTTTTTTGGAGGCCATGATCCCGAAGATTTCCAGCACCGTGTTGGTGATGAACCTACGGTTTTGGACTTGCATCCCAATTCACCGGGTTTTAGGCTCATTTTAAACAATGTACTTTTTCCGGCGGCGCGCAAAAAAAAGCAAAAAACCTGATTTGATCCAGAGATTGTATGTTGCAAAAGGCCATCATAGTGTTTTGTCTGTTGCTCCTGTCACAAGTGCATTCTCAGGATTTGGCCACTATTGACAGTCTTGAGCAAGCTGTGGGCCAACAACAGCGGGAACAAAAAGGAAGAAGACTTACGATATCAGATTCTGTTGCGGTTAAGACGCTCAATGCGCTCGCACGGGCTTACCGCGACTTTGAGCCCGACCAATGTACGCTTCATGCCTCAAAGGCGTTGGCACTCGCCAAAAAAATCAATTACCTGCACGGCCAGGCGTTTTCGCATTGCCTGCTGGGCAACGTACAAAATAACAAGGGCAATTTCAACTTGGGTATCGGACACTTTCAACAGTCGATTGCGTTGTGTAAAAGAATACCGCATCAGCTGCTGCTCGCCGATTCGCAATTGTTGCTGGGGCAGTCGTATTTGTATCTCAATAATTTTCCCGAAGCCTTAAAAAGTATCCAGGCTGCGTTGTCGGGTTACGAAAAGCTCGGTAAGACGATACACATTTGTCGTGCGCTCAACAACCTGGGCATCCTATATATGAAACAGGACAAATACGACGAAGTGCTCCGGATTTATTTCAAGGCGCTCGCCATCCTCAAAACCTTGCCGGCAAATCAAGAGTCAGCGCTGCTCGCCAACACCATCAACGGCAATGTGGCGCATGTTTACTCCGAACAGCACAAACCCAGGCAGGCGCTCGAAATCCTATTGCGTTGTTTGCCTGTCGACCTCAAATTCAATCGGCTCAATTCGGCAGGGTTGCATTACCAGGCCATTGGTACGAACTATCTCGAATTGGGCGAAAATCAGAAGGCATTCGAGGCGCTGACCAAAGCATTGGATCTTTTTGATAGGATGAACAACAAATCCGGGCAGGGCGACGCGCTTCGTTACCTCGGACAGTTTTACGCCAAGACCAATAACCTGCCCAAGGCCATCGACTTCACCAAAAAGGGACTCGCACTTTCTACGCAAATTGGTGAGCTCGAATCAATCGAGTTTGGATACGAGAACCTGGCCAAGCTGTATGCAAAGTCGGGTAAATTCGACCTGGCATACGATAGCCACGTGGCTTATAAAAAGTACAGCGACTCGATCCTAAACAGTGAAACCGGCAAAAAGCTCATCCAATTACAGCTCACCAATGCGTTCGAGAAAAAAGAGGCGGCCATCAAAAAGGAGCAGGCTCGCAAAGACGCGTTGCGCAACATCGCCGACAAGAAGCAAGAGAAAATCAAGTACATCGTGCTCACGAGTATGTTTCTGCTGAGTCTTTTAACGATAGGGATTTACAGGAATTTGAAGAACCACCAGAAACAACGCCAAATCATCCAGAAACAAAAGGAACTCATCGAAGCCTCGCTTGTTGAAAAGGAAACCCTGCTGCGCGAAATCCATCACCGGGTGAAGAACAACCTGCAGATCATTACCAGTCTGCTCAATATGCAAACCCAAGAGATTAACGATCCGGCTGTGCTGGCCTCGATACAGGAAGGGCAAAGCCGCGTACAGGCCATGAGCCTGATCCACCAGAATTTGTACCAATCTGAAGAAATCAATAAGGTAGACGTGGAGAATTACCTTAAGGAACTTGTGGATTATTTGTCTAAAATGTTTGAGGGCAATTCCAAAAACATCGAAGTTTATATTGAAACGGTGCGGATTCGTTTTGATTTTGACACGGCTATTCCGTTGGGATTGATCGTCAATGAGCTTGTGTCTAATGCTTTTAAATACGGGTTCGAATCTAAATCCAAAGGCTCAATCCACATCAGTATTCGTGCCCTCAATGACATTGACTATGAACTCAAGGTCACAGATGACGGAAAGGGTCTGCCTGCCGGTTTCGATGTGGGTAGTCCCAAAACACTGGGATTGCGACTCGTGTCTATTTTAAGCAAGCAGCTCAGGGGCGGTTTTTCGGCAGCGACCGCAGACAAACGAACGGTGTTTACGGTGCTATTCAAAGATATCAAGGCCTATAATGCCTCGGTGGATTAATTTTAAAGTTTTGACCATGAAGATTTTGATAGTAGAGGACGAACTCATCATAGCCGAAGACGTGCGCGGTATGCTAAGCCGTATGGGTTACGAAGTAGTAGGCAACGCCATGGATTACAACGAGGCGATTGCGCTTCTTGAGAACACCACACCCGACCTGGTTCTGCTCGATGTAAACCTAAATGGTAAAAAAGACGGCATTGATTTGGCTCAAACCATCAATGAATCCTACAAAATCCCTTTTATTTACACTACTTCGTATTCGGACACGCCTACCTTGCAACGCGCCAAAAATACCAATCCGGCCAATTACCTGGTCAAGCCTTTTAAGCAAGAACAGTTGTTCACGGCCATTGAGATGGCGCTGTACCGTTTGTCGGAGATTCCTAAAAAAGAGACAGCACCCACAGAGAAAGCGATGATTATCAAGGATGCGCTGTTTATTAGGGACAAGTTTCGCTACACCAAACTCAACATCCATGACATTTTGTGGATCAAGTCGGATGGGAATTACCTCGAGATTAAGACTACAAATAGCGAAGAACTTATCCGAGCGACGCTTTCTAATTTCATTGAACGCCTTAACAGTAATGTGTTTTTCAAAACACACAAATCGTATATCGTGAATCTGGATTACCTAACGAAACTCGAGCCCACCTTTGTGACGATTGTAGATGTGAGGATTCCGATATCGAAGGTATATTATGATGTTTTGATTCGGAAATTAAATGTTGTTTAGAAGCTAATCACAACCCCACACCATTTCATCACAAAAAGTCACCACTTCATCACAAATTTTTTCAAATCCCAAAAACTATAACGTTCTTTAAATCAGCTTAATGGTTTATCAATCAAATCATGAAAAAAATGCTGACCAAAAAGTTGCTTCCAGGGAATTTGAACGCTTTAATAGTTATAGAAATAATCGCCATTACGGGTTGTTTGATCGTGCTGTCTATGTTTTTCGTAGAATATGTACTCCTATAAAACGATCAATAGCTTTTAAGGTGCCAGCCGGTTCGCATGAGTATAGGGGATTATGTGACTGCTGACGGCTGTACGTCAAATTAGTTAAGTTTTGGGCACGGCCGAGACTCTGTGCTTAAAGAAAAGAACCGCCAATTCGTTGGCGGTTTTTTGTTTGATATAAAATCGGTATTGCTCATTGGTCTGCAACAGTAGAAGCAGAGTTTAACAATGGTTGCAGTTTTTCAGTACAACGGTGTGCGAAAAAAATGGTATTTTACCTTCAGGGAAGGGGCTGGTGTTTCCCTAAAAAAAAGAACTCATTCCCAGATGCAGGAATTCTGCCTTTTGTGTTAAATGTAAAACCTTAAATGCTCCCAATAATAAATGCCTACCGTCAAAAAATAAAAAACCCGGAAGTGATTGGCCTCCGGGTTCGTTTTTATTTGTTGTTGTCTATAATGTAATCCAGCACCTTTTTCATCAGGTGCACCCGGTCTTTGCCCATCACATTGTGTTTGTGCATCGGGTAAGGGAAAAAGTCAACCTGTTTCCCAGCCTCTATGAATTTCTTGATGAGCATGAAGTTATGCTGCATTACCACCACATCATCGCTGGTTCCATGAATCAGGAGCAATTTCCCCTTGAGATCTTTTACGTAATTGAGCGTGCTGGCCTGGTCGAAACCTTTTTGATTTTCGGCCGGTGTATCCATATAACGTTCGCCGTACATCACTTCGTAGTATTTCCAGTCGGTCACAGGTCCTCCGGCAACGCCTACTTTAAAAGCATCGGGTTGGCGCAACATGATCGATGTGGTCATGAACCCGCCGTAACTCCAACCGTGAATGGCCAACCGATTGCCGTCTACATAAGGCAGTGATTTAAGATAGTCTACGCCTTTCATCTGGTCGGCGATTTCATTGACGCCCAACTGTCCGTGTATCACGCTTTCAAATGCAAAGCCGCGGTTGTCAGACCCACGGTTGTCTAGGGTGAACACCAGGTAACCTTGTTCGGCCATCCAATACATCCACAAATTGGCACCGTCTAGGTACGAATTGGTAATCATTTGCGCATGCGGACCACCATAAACGTACACCATTACAGGATATTTTTTGGTGGGGTCGAAGTTGCTCGGTTTGATTAAACGTGTCCACAAATCGGTAGTGCCATCGGCAGATTTGATGGTCTTGATCTCGGCCGTGCCCATTTCATAACCCTCGTATTTGTTTTTGCTTACGAGTAAAGTGGTGGCTTTGCCGTTTTTGTCATACATCAATGATTTTGACGGTGTGGTGTGGTTCGAAAACTCGTCGAAAATCCAATTGCCATCAGTGCTTACCGCGACAGTGTGTGTTCCCGAATCTTTGGTAATCAACGTCTGTTTGCCTTTGAGGTCTACCTTGTAGGCGAGCATGTTGGTAGGGTTTTCACCGGTTGCCGTAAAGTAAATTTCGGTCCCTGCCGGATTGGCCGCCAAAATTTCGCGCGCCGGGAATTTGTTGGCCGTCAACTGTTTGATGAGTTTCCCATCAATAGAATAATAGTACAGGTTCTGGAAACCGTCTTTCTCGCTAAACCAAACAAAGTTGTTCGATTTTGCACTCGGAAAAAACGGCGCATGTTCGGGCTCTACCCACCGGGCATTTTTCTCATTGGTAATGGTACGGACGTAAACCCCGGTTTGCGCATCATAAACATTGAGGCTCATATCATTTTGACCGCGGTTGAGTTCGGCGATGAGGACGAATTTCTCGTCTGGCGTCCATGATAAGTTAGTCAAATAATCATCGGCGTTGCCGCGCGGCTTGATAAAAACCGTCTTGCCCGAAGCCAGGTTGTAAATCCCCACGCGCGGTTTCTCACTTTTCTGGCCAATCATCGGGTATTTGATGTTCTCTAGTTTGCCGGGTGTTTCATTGATGTCGAGTAACGGATAATCGGCCACCTCAGTCTGGTCCTTTTGGTAGAATGCGATGTTTGCGGCTTTTGGCGACCAGAAAATCCCTTTTTCAATCCCGAATTCGTTTCTCGCGAAAAACTGCCCAGAGACGATTGCCTCGTTGGTTTCGTTGGTAATCGCAATTTTCTTGCGGTTTTTATCGAGGTAGTACAGATTGTTTTTCTCGGTAAAGGCTACATTTTCGTGATTGGGATCAAAGGTTTGGTTTTCTGCGCTTTCAGAAAATTCAACAATCGATTTGCCGGTTTTGCTTGTCGTGTTGAACTCGTACTGCTTGCTGCCACTTGAAATAATCATGGTGTTGGCATTTTTGAATTCTATGCCAAAAAAGGATTTGAGGTCGGTGCCGAGCGCTTGGTTGAGATCGGCGAGGCTCATGAGTTCACTTGCCATGGCATTTGCGGTCGAAGCCGTCATGAGTTTCCTACCCGAATCGCCAAAATAAATGTACTGATTGGTGTTAGGAATCCATTGAAAACCGAGTAATTTATCGGCACGAAAAGTCCTGTTTTGCTGCAATACGCCATCTTCAAGCTTGATTTTTTTGGTTTGTGCCAGCGATAAAGTCGCCACAAAGCAACTTAAGACGAGCAGGGAAATTTTGTTCATAAACGGGGTTTTTAATTTGGAAAAAACAAATGTATAAAAAAAGGATACGGTCACAGATTTTATTTGTCTGTTTGCCGTATCCTTTGTTACAAAATCGATTGATTTTACACCAAGCCCTGTTCACTTTCCTTATCCAGATATTCCTGGACAATTTCTATCGCATTGGTCACCACGTCGCTGAGTGCGGTGATAAACGTACCTTCTTCGGCGCTGTTGATGGCGTGTTTGATTGCCTCGACTTCTTTGGTGATGATTTCATGGGTGACGTTGCGGCCCGCTTCAGAAATCCCC
>Ga0116158_10005201_pt1 | contig 11035 bp, 11 predicted proteins | sample AD_UKC052_MetaG_FD_89883 | JGI IMG/M metagenome (GOLD analysis project Ga0116158, IMG submission 89883) | Active sludge microbial communities of municipal wastewater-treating anaerobic digesters from USA - AD_UKC052_MetaG | ecosystem: Engineered > Bioreactor > Anaerobic > Digestate | place: USA... | reverse complement strand
TCGGGCCCGGTCGGTTCCATCCCTGTCACGAAGGAGATCACGGCATGACTGCCTCTCTGGTGTTGCTGGACCCCACCTCGGAGCGATCCCCGGTCGCCCGGGCGCTGGCGGTGCGGCCCCCGTCCCTGCATGGCATGGCGGTGGCCGTGCTCGACATTTCCAAGGCTCGCGGCAACGTCTTCCTCGACCGCGTGGCCGAGCTGCTGGCCGCGCAGGGCGTCACCGTCAACCGCTACCGCAAGCCCACCTTCACCCGGCCGGCGCCCACGGCGCTCCGCCAGCAGATCGCGGCCGAGAACCAGCTCGTCATCGAAGGCCTGGCCGACTGAGGGTCGTGCACGTCGTGCTGTATGCATGACATCGCAGATCTGGAGTCGCGCGGCCTTCCGGGCGTGGGAGTGGCATCGAGTGAATTTGTGCAGGCGGCGGCCATGCAGGCCAAGTCACTGGGCATCGACCCGGCGATGGTGTTTGTCGCCCATCCGATCCAGGACCGCAGCGACGACGAGTTGCGTGCCCTGGCCGACGCCGCCTTGCCCGGCATCGTGCAACGCCTGGTGGCGCTGCAGTCACCCGCTTAGCCGCGGCCCGGCCGGCCTGGCGTGATCATCGCCACGGCCGGCCATGTCGACCATGGCAAGACCACGCTGGTGCAGGCCATCACCGGCGTCCACACCGACCGCCAGCCCGAGGCCCAGGCCCGGGGCATGACCATCGACCTGGGCTTTGCCCACTGGCAACCTGCGCCGGGCCTGCGGGTGGGGTTCACCGACGTACCGGGCCATGAACGGCTGGTGCGCAACATGCTGGCCGGCGTGGCCGCCATCGACCTGGCCCTGCTGGTGGTGGCGGCGGACGACGGCCCGATGCCGCAGACCCGCGAGCACCTGGCCATCCTGGGCCTGCTGGGCGTGCCGCAACTGGTGGTGGCACTGACCAAGACCGACAGGGTGGACCCACCGCGGCTGCTTGCTGCACAGGCCGAGGTGGCGGCACTGCTGCACAGCGGACCCTTTGCCGGTGCACCGGTGTTCCCGGTCGACGCGCCGGCCGGCCACGGCCTGGCGCCGCTGTGCCGCCACCTGGCCGCAGCAGCCACAGCGCTGGCGCGGCAGCCTGCACCGGGCTTCTTCCGCCTGGCCATCGACCGCAGCTTTGCGGTGGACGGCGCGGGCCGGGTCGTCACCGGCGCGGTGGTGTCGGGCACGGTGCGTGTGGGCGACGCGGTGGAGTTGCTGCCGCAGGGCAGCGGGCTGCGGGTGCGGGGCCTGCAAGTGCTGGGCGAAGTGGTGGATGCGGCCCGTGCCGGCCAGCGCTGCGCCATCAATCTGGCCGGTGCCGACCTGAAGCGGGCTGCGCCCGAGCGGGGCGACTGGCTGGTGGCCCCGGGCGCCGCGGGCGTGACCGACCGGCTGGATGTGCAGCTGCAGTGGCCGGCAGGCACCGCGGCCGTGCCGGGCCCCCGCGCCCAGTTGGTGCTGCACCTGGGCGCGGCGGCGGTGCCGACACGGCTGGCGGTGCTGGATGCCCACGTGCCGCCGCCCGGCCACCCGCGGCTGGTGCGGCTGCATCTGGCGCGGCCGGTCAGCGCCGCCTGGGGTGACCGCTTCATCCTGCGTGATGCCGCGGCCCACCGCACCCTGGCCGGTGGTCGGGTGGTCGATGCCTTCGGCCCTGCGCGGGGCAGCCGCCAGCCGCAGCGGCTGGCGCAGCTGGCGGCCCTGGCGCAGCCCGACCCGTTGTCCGCGCTGGCGGCCTGGGTGGACAGTGCGCCCGACGCTGCCGACCTGGCGCACTTTGCGCGGGCCCGCGGCCTGCAGCCCGCCGAAGCCGCGGCGCTGCACCGGCAGCTGGGCCTGCAGGTGCTGGCCGGCCCGGCCGGCCCACTGGGGCTGCGCCAGTCCCGCTGGCTGGCCTGGCAGGCGCGGGTGCTGCAGGCGGTGGACGATTGGCATGCGCGCCAGCCCGACAACCTGGGGCCGGACGCGGCGGCGCTGCACCGGCAGCTGTCGGCAGCGCCGGTGGCAGCACCAGCATCAGGCGGGGCAGCGACCCCGGTGGCCCAGGCGCTGTTGCACGCCAGTCTCACCGCCGCCGTGGCCAGTGGCAGCCTGGTGCGCGACGGCCTCAGCGTCCGCCGGCCCGGCCATCGGCCGGTGCTGACGGACGACGACGCGGCGCTGCTGGCGCGCATCACCCCGCTGCTGCAGGCTGGTGGCTTGCGCCCGCCCATCCACGGTGACCTGGCGCTGCAGCTGGACCTGCCGCTGCCGGTGCTGCAGGCCGGGCTGGCCCGGCTGGTCGAGCGCGGCCTGCTGGTGGCGGTGGCGCAGTTGGCGCAAGAAGCCCGCGGGTTGGCGGCCGCCAGCCCCGACGGCAGCTATGACGCCGCCGCCTATCGCGACCGCACCGGCATCGGCCGCAACCTGACGGTGCAGGTGATCGAGTTCCTGGACCGCGCCGGGGTCACCCGCTTCGACGGAAGGCGTCACCGGTTGCGGGCCTGAGATCAGCCGTGCACGCCGGTGTACTCGCTCATGATCGCCAGGTCGCCCAGGTGTTCACGCGGGATTTCCTCGCCGAGCTGGCCGCGCTTGATCACCAGCACGCGCTGCGACACGGCGGCGATGAACTCCAGGTTTTGTTCGACCAGCACGATGGTGAGCCGCATGCGGTCGCGCAGCGCCGCCAGGGTCTCGGCGATCTCTTCGATGATCGACGGCTGGATGCCTTCGGTGGGCTCGTCCAGCAGCAGCAGGCTGGGCTGGCCAGCCAGGGCGCGGGCCAGGGCCAGCAGTTGCTGCTCACCGCCCGACAGCGAGCCGCCCGCCCGGTCGAGCAGGGGTTTGAGGCGCGGAAAGTCGGCCAGCAGGCGGTCGATGCCGTCGATGCCGGGCTGGCCGGTCTTGACCAGGCCCATGCGCAGGTTGTCGGTGACGCTGAGCGCCGGGAAGATCTCGCGCCCCTGCGGCACATAGGCCATGCCCAGCCGGGCGCGGGCATGCGGCGCGGCACGGGTGATGTCGCCTCCGTTGAGCGCGACGGTGCCGGCCGTGGCGCGCAGCGCGCCGATCAGCGTGCGCAGCAGCGTGGTCTTGCCCATGCCGTTGTGGCCGAGGATGCCGACCGATTCACCCTGGGCGATCGACAGCGTGATGTCGCGCAGCACCGGGATGGCGCCGTAGCCGGCGCACAGGCCGTTGGCTTGCAGCATGCTCATCAGTGGCTCTTCTTGCCGAGGTAGATCTGCTGAACCAGCGGGTCGCTCATGATCCGGTCCGGCGTGTCTTCGCGCAGGATCGCGCCCTGGTGCAGCACCGTCACCTTCTTGGCGATCATGCGGATGAAGTTCATGTCGTGTTCCACCACCACCAGCGCATGCTGGCGGTTGATCTCCAGGATCAGCTCGGCGGTGCGGGCCACCTCGGCGTCGCTCATGCCGGCGGCGGGTTCGTCCAGCAGGATCAGCGGCGGGTCGGCAGCGATCACCACCGCAATCTCCACCCACTGGCGCAGGCCGTGGGCCAGCAAGCCGGCCAGGTTGTCCTTGTAGGCCAGCATGCCCACGCGTTCCAGCGTGTCGCGGGTGATGCGTTCGGCCTGCTGGTTGCTGTTGGTGCGGCGCGCCGACAGCCACACGTTCTCCCACACCGACAAGCCATTGAACAGGCTGGGCACCTGGGTCTTGATGCCGATGCCCAGGCGGCCCGGCTCATGCGGCTGCATGTTGGAGATGTCCTGCCCGCGGAACAGGATCTGGCCCGAACTGGGCTTGGTCTGGCCGGTCAGCAGCTTGAAGAAGGTGCTCTTGCCCGCGCCGTTGGGGCCGATGACGCAGCGCAATTCGGCCTCGGCCAGGCTGAAGTTGACGTCGCGGGTGGCATGCACGCCGCCGAAGCGCACGTTGAGCATGCGCGTCTCGAGCAGCGGGATGACCGCGCTCACCGGGCGTTCTCCGTCTGTTGCAGCGGCGCTGCGATCGCGCTGTCGGCCTGCGGCTTGCGGCGCCGCCAGGCAGCCTCGATCACGTCGCCCAGGCTGGGCACGATGCCGCGCGGCACCAGCAGCACAAACACCACCAGGATCGCGCCCAGCACCAGGTTGGAGTTGAAGGTCTGCTGGGTGCCGATGGTGGTGGTCAGCCACTGGATGGCCACGCAGCCCACCACCGGGCCCACCAGGGTGCCCAGGCCGCCCACGATCACCCAGATGATGATCTGCGCCGACATCGCCAGCCCGAAGATGGTGGGGCTGGTGAACGCGCCCCAGTTGGCGAACAGGCAGCCCGCCAGCCCGGCGATGGCGCCGCCCAGGGTGAAGCAGCCCAGCTTGTAGGCGCGGGCGTCGTAGCCCAGCAGCAGCACGCGCTGCTCGTTTTCCTTGGCGGCGACGATGACCCGGCCGATCTTCGAGGCGATCAGCCAGCGCAGGCCGGCATACACCAACAGCAGGCAGACCATGGCGATGGAGAACATCGACTGCTGGCTCAGCACCTCATCCACGTTGCCGGGCATGTTGAGCGTGGGGATGCCGGGGATGCCGTTGAAGCCGCCCAGCGGCGCGGTGCCGATCTTCCATTCCGGCCCCGCGGTGGAGTTGATCAGGTTGAACAGGATCAGCGTGACGGTGAGCGTGATCACGCCCATGTACACGTCGGATAGCCGGCCGTAAAAGATCACGTAGCCCAGCACCGCCGCAAACAGGGCCGGCACCACGATGGCCAGCAGAAAGGGCACGGTGCTGTCACCCATGTTGATCACCGCGATGGCGTAGGTGTACGACCCCAGCCCGAAGAATGCCGCCTGGCCGAAGCACAGGATGCCGCCGAAGCCCCAGATGAAGCCCAGGCTCACCCCCAGGATGGCCATCACCGCGTAGATGGTCAACTGGATCAGGGTGAAGTCGTCGACCAGGCCGGGCAGCAGGAACAGCAGCGCCACGCCGATGGCCAGGGTCAACGCAGCGCTTTGCCATGAACTTGCGAACTTCACAACACCGCGCTTCACAGCGACCCCTTGAAGAATCGGCCGGTGATGCCCTGCGGCAGCAGCCGGAGCATGACGATGGCGGCGAACAGCAGCGCCACCTCGCCGAACACCGGCGTGGTGACGAACGTGGCCACCTGGTTGATGGCACCGAACAGTGACGATGCACTGACCAGCCCCGCCAGGATGGCCGGCCCGCCGCCGATGACGGTGATGAAGGCCTTGGCGATGAAGGCACCCCCCATGGTGGGCACCACGCCGGTCAGTGGCGCCAGCAGCGCCCCGGCCAGGCCCGACAGCGCCGCACCCACTGCAAAGGTGACCGAATAGACCCGGCTCGGGCTGATGCCCAGCGCATCGGCCATCTCGGGTTTCTGCATGGTGCCGCGGGCGATCAGCCCCCACGACGTGCGCAGCAGCACCCAGCGGATGGCGAAGGCCAGCACCACCGCCACGGCGATGATGACCAGCGTGTAGCCGCTGACCGAATAGGCGCCGATGCGGAAGCTGCCCAGCGGCGCCGATACGCCGGCCGTGGTGTTGCCGGCGATCGACGTGACGACGCCTACCAGCAGCAGCGACAGGCCCCAGGTGGCCAGCATGGTGTCGACCATGCGGCCGTAGAGCCGCCGGATCACCAGCCGTTCGAGCACCACGCCGATCAGCCCCACGGCCACCGGCGCCACGATGAACATCGCCAGCCAGAGGTTGAGCCCCAGCCCGTGGGCGGTGATGGTGGCGTAGGCGCCCAGCATCATGAACTCGCCATGCGCCAGGTTGATCACCTTCATCATGCCGAAGATGACGGCCAGGCCGGCCGACACGATGACCAGACTGGCCACCGCGTACAACACCTGGATCAGGACAACCGCTGCGAGGTCCATGCTGGGCCGCCGGCGTGATCAGACTTTGATCACGTATTGCTGGTTGTCGCGCGGGTTCTTCTTCAGATCACACACCGCGCTGGTGTCGGTGGGCGCCTGCTGCTGGAAGGTCTCGAGGATGTTGAGCTTCTTGGCCTTCACCTCGGCCACGCTCACGTTCAGGATGCAGTGGTGGGTGGCCGGGTCGATGCTCACCTTGCCGCTGGGGCCCATGATGCTGATGCCCGACTCCAGCGCGGTGGTGACCTTGCCGATGTCGACCGAGTTGGCCTTCTTCACGCCTTCGGCCCAGAGCTTGAAGCCCTGGTAGGTGCCCATCGCCAACTCGGTGATGTTGGGGTAGTCCTTGCCGAAGCGCTTGTGGAAGCGATCCTTGAAGGCCTTGTTCTCCGGCGTGTCGATGTTCTCGAAGTAGTTGTACGACAGCAGGAAGCCATCGGCCTCTTCGGGCGACAGCACGATGTGCTCGTTGCCCACCGCGAAGGTGGTGGACGCCAGCGGGATCTTCTTGGTCAGGCCGGCCGCCGCCCACTGGCGGTAGAACGACATGTGCGCGCCGCCCACCAGGGCTGAGACCACCATGTCGGGCTTGGCCGCCTCGATCTTGGCGATCGTCGGGCCGAAGGTGGTCACGTCCAGCGGGAAGAAGTCGATCGACGCGATGCTGCCGCCGTTTTCCAGCGCGAACTTCTTGACCCACTGCGAGGTGATCTGGCCGTAGTTGTAGTCGGCGGCGATCACGTAGATCTTCTTGCCCCACTTCTTCATCGCGTAGGGGATCAGCTTGCCCACCGTCTGCGCCGGCGTCACGCCGGTGCTGAAGGTGCCGCGGTCACACACGCCGCCTTCGTACTGGGTGTTGTAGAAGTAGAGCGTCTTGTTGCGGTTGAGCACCGGGCGGATCACCTCGCGTGATGCGGACGTGATGCCGCCGTGCACCACCGCCACCTTGTCCTTCAGCGCTGCCTGCTGCGCAAACTGCGCGTACATCTGCATGTTGCTCTGCGGGTCGTAGCTGACCAGCTTGAGCTTCTTGCCGAGCAGGCCGCCGGCGGCGTTCTGCTCTTCGATGGCCAGGGTCAGGCAGTCCAGCATGGGTTTGCCGTAGATGTCGAGCCCGCCCGACAGGTCGTGGATGCTGCCCACGCCGATCTCGTCAGCCGCCAGGGCGGACAAGGGCAGGATGGCCGAGGTGCCGGCGAATGCGGCGGCGCCCGAGGTCTGGATGAATTTGCGACGGTCCATGTTGAGTCCTGTTGTGTTGGCTGGTGGGGTGATCAGATGCTCTTCCAGTCACCGGCCTGCTCGAAGGCATAGGCGGCGCGGTAGATGGTGGCTTCGTCGTAGTGCTTGCCGATCAGCATCATGCCGACCGGCAGCCCACCGACCAGGCCGCAGGGCACGCTGATGGCCGGGTGGCCTGTGATGTCGAACGGGCAGGTGTTGGGCAGCATCTCGAAGGCACGTGCCACCACCTCTTCCACCGGCGCGCCGAGCTTGGGCAGCGGCGTGGCCGTCATCGGCAGCGTGGGCATCAGCAGCAGGTCGTAGTCGGACAGCGCGCTGTCGTAGGCGGCCTGCAGCTGGCGCGCCAGGTTCTGCGACTTGGCGTAGTAGTGGCCGCGGTAGTGCTGGATGAAGTACTCGCCCAGCACCATGGTGAGCTTCAGCGTTTCCGACAGCTCGTCGGCGCGTGCCTTCCAGCCGGCGTGGAAGTCGACCATGCTGGTGACATACAGCCCCTTCCAGTTGAAGCCGTGGCCGTTGTCCTTCATCATCTGCTGGGTGGCGCCCTCGGCGGCGATCGGCAGCCAGATGGCCGGGCCCACCAGGTGCATCGGCACCGACACTTCCGACACCTTGGCGCCCAGCGCGGTGAACACCGCCGCGGCCTGCTTCACCTTGGCGTCGCTGTCGGCCATGCTCTGCGGCCAGCCGAAACCTTCCTTCACGATGCCGATCTTCAGACCGGCCACGCCCTGCTTCATCAGGTCGGCATAGGGCTTGGATCCCTGGCCGGCATGCTGGCGCGGGTCCAGCCCGTCGGGGCCGGCCAGCACTTCCAGCATGAGCGCGTTGTCGGTCACGTTGGTCGTCATCGGGCCGGTGTGGTCGATGGTGAGCTCGATGGGCATCACGCCGGTGTAGGGCACCAGGCCATGGGTGGCCTTCATGCCGACGATGCCGCAGTACGACGCCGGCATGCGGATTGACCCGCCCTGGTCGCCGCCGATGGCCAGGTCCACTTCGCCCGCAGCCAGCAGCGCCGCGCTGCCCGACGACGAGCCGCCGGCCGAGTAGCCCGTGCGCCACGGGTTGTGCACCGGCGCGGGTGCGCTGGTGTGCGATCCGCCCGAGAAGCAGAAGTACTCGCAGGTGGACTTGCCCACCACCGTGGCGCCGGCGTCGAGCAGGCGGGTGACGACCGTGGCGTCCACGTTCGGCACATAGCCTTCCAGGGTGGACGCGCCGTTCATCATCGGCACGCCGGCCAGGCAGACGTTGTCCTTGAGCACCACCGTCTTGCCGGCCGTCTTGCCCTCGGGCTTGCCCTTGATCGTGGTCTTCACGTACCAGGCGCCGTACTTGTTTTCCTCGGCGGCGGGAAAGTAGCCCGGGGTGCGCGGGTAGGTCACGCGCGGCACGTAGTCGGGCAGCGCGTCGACCACGTCGTAGGCGTCGAAGTTGCCCTGCAGCAGGGTGTTGTACACGCCGGCCTGCTCGGGCGACAGGTGGATGCCCAGGCTCAGGGCCACGTCTTGCAGCTGGTCGATGGTGGGGCGCTTGATGGCCATGTTGACTCCGGATGTGGGTGGGTTCCTGCGCTGCAGCCGGGGCGGTTGGCCCGCCAGGGCGCGGCTTGCATCGGTGCACCAGGCCTGCCGCTTCCGTGCAGGACATCACGCATCCGATGTCGACCCATTCTGTTGGCCGAAGTTTTCCAAGTCAAGCAAAAAGATTGCCTTGGAAACAAAATGCAGGCCATGCGGCTGGCCTGCGTCCACCTCTACAGGCGGGTGATCACCTTGAACACATGGCCGTCGGCACGGGCCAGGTAGATGGGCGTGTCGTTGACGCCCCCGCCGGCGTAGTGCGCCGCGCGTGCGCTCTGGTAGCGCAAGGGGGCCTGGCCCATGGTCTCCCAGTCGTGGTGGGACTGCAGGGCCTGGTTGAACAGCGCGGCCAGGAAGTGCACGCCCTCGTAGGTGGATTGGCCGAAGGTGTTGAGCGTTGGTGCGCGTTCACCGAAGTGGTTGCGGTAGCGCTCCTTGAAGGACAGGTTCTCGTCGGTGTCCAGCGTGGCGAAGTAGCCGCTGGAGACGAACAGGTCGTCGGAATTCTCGGCGCCGATGCCCAGCAGCTCGTTCTCGCCGATGGCGCCCGACAGTCGCAGCACGCTGCGCGACAGGCCGGCCCGGCCGAAGGCACGGTTGAACTCCACCGAATCCTGGCCCACCAGCGACACCAGCACCGCGTCGGCCCGGCTGCTGCGGATCTGGTCGATCACCTCGCTGAAGTCGGTCGTGCCGAACGGCAGGTAGACCTCGGCCACCAGGTCGGCGCCCGTGTCGGCGATGTAGCGGCGCGCCTGGCGGTGCGACACATGCGGCCAGACATAGTCGTTGCCCACGGCCAGCCAGCGCCGCGGGCGGCGGTGCACGCCCAGCCAGCGGATCGCCGGCGCCAGCTGGTTGGACGTGACCTCGCCGATGGCGAACACGCCGGGCGTGGACTCGCCGCCTTCGTACAGCGGCGTGTAGACGAAGGGCACATGGCCGCCCACCGCCCGCAGGATGCGGTGGCGCACGGCACTGGTGTGCAGGCCGATCAGCGCATCGACTTCCTGGTTTTCCACCAGTTCGACCAGGGTCGACTCGATGTCGGGCGAATCGTCGGACGCGTTCACCGTGATCAGCCGGCAGCCATGGCCGTTGATGCCGCTGCCGCGGTTGAGCTCGGCCACCGCCAGCCGGGCACACGCCAGGCCCGACGGCCCCCAGATGCCCGCCGACCCGCCCAGCGGCACGCACAGCGCCACGGTCAGGTCGTGCTGGGGCAGGGCCTGGCGTTGCAGGCCGCCCGGGCGCATGCGGGGCCGCAGCAGCGGCCGTTGCATGCCGCGCCCGCCCGCCACACCGTGGGAACCCAGACTGGATGAAGCCATCAAACGAACTCCTGGTGGTGCACCAAGTTGGATTCGGGTGTTCGAGCATCGCGCAGCCCGCACCACAGTGGTTTCCCTGGAAAGCTATTTTGCGTAGACTTCCGACCGAGCCGTGACCGTGAATGCACCTACCATGCCTGACCAAGACATCTCCGAGTATCTGGCCTACCTGCTGGCATCGGCCAACCGCCGCATGCACCTGGGGCTGGCGCAGTCCATCGCGTCGGAAGAGGTGACGGAAGAGCAGTGGCGCGTGTTGCAGGTGCTGTCGGACGAACGTGGCCGCTCGATGGGCGAACTGGCCGAGCGGGTGCTGATGAACCACCCGGCGCTCACCAAGAACATCGACCGCCTGGTCAGCCGCAGCCTGGTGCAGCGTGCCACCGACGCGCAGGACAACCGCAAGGTGCTGGTCTACATCAGCGACATCGGGCTGGAAATGGTGCAGCGCCTGAAGGTCAACGTCGATGCCCACCACGGCGCGGTGGAAGAAGCAATGGGCCCGCGCAAGGTGGAGCAGTTGAAGAAGCTGCTCAAGCAGTTCATCGACGAATCGGCCGCCGGCTGACGCCGCCCGCTGGCAAGGGGAAACCGCAACGGGAAACTCCTGTCGGCGTCAGCAGGGGCGCTCCCTAGAATGGGCGTTCAGACCCCAGGAGCCGCCCTCGATGCCATCCCAACGCCGCAGCGCTGCCAAGCCGGCCCCAGAAGCTGCCGAAGGCGCCATGCGGGTGCTCAAGAAGTACCCCAACCGGCGGCTGTATGACACCCGCACCAGCAGCTACATCACGTTGACGGATGTCAAGCAGATGGTGCTGGAGGGCGAGACCTTCGAGGTGCGCGACGCCAAGACCGGCGACGAGATCACCCGCAGCATCCTGCTGCAGATCATCCTGGAAGAAGAAACCGGCGGCATGCCGATGTTCACCACCCAGATGCTAGCGCAGGTGATCCGCTTCTACGGCCATGCCATGCAGGGCATGATGGGGTCGTACCTGGAG
>Ga0116158_10005192_pt1 | contig 11043 bp, 9 predicted proteins | sample AD_UKC052_MetaG_FD_89883 | JGI IMG/M metagenome (GOLD analysis project Ga0116158, IMG submission 89883) | Active sludge microbial communities of municipal wastewater-treating anaerobic digesters from USA - AD_UKC052_MetaG | ecosystem: Engineered > Bioreactor > Anaerobic > Digestate | place: USA... | reverse complement strand
GTAGATCAGCCCGGCCTCGGTGGCGCTGATCGCGGGCTGCCAGGTGTTCATCAGTGTGCAGGCGCACGCGGTGCAGACCACTCCGAGGATGACCGAGATCGCGAGCCAGGATGGCGAGGCGAATGGTTCGAGCACGGCGCCCAAATTCGGAGCGGCCGGGACGAGCAGCGCGGAGTAGAGGATGGCTTGCGCGGCAAACATCACAAAGGAGACGCGCAGGGGATCGTTGTTTGAAAAACGGGGGCGCTCGAGGCAAAGGATCTGTCCCATGAAAAACACGGAGCCGGCGAGTGTCTCGAGTTCGCCCCGACCGAGTGTGAGACTGTGCCAGTCGAAGCGGCCGAGGATGGCGACGCCGGAGAGCACCAGTGCGGTGCATAGCCAGACTAGGGGCCCCGGGCTGCGCCGTTGCCGGAGTGCGAGCCAGACTGGGATGAGGATGGCGTAGAGCTGCGTGAGAAACGCGGAGGTCGAGGCTTCGGTGAAGCGTAGGCCGTCGTTTTGAAAAAGCATGCCGCCGGCGGAAAACGCGGCGAGTTCCAGCCCTTGGCGGAGCTCGCTGCGGGTGGTGCGCATGAGCGCGCGATTCTGCCAGAGGAGCAGGAGCGCCGTCGCGATGGCGAATCTCGGCGCCAGCAGCATGGCGGCGATAAATCCGCTGCCGCCTCCCGTGGGGGAGATGCCGAGCGCGGCTGCCTTGATGAGGGGGAAGCTCAGGCCCCAGCACAGTGTGGCGAGCAGCAGCATGCCGAGTGCGTGCAGACGGTGCGGAGGTTGGGGCATGGGGGCGCTTCGGGGCATAAAAAAACCGCCGTCGGTTTCCCGTCGGCGGCTTTTGAATCCTGTGGAAAGTTTAGGAAACGTGGCCCGAGACGAGCTTGGTCATCTCGAACATGCTGACCTGCTTCTTGCCATTGAAGATGGCCTTCAGCTTGTCGTCGGCATTGATCTGCTTCTTGTCCTTCTTGTCCTGGAGACCGTTCTTCTTGATGTAGTCCCAGATCTTCTTGGTGAGCTCCGTGCGGGGCATCGCCTTGGCGCCAACAACGGCGGCGAGGGCGGCATCAGGCGTAACGGGCTTCATGAACGCGGCGTTCGGTTTACGGGCGGATTTTTTGGCCATGTGAGGTATGATTGAGAGTTGTGCTTAAATAAAGCGTGGTGGTTCTAGAGCCAAAAACCGGCGCTTGCCGAGTGAAAAGTGACATAGTGCCGAGGGGAAATAAGCGATTTACATATTTGCTTTGTGTGCGCGACGCGGGCAGGAGGCGGCGCGCTCGCGGGCTTCCGGTATGGTGCAGGTTGCTGCAATCGCTTGGCCGGGGCTGAGCTAGGCCTCTATGGCTTGGCGGGCGGCGGTGCGCCCGTGGGCATCTGATTTTGCGCCTGTCGCACCTGCTGGCGTTCGAGCTGGCGCTGCTCCCGGCGGCGTCGCAGCTCGGCGGCGACGGCGTCGAGCCTGCGCGCCTCGTCGGCCGGTGTCGGGTTGAGTACGACGGGCGAGACGGGCGGGAGCGCTTGTGCGGGCTTTCCGGCGGTGGTGGCGGCCGGGGCGACACCGGGGGCCGCCGCGCCGACCCTGCCTTTGGCCAGCCGGAGCCGCAGTGACTGGCCGCGGTAGCTTACGGTGGCGCTTTCGTTGCCGTCCTGGGCATCGTAGCTCGTCACCACAAATTCGTGACCGGATTCCTGGAGGCCCACCCAGGCGCCCTTCTGGGTGGAGGCATCCACGAGGTTGAAAAGTGGGCCGGTGGCATCGACGACGAGGCCGCGCAGTTCGAGGACGGCAGTCGCTTCGGTGGCTGCAGCCTCGTTGCCTCCAGCCGGGAGAAAGGGGGAGTCCGTCGTCTGCGCGCGTGCTGTGAGCGCTCCGAGGAGGAGAGCGAGGCAGAGTGGGGCTGCGCTGGGCGTCGGCATAGGAGGCGAGCTAACCGTGGCGGCGCGTGGCGGTCAAGCGGCGGGCGGTGATCCGGAATTCGCCGTGGTGAAGTGCCCGATGCACGGGAGCGCTACGGGGTGATCAGGGCACCCAGAGGTTGACGAAGTGCGAGACGGGCATCGATTGGAGCGACTCGGAGTCGTCGAAAAGCCCCAGGATATCCTCAATGCGGTCCTCTTCGAAGCGGGTGGCGAGGGCCACCTCTGCTTTCTCGAAGTGGAGGGGCAGCGACTGGAGGCGATGGTGCCGGTGACCGGTGGGATACCGCGCGACGATGCGCTCGGTGCAGCTGCCGTCGGTGAAGAAAAGTTGCACGGAGTGCGGGGCGGCGAGTCTTTCGGGGTCGAGAAACTCACGTGCGAAGGAGGCGTCGGTATGCACACGGGTGCGGGCGAGCAGGGCCCCGACGCGTGGATCGATCACGACTTCGTCGCCGAGATGCTCCGGGAGGAGCCGGCCGCAGAGCAGCCCGAGGACGACGACGAGGGGCAGGTGACGGGCGCGTTCGTGACGCGTGGCACTTGGGAGCGCCTGGCTGAAGGGGCGGAGATCCTGTCCGTGGGTGTGGATTTCGATGCGGGCGATGTCGGTGAGGCGTGCGATCGCCTGTGGGTGAAGGCGGCAGGCGGCGTCGAGTGCCGGTTGCACGTGAGGAGCGGCGGCCGAGCCGAGTTGAAAGAGGAGGGTTTCCATCACGAGGCACCCCGGAGTGCGCTCGAAGAGGACGGGCTGGCCAGAGAGGGCGACGGCTTCGAAGCCGCACTGGGGGGCGCTGAGGGCACGAGGGCAGCCGGGCTCGCCGGCGAGCGCACGGAGTGCGAGCTGGATGGCGCGGGAGGCGGCATCGCCCGTGGCGCGCGCGGAGGGGGCGCTGCGGTTGGCAGACAGTGGGCATCCATCGAGCCAGGCGTGGGAGAGTGCGGCGAGGACGGCGTCGCGCTCTCCGCCAAGGAAGCGTGTGGCGACGGCGGCGGAGGCGACGCGCAGGAGGAGAAGGGGCTCGAGTGGGCGCTTGGCGGCGGCATTTTCCTGTGCGAGCAGACCCTGAATTTCGTGCGCCTGGATAAGTGCGGAGAGAAGTGGCCGCAGGGTGGGTGGCGGGCGTTCTGGCAGTGGTTTGTCGAATGCCTGGAGCTGGTGCGGGTGTCCTTCGTTGCGACCGAGCCAGTCGCCGAGTGCCAGAAGGACTGCGACGTGGTCCGACGGGTAGCTGCGGCGTATCCCGGAGCCGGAGCCATAGGGATCGTCCCAGTGGGCGCAGCAGCTCAGGCCAAAGGCGGCGGTGGCCGGATCGAGTTCGTAGTCGGTGCCTGGAAGACGTGCGCCGAAGGGTTGTGTCGTGCCTGGCACCATCGGGCCGAGGAGGCGTGTGCAGTCGGGGTCTTGCAGGGCCTGCACGGCCCCGGCGAGCGCGTCGAGGAGTGCGAGCTCGGCGGTCCGGTAGGCTTCCTGGCTGAATGCGGGCGGCTGGCATACGTAGTCGGCCAGCTTGAGGAGCACTGGATCGTAGGCTCCGGCAAAGGTGGAGTCGGTCGAGCTCATGGGGAAAGGGGATTTTTGGCGGGCGCGCGTGAATCCGTGGGGGGCGTCGGGCGCGTGCTCGAAAGTTAACGCAGGGGCGCGCGGTTGTCGAGGGGAGGTGATGAAGGGGAATTCATGCCGCGTTCATGGATGCTTCATCCTTGGGTGCTAGGATGGCGGCACATTATCCGATGAACATTTCCTCGCCGCGGGCACGCCTCGCTCCACTCAACATTCTCTTTCTCGCATGATTTTCCCTGGTGCGGCTGGCGGTGGTGTTTTCTCGCAGCTCAACGCGTGGGATACTGAGGCGTTTCTCTTCCTCAATGGCCTGCACTCGACCGGATGGGATGGCGCGATGTCGCTCGTTTCCAGCGTGTGGGTGCTGGTGCCGGTGCATCTGCTTTTGATCCTGGGGATCGTGCATCGGCCGCGCTGGCGCGAGTGCGGTGCGCTGGCGGCCCTGGCTTTGTTTATCGTCCTGATCGACCTGAGCGGGGTGCACGCGATCAAGGAGTTTGCGCAACGGTTGCGCCCGTCGTGGCAGGCGGAGCTGTCGTCGGTGGTGCATCTGGTGGGGGGACAGCGGGGTGGAATGCACGGGTTTATCTCCACTCACACGGCCTATGCGTTTGCACTGGCGACCTTCGCGGCGATGGCGGTGAGGGGGCGTTTCCTGACGGTCGCATGGTTCGGGTGGGCGTTGGTCGTGGGATATAGTCGTGTGTACATGGGGCTTCATTTTCCCGGCGACGTGCTTTGCGGCGCCGTGTGGGGGATGTCGGTGGCGGCAGGCGTGAGCTGGGTGTTCTCGCGCAGCTTGGAATGGCCGGAGCGGTACCCGCTCGCGCCGGCCGCTGGGGCGATGGTTGGCGCCGTCAGTTCACTGAGAACGAGCGTCCGGCGGGCCCCGGTGCGCCGTGAAACCAACGTGGCGCCCGATCTTTGAACCTTCTGAAAATGGACAAATCGTCTTCACGTTTTTTCGCAATGGTGGCCCGCGTGCTGCCCCGCCGCTATGGCGGGCTCGTTTTGTTTTTGCTGATGTTTGTCGGCGTGGCGCAGTTTTCCCGCCTGGTGTTGCTTGGGCAGGCGGCTCGGTCGGTGTCGTGGGATATGAGTCTCCTGGGAGTCTGGGCCATCGGACTCGTTTACGACTGTGCGGCCGGTTTGCTTTGGGCGCTGCCGCTCTGGCTGGCGCTGACGGTGTTGCCGGCTGGTTTTTTTAGCCGGTGGTGGGGACGCGCATTTGCGCACATCGCGCTGATGCTGGCGTTGTACGCGCTGCTGTTTGGTGCGGTGGCGGAGTGGCTTTTCTGGGACGAGTTCAGCACGCGTTTCAACTTCATCGCGGTCGATTACCTCGTGTACACGCAGGAGGTCGTCGGAAACATCCGCGAGTCGTACCCGATGCCGGCGATTCTGGTCGGGTTGGGCGTGCTGACAGTCGTCGGCTACGTGTTGCTGGTCCAAAGTGGGCTGGTGGGGCAATGGCTGTCTGGGCCGGCGGAGCCGTGGCGCCGTCGCTGGCGGGCCGGACTGTGCTGGCTCGTTGCAGCCGCCGTGGCGGGTGTGGCGCTGGAGGAACGTTATATTCCCAGCTTCGCCAACAACTATCATCGGGAGCTTGCGAAGAACGGCCTGTGGTCGCTCTTCGCTGCGTTTCGCAACAACGAGCTCGCCTACGAACAATTCTACCGTACGACGCCCATCGATCAGGCCTTTGCCACGCTCCATCAAACCTTGGGTGCCGATGGTGCGCAGCTCCCGGTCTCCGCTTCACGAGACACGTTGCGCGCCATCCACAATCCGGGGCCCGAGCTGCATCCGAACATCATCCAGATCACGGTCGAAAGTTTGAGCGCCGAGTTTCTGGGTTGCTACAATCCAGAGTCGAAGCTCACGCCCAATCTCGATGCGCTCGCGCCGCAGAGCCTCATGTTCACACAGCTCTACGCGACGGGCACGCGTACCGACCGGGGCATGGAAGCTCTCACGCTCTCGCTGCCGCCGACCGCGGGACGCTCGCTGGTGAAACGCCCCTTCAACGAAAACCTCTGCACCCTTGGCAGCGTGTTGCGGACGCGTGGCTACGACACCGCCTTCATCTACGGTGGCTACGGCTATTTCGACAACATGAACTACTTTTTCGGCCACAACGGCTATCGCGTGGTGGATCGCGCCGCTGTGGCCGCCTCGGACATCACCTTTGCCAACGCCTGGGGCGCCTGCGACGAGGATCTCCTCCGCTGGACCCTGCGCGAGGCCGATGCCGCATACGCGGCGGAAAAACCGTTTCACCACTTCGTCATGACGACCTCGAATCACCGGCCCTACACCTATCCAGAGGGCCGGATCGACCTGCCCTCGAAGGCCGCCGGCCGTGCTGGAGGTGTGAAGTACACCGACTATGCAATCGGGGAGTTTCTTCGGGAGGCTGCGACGAAGCCCTGGTTCAAGAACACAATCTTCGTGATAGTCGCCGATCATTGCGGCTCATCGGCCGGGAAGACGGAACTGCCCGTCGAGAAATACCGGATCCCGCTGCTCATCTACGCGCCTGGCGGGCAGATCGCTCCGGGCCGGATCGATACACTCATGAGCCAGATCGATGTGCCGCCCACACTCCTCGGCCTGCTCCACTGGAGCTACGCGTCCCGATTTTTCGGGCTCGATGTGCGCCGTATCGACCCCGCACAGGGGCGCGCCTTGATTGGCAACTACCAGAAGCTCGGCCTGCTCTCGGGCGAATCTCTGGCCGTGCTAAAACCCGTACGGCAGACCTCCGCCTATCGTTACGATTTCTCGACGATGAAACTGACTCCGGCCACGCCGGACGATGCGCTGACGGCCCAGGCGATTGCCCAGTACGAGACGGCGAGCTACCTCTACACTCATCGGGCCTACGCTCCGCCGGAAGCCGCCGAGGCGGCCACGCTGGCCAGCACTCCATGATGACGGCGTGTGCATTTTCATTTGCAGGGCGCGCGTGCGTCGGAACGCTGGTGCGCAGCCCGATCGATCCGATTGCGGCGAGGCCTTCCCCCACCATGAGATTCTCCCCGACCTGGCTTGCGCGCCGGCTGGCATTGCTGGCAGGTGCCCTCGATTTCGGCTCAGGGCTCGGTTTTGTCGCGATGCCCGCCACGATGCTCTCGCTCATGCGGCTGCCCGTGCCTGGTGGAGAGGCGCTCGCCTTCGTGCGCTTCGTCGGGGCCTTTGTCGCCGCCGTTGGCGCGTGTTATCTGTGGGCGCTCGGGCGGCCGGGCGAGCGGTTGCGCGTGGTGTTCGGGGCGACCCTGTGGTTTCGCCTCGCGGCGGGCTCCTACGTGCTGGGCGCGGTCCTGCTCAACTGGCTGGACGCCGGCTGGCTCACGGTGACGGCGGCGGATTACGGCCTGGTCGTCGCGCAACTCTGGCTCCTCGCGCGAGGGGCGGAGCGGGAGACCTTGCAGACTTTGGCAACGCACACTGACGCCCCATGAAAATCCTCATTGTTGAAGACGAGCGGCGCATGGCCGCCTTTGTCGAAAAGGCGCTCGCCGAGCAGAGCTACACCACGCGGTTGGTCGGCTCGTGCGCGGCGGCCCGCGACGCGCTTGCGGAAGCGCCCGTGGATGCCGTCGTGCTCGACCTGGGATTGCCGGACGGCGATGGCCTCGACCTGTTGCGCGAGTGGCGCACCAGTGGCTTCAACGAGCCGGTGCTCATCCTGAGCGCGCGCGACGCCGTCGAGGACCGCATCCGCGGGCTCAACCTCGGCGCCGACGATTATTTGCCGAAGCCCTTTAGTATCGACGAACTGCTGGCGCGTGTGCGTTCGCTGCTGCGCCGGCACGCGGGAGTGAAGGCCACCGTGCTCACGCATGGGACGGTGCGGCTCGACTTGTTGGCGCGCACCGCGACCAGCCATGGCAAGCTGGTCGATTTGACCAGCCGGGAGTTCGCGCTCGTGGAGTTGTTTTTGCAAAACCCAGGCCGTGTGCTCACGCGCACGTTCATCGCCGAGCGCGTCTGGCAGGCGAGCTACGATCTGGAAACGAATCTGATCGATGTCTACGTGCGCCGGCTTCGCCAGAAGCTTGAGGGCCCCGATCAAAAGCCCCTCATCAAGACCGTGCGCGGATCGGGATACCAATTGATATGACGCCCGAGGTCCACGCGGAGAGCCCCGCCGCCCCCAGGTTTCGCTCCTTCACCTGGCAGCTCACGATCCGTCTGGCGCTGCTCGTCACCATCACGTCCGTGATCGTGCTGGTCGCCGGCGGGCTGTTGCTGGCCAGGCAGGCGGCGCACAGCCTCGACGCCTTGCACGAGGCTGAGTTTGTCGAGTTCAGGAAGATCGTAGAAGCGCATCCGGCGGTAAACTTGGCCGAGATGGCCGACAGCATCCGGCGTGAGGCCGACAGCGATATTGGCCTGTATTACATCCAGGTGCAGCGGGCCAGTGGCGAGATCGTGTTTCGCTCCGAGAACCTTGGCACGCTCGTCCTGCCCGACCTTGGCCCGGAGGAACGGCATGTGACGATGAGCCTCCCAGGTCTCGGCGCGATGCGCATGTCCGAGGACCGTGACGATGATTGGCACATCCAGGTGGCGAGTCCGCTCTCGCCCTTCTACCATGTGCTGGAGGACTACACGACCGTCAGCGTGGCACTGCTGTGCATGGTGGCTCTCGCGAGCGTGGCGCTGGGCTGGGGCTTCGCCCGGCTGACGCTGCGTCCGGTGCGCGCGATCCGCGAGACAGCAGGCCGCATCCGTGGCGACAACCTCGGGGAGCGCATCCCGGTGCCCGCCGGGCGCGACGAGCTCTCGGCGTTGACCGTGTTGCTCAATCAGATGTTCGACCGCTTGGAGGCGGCCTTCAACCAGTCGCGCCGCTTCACTGCCGACGCCTCGCACGAGCTGAAGACGCCGCTCTCGCTCATCCGGCTCAACGCCGAGAAACTCCGTCCCCGTCTGGCGGAGGATGCAGACGGGAGCGCAGCGCTCGACGATCTGCTCGAATCGGTGGCCCGGATGCAGCGCATCGTCGAGAGCCTGCTGTTTCTTGCCAAGGCCGAGACCGGCACGCTCGCCCTGCGCTTGGAGCAGATCGCGACGACGACCCTGATAGGCGAGTTTTCCGAGGATGCTGTCGCTCTCGCCGAGGATCGCGGGGTGCGTTTCGAAGTGCAGGCCAACGAGGCCGCCACCGTGCGTTGCGAGCCCACTCTCGTCCGCCAGCTCTTGCTCAATCTGGTCAATAATGCCGTGCGCGTGTCACCGCCCGGCGGGCACGTGCGCTTGGAGTCGCGCGTGCGCAACGGACAGTGGTCGCTGCGCGTGACCGACGAGGGACCGGGGCTGCCCGAGGAGCAATTGGAGCGCATCTTCGAGCGCTTTGTCCGCTATGCGATGCCCGCTCCCGCGGGGAGCCGGAGTCCGTTCGATGGCGAATCGTCGGGGCATGGTCTGGGCCTGGCAATCTGCCGCGGTATCGCGGAGCTGCATGGCGGCTCAATCGCGGCAGGCAATCGTACCGACCGCTCCGGCTTTTCGGTCGAGGCGTCCTGGCCTGTCGATGGTCCCTCCACTTTTCATCCATGATGATCGAATCCTCCTCTCCTGGCGCCGGCTGGCGGCGCGATTTGCTCCTGCTCGGAGTGCTCCTGTTCGTCCTGTATGGCTTCATGCTTGGCTGTTACCCTCTGGGAAATCCCGACGAGGGCCGCTATGCGGAGATCCCGCGCGAGATGATCGAGAGTGGCGACTGGGTGACCCCGCGACTCAATTGGGTGAAGTATTTCGAGAAGCCGCCGCTGGTGTATTGGGGTGGTGCGGTGGCCATGCAGGTTTTCGGGCAGAACGAATGGGCCGTGCGCCTCATGCCCGCGCTGTGCGCGGCCCTTGGCGTGTTGGGTACGTATGCCGTCGGGCGCCGTGTTTACGGACGTGCGGCCGGCTGGGCGGCGGCCGGTGTGCTGGCGACGTCGCTGCTATATTTTGCACTCGGGCACATCCTGCTTCTGGATATGCCGGTGTCGGCCTTCATGAGCGGCACGCTGTTCTGCTTCATCCTAGGCGTGCGTGAGGCGCCGGGCGGACGCCGGCGCGCGATGTTCTACGGGCTCTACGCGTGCGCGGCGCTGGCCACGTTGTCCAAGGGCCTGATCGGATTTTTGCTTCCAGGTGCGGTGATGTTCGTGTGGCTCCTGGTTTTCAACCAGTGGAAGCGCCTCCGCCCGCTGTACCTGCCGTCCGGGCTCGTGTTATTTTTTGCCATCGCGGCGCCGTGGCATCTGCTGGCGGCACAGCGCAACCCCGACTGGGCGCATTTCTACTTCGTGCGCGAGCACTGGCTGCGTTTCACGACGACGATGCACGACCGCTACCAGCCGTGGTGGTATTTCATCCCGATCCTCCTGGCTGGTTTCATCCCGTGGGTCGGATATCTGCCGCAGGCGATTCGGTCCGCGGTGGCCGGCGGCTGGGCCCGGCGCAAGGAAAACGCCGACGCGTGGTTCTTCGTCACATGGGCGCTCGTGATCTTTCTGTTCTTCAGCAAATCCCAGTCGAAGCTCGTGCCGTACATCCTGCCGGTGTTTCCGCCGTTGGCGGTGCTCGTCGGCGCGTGGCTGGCAGATGTCGCTGCGGCGGGCCAGGCGGTGCGTCTGCGTTGGGGACTTAGGATTTTTGCCTTCCTTTGCGGTGCGATCGGAGTCGCGGCAGTGGTGGCGACCTTCAAGACCGGCCTCATCCGCAACACCGAGCAGGCGCTGGCGTTGCGGCCCTACGCTGCGGCTATTGCCGCCGCGCTGCTGATCGGCGGCGCGCTGGCACCGTGGTTGGCAAAAACGCGCGGCGCCCGTGCGGCCCTTTTCGCACAGGCGGGCACGATGCTGGCCATGCTTCTCGTGCTGGCGACCGCGCTGCCGCACCTGCAAAAACCCGGCACGAAGCCTCTGGCCCTGCTCTACGCCTCCACTGCCCGGCCCGGCGACCGCGTCTTTCACTATCAGGATTATTTCCACGACTTCACCTTTTACGCGGCGTGTCAGGTCGGCTCGGTGGATTATCCGGCATCCGGCGAGCTCGGGCTCGACATCGATGCCGAAGCCCGTGCGAGTGGGCGCTTCATCGGCGAGGCTGAGTTTCGCCGTCAGTGGAGCGCGGGCACGGGGCGCATCTGGCTGCTTATTCGCAAGGAAGCGGCGGCAGCGCTGTTTTCCGATCCCTCCTTCCATTATCGTTTGCAGGGCGAAACAAGGAAGCACTACTTGGTGACCAACCAACCCTGACATGAGTGCATCCTCGTCTGCGGCCCCGTTCCTTCCATTCACCCGTCCGACGATCGACGACGAGACCATCGCCGGCGTCTGCGAGGTGCTGCGCTCCGGCTGGATCACCTCCGGCCCGCAGGTGAAGGCCTTTGAGGCGAAACTCTCCGAGTACTTCGGTGGGCGCCCGGTGCGGGCGTTCAACTCCGGCACCTGCACGATGGAGATCGCGCTGCGCATCGCCGGCATCGGCCCGGGCGACGAGGTCATCACGACACCGCTTTCCTGGGTCTCGACGAGCAACGTCATCCTCGAAGTCGGCGC
>Ga0116158_10005189_pt1 | contig 11046 bp, 9 predicted proteins | sample AD_UKC052_MetaG_FD_89883 | JGI IMG/M metagenome (GOLD analysis project Ga0116158, IMG submission 89883) | Active sludge microbial communities of municipal wastewater-treating anaerobic digesters from USA - AD_UKC052_MetaG | ecosystem: Engineered > Bioreactor > Anaerobic > Digestate | place: USA... | reverse complement strand
CCTACGCCATCCGCGCCCGCCTGGCGCTAGCCCATGCCGGTGTGGCCGTTGAAATGCGCGAAGTGGCCCTGCGCGACAAGCCCGCCGCCATGCTGGCGCTCTCACCCAAGGGCACGGTGCCGGTGCTGCACCTGCCGGACGGCCGCGTGCTGGACGAGAGCCTGGACGTTATGCGCTGGGCCCTCGAACAAGAGGATGCCGATGCCTGGCTGGCCCGCGCCGACACCCCCAGCCATACCGCCCTGCTGACCGCCACCGACGGCCCCTTCAAGCATTGGCTGGACCGATACAAGTACTTCAACCGGTTCCCCGAGCACAGCCAGGCCGACTACCGCGCCGAGGCCGAGCAGTGCCTGTTGGCGCCGCTGGAAGCGCAGTTGAGCCAAGCACCCTGGCTGGGTGGCGCCACGCCTTGCCTGACGGACGCGGCCATCTTCCCTTTTGTGCGGCAGTTCGCCGGAGTGGACGATGGCTGGTGGGCCACCGCGCCCTGGACCGCCACGCGCGCCTGGCTGCAAGCGTGGCTGGCCAGCGACCTGTTCGCCCGCGTGATGGTCAAGCAGCCGCTGTGGGCTGCGCCACTGCGGTAAGCGCCTGCAGCCGCGCCCAATCGGCTGGCTCGTCCACATCCCACAGCATGGGCAGCTCGGCCCACGTCGCCGCAGCCGCCTTGAGGCGAATACGTGTGTCCGCCAGCACCTGGGGTGTGCTCCATACCATGTCGGCAAACGCCTCCGGCACGGGGCGGCGCATACCAATCAGCACATAGCCGCCGTCTTCGGCCGGGATCAGCACCACGTCATGCGTCTCCAGCGCACGGGCGGCTGCTTGCAAATGGCCAGGGGCCATCACCGGGCAATCGGTGCCGATCAACAACAGCGGCATGCTGGATGAAGCGGCAAAGTGGTGGGTAAACGCGGCCTGCATGCGCGCCCCCAAATCGGCCACCGGTTGCGCATGGCAGACCACCCCAGTGGTGCGTTGCAGCGCCCGAAAGAAGCGGTGGGATGGGTCGGGCGCACACCACAACGTGACCGGGCCCAGCCCCGCCGCGATGGCTTTGTGCAGGGTGCGGCGAGCAAAGCCGCGCTGCACCCGGGCCGCACCTGCCGCACCCAACTGCTGGCCGTTGCCCCCCAGCGCCGGCATCAGCCGGGTTTTGGCCAGCCCCGGCACCGGGGCCTTGGCGAGCACCGCCAAAGCAGCGGGTGCCACTGATGGCTGTGGCGCATAACCATAGCGTCGGGCCAGTTCAGCCGGGTCGGCACCAAAAAAGTACGCCGCGCGCAACTGCCACATCAGCCCCACGGTGCGCCACAGGCCATGGGTGTCCCAGCGGCGGCCGGAGGTGATCACGCGCTCTGACAGGCAGGCGGGGCGGCCGATCTGCTTGAGACGTTGGGACAATTCAAGGTCCTCCATCAGCGGCTGGTCGGCAAAGCCGCCCGCCGCCTCGAACACACTGCGGCGCACAAACAGCGCCTGGTCGCCCGTGGCCATGCCGCTCAGGCGCGAACGCCAGTTCATCAGCGTGGCCACCATGGGCAGCAAGCGGTGGCGACCGCTGATGTGCACATCAAACCGGCCCCAGTGGTGGTGGCCTTGCAAGGCGCGATCGATCAGCACATCGGCCCCCTCGGGCAACTGCGTGTCGGCGTGCAGAAACAGCAGGGTGTCGAAGGGCTGGCGTGCGTCGCCACCGTCATCTTTGGCGCCAACATTCATCTGCGCGGCGCGGCCACGCGGGGCCAGGCGCACCTGGTCGGCCAGCGCTGTGGCCAGGGCCCAGGTGGTGTCGGTGCTGCCGCCGTCGACCACCACCACCTCGGCGCCGCGCGCGCGCAGTGGCTGCAGGGCGCGCAGGCGCAGGGCGAGCGACTCGCCCTCGTTCAGCACAGGCATGACAATGCGCAACTTCATGCCGTGACTTTAATGGTTTGGGCCATACTTGAACGCGCCCCTAACGCTTGTAGACCCCGCTGAACCCATGGACCGCCTCTCATTCCTGTTGCACCAGTTCTCGCTGCGGGCCGACGTGTTCCACCGCGGGCCCTTGTGTGGCGCGCGGTTGTTTGAGGGCGCGCTCAGCGCCGGCCATCTGCATCTGGTGGTGCGAGGCCCGGTGCAGTTGACGGCACCCGACGGCAGCGTGACGCAGATCGAAGAACCCAGCGTCATCTTTGTGCCGCGTGCGGCAGCCCACCAGCTGGCCAGCGACGCGCCCGATGGCGCCGAGCTGGTGTGCGCAGCGGTTGATCTGGGCGGCCTGGGCAACCCGATTGCCGAATCCCTGCCGCCGCTGATGGTGGTGCCGCTCACTCAATTGCCCGGCTCGCAGGCGCTGCTGTCTGTACTGCTGCAAGAGGCCTTTGCGCCGCGCTGCGGGGCACAGGCCGCGCTGGACCGGCTGTGCGAACTGCTGCTGATCCATGTGTTTCGATATGCGTTGGAACACCGCTTGAGCCATGCCGGTGCACTGGCCGGGCTGGCCGACCCCAAGCTGGCCAAGGCCCTGCTGGCCCTGCATGAAGACCCGGCGCGCCCCTGGCGGCTGGAAGACATGGCCCGCGAAGCCGGCATGTCCCGCGCCCGCTTTGCCGCGCGCTTTCACACCGTGGTGGGCCAGACCCCGGCCGACTATCTGGCTGCGTGGCGCGTGGGCTGGGGCCAGCGCCTGCTGCGCAAGGGCGAGCCCTTGGGCCGCGTGGCCGAGGCTGTGGGGTATGGGAGCGCGAGTGCATTCACTCGGGCGTTTACGCGGCATCTGGGGGTGGCGCCGGGGGCGTGGTTGCGGGGGACGTGACGCGACTCGTCAAGGGCCGCCAGGCAGTGGGATGAGTTCCAGTGCCACCGCCCCACCCAGCACAACATCCGTTGCCAGCTTCTGATCCATGGTGGCCAGTCGCCCCCCGTTCTTGTGGGCGAGTGCCAGCAGGTAGCTGTCGGTCACGCGCGAATGGCTGGAGAGCAGCTCGGGCGCGAAGAACGCTTCGTCGGCAATGCTCACGTCGTCAGGCCAGAAGGTGTGGCCCGGCAGGCCGCGGATCGCCACCAGCGACGCCAGCACTGTGCTGGGTGGGCCGGGCGAGTTGGGGTACTTCGGATGGCCGACGATTCGCACCAAGCCGTTCTCGGTCAACGGGCAGGTTGCAAAGGCTTTGCGCCCGACCTGGGCAAACCAGTCGTGCGCTTGCTCGTGCTGCAAGTGGGCGGGATCGATCAGCGCGATCAGGACGTTGACGTCCAGCAGGTACACGGTCACGGCAGTTCGTCGCGCAACTGGTTGACCAGCTCTGGCGTGACCGGGGCCGCGCCACGGCGGCTTGGCAACAAGGGGACGCCATTGCGCTCCGTACCTGTGGCGCGCGCGCCCCGCGCCAAACCTTGTCGCGCCAGGGCTGAAACCACCTCACCCAGCGTTTTGCGGTCCCGCTCGGCGAGGTGCTTTGCCGTGGCCAGAATATCGTCATCAATGGAGAGGGTGGTTCGCATGGTTTCCTCCTGATGCTCCTCATCTTACATCACGCATCAAACATCACACAAGGACTGTACGCCGCACAGAATGAGACGATAGGTATCTAAATAAGAACCTTTGACGGCCCTTCGTTCCACTTCAAGCTCTAAGATGCCCCAAGCCCCGCACCCTCCCTCGCGGCCTAAGCCCCCCTTTTTTCCTGGAGCCCCCATGCCCCCCATCGCCCTGTTGCCCCGCCAACCCGTTCCCGCCCTCAACGTGCCACTCACCACTGGGGGCCGCTTTGTTCTGGGTGCCGAGCCTGGCAAAGTGTTTGACCTGCTGGTGTTCTACCGCGGCCTGCACTGCCCGATTTGCGCCAAGTACCTGCTGGAGCTGGAGCGCCTGGCGCCCGACTTTGCCCAGCGCGGCGTGCAGGTGGTGGCCATCAGCAGCGACGATGAAGACCGCGCCAAGCAGATGGCCGACAAGGTCAAGGCCAGTGGCGTCAAGTTTGCCTATGGCCTGAGCCTGGCCAGCGCCCGCCAGTGGGGCCTGTACATCAGCACCTCGCGCGGCAAGACCTCCATTGGCATTGAAGAGCCCGCGCTGTTCAGCGAGCCCGGCGTGTTCATCGTGCGGCCGGACGGCACGCTGTACTACGGTGCGGTGCAAACCATGCCCTTTGCCCGCCCCGCGTTCCAGGACCTGGTGGGCGCAATTGATTTCGCCGTGGCCAAAGACTACCCGGCGCGCGGCGAATACACCGGGGCGGTTTAGCCCTGCTCCTGAGGCGAGTGGACCTGGTCATTCCCTGTGTCAGGCGGGTTCTTGAAAACACCGGCCTGGACGGGTTGTCGCTTGCCTTTTGCAGTCACAAACCGCCACGCTGACGGAGCTTCATTGGCGGCCTCACACACAACTTGAGACGCCATCAACTCACCCCCACCTGCCGCATCACACAGCCGTTTGGCGGTATTCACCGTATCACCAATGAAGTCGTAGGCGCGCACAGACGCGCTCCCCAGGACGCCTTCGACCACCGGGCCTGCATGAAGTCCAGCGCCGACGGAAAGGCCCTGCGCTGCCAGCAAGGGGCGGGTTGACTCCAGCATCCGGCGCGCAACCCGAAATGCACTTTCCCCATCGGCCAACACCACCATGACTTCGTCGGCGGTGTATTTAACCTTGACCACGGCAGCCTGATCTGTCGCCAATTCTGCGACTTCATAAAAACTGCCAAGAAATTGGGCAACGCGCTCGGGCAATTGCAACTCACTCCAGGCCGTAAAGCCTCTGATATCCAGGAACAGCACGTAGCGGTTCACCCGTTGAAGCAGCAAGGTGCGGTCATCGGCGATGGCCCGCTCCAGGATGCCTCGCCCCATTGACCATTCAGAGAACTGCTTCAACCGCGACGTCAACGCGTCTACCATCGCCATCGACCGCCGCAGGTTGACGTCCGAGAGCCCCAACAACACGCCCAACATGATCAGAATAATTGCCAGAAAATCGTGCGCAGGGTCTTGCAGAAAATTGAAAAACGACAATGGCTGCGCCTTGATTTGCGCCTCAAAAACAGCGTACATCACCAGGGGGATGGCAGATCGCAATACGTTTTCGGCCATGACCATGGCATCGCGCGGCCACCCCACCAGGCGCACTTGCGCAGCCTGAACACAGGCAAACATGATGGAGAACACCCAATAGGCAAGGTGATGCCACTGCCCAAAAAAAGCCTTCCCCTCCAGCAGAAACTCTACCGTCGTATAGATCCCTGCGCCAACCAGGTTGGAAAGAAACACAGCATCAGCGCGATGCGCGGGCACACGCGCCGCAACACAGGCATGCCCGACTCCCGCGAGCAAAAGAACATAGGCGTCGGCTTGAAAAAAGTAGCCTGAACCCGACAGCAGATACTCCAGGATGATGAGTACCAGCGGGACATGGCTGCAGTGACTGAAAAAATTTCGTGCAATACGCCTGCCAATGGCATCAGATGAGTTTGCAGGACTGAACACGGCGTAGCGGTCGCGAATGGCGCCCCATCATGAATTTTTTATCGCGGTATTTTGACCACGTTGGAGCGCATCAGCCGGGTGGTCACCGGGTTGAAATACGCTTCAACAAGATCCCCCGATTGGTTATAGCCGTAAATTTCGTAGCACGCGCCATAGGTCACCTTGAAGACCACAATTTTGTACCCGCGGTGGCGTGCAAGAAGCTGAAACTCTTCCGTATCAAATCACTCCGATTTTGGCGCCAAAGTACAGGCTGATTTTTCGGACAATGCAGCAGGCACAGTAGTTGTAGCGTGCGCACATGACGCGAACAAGCCGGTGCAGACCATCAGATTGGCGACACGATTGCGCAGAGTCAACTGGCCTTGTCTTGAAGTCGATAGTCCTCGACGCAATTTGTACAAATTTTTCATAATTGGAAGGCCAATGGATCAGCTTCTCATTATGAAAAAAACTCTGAAGCGTGGCTGAAGAAATACCCGAAACACCCTTATTCGCGTTCAATCAGGCAGAGTCTTGATCTTTCTCAATGTTTGATGCGACGGCCGCAATGGAAGAACGGCGGCCCAAGCAAAGCTCAATACAGCAGCCTTGGGCGCTGGGCAAAAGCACAACACGGCCACCATGTGCCCTGGCGACCATATCGGCCAGCATCAATCCCAAACCGGTTGCACCTTCGTAGTGTTGTGTGTCGATGGCGGTTTGCATTTGCAATCGCGCCACTTCACTCATGCCACGGCCATTGTCTTGCAACCGGATACAGGACAAATCACCTGCCTCAAAGGTAGCCACCTGCAGCACAGTGGCGTCATGCCGAATGGCGTTGTCAATCAAGTTCCACAACGCAGCAGCCAGCAAATCAGGATCGGCATAAACCCGGCAACCTGCAATGGGCAACACAGTCAGACCATCAAAGGCAAGCTCGTCCACAATTTCCTCGACATTCACGTCGGCACACCGCAACTGAGCACCACTGCGAAACATCGTCAACAAGGCATTCACTACGCGCCTCAAGCGATCCGCTGACTCTTGCGCGCGTTTTAGCGGAGTTTGCACATCAGGTCCTGCGCGCCTTTGCGCTACCGACAAATTGGTCATCATGGCAGCCAAAGGTGTGCGCAAGGCATGGGCCGCATGGCCTGCAAATGCGCGCTCGTTGGCCACCTTGCGCGCAAGGCGTTGTCCAAAATTGACAATCGCGGCATGCATAGGTCGCAGCTCTTCACGATCAGGGTGGGCTAATTCCACGTTGGACGTCAGTGGATCAAAGCTTGCCACCGAATGAGACATCTGCAACAAGGGCTGCAACTCACGTCGCAGGCTTGCACTCATCCAGTACACCGCGATGGCACCCACCAGCAAGGCCGCTGCGACGGCGTATGCCACGGCCTCCGTGCGGGCCTCGCCGCGCTCGGACAGGGCCTGCCCGACATAGAGCATGCGCCCGTGCCCATCAAACGGCATCGCGTAAACCCGCCAACTGGACTGAGCCTCAAGAAAGTCACTGGCCTGAGCGGTGCCAAGCGCCTTATCTGGCGCACGGTGCGAGCGCAACAAAACGACGCCATCTGGCCCCACAATTTGCCAAATCAGTTGCGAATCGTGCCCAGGCCCGGGCATGGGCTCGGCCCTGGCAAGCGCCGGCTCATCCGCGCGTAACAACAGCACACCCAGAAGGACTTCACCAGACTCCTGCAAGGCCTGGTCCAGCAGTTCGTCAATTTCATGCTGAACGACCCACCCCACCACCAACGAAACGGCCAGACACCAAACAATTGCAAGCACACCCAATGCGACCAAAAGCCGCCTGCGAATCGAGGGCAGTGCGCTCATGGGCTCATCCTGTAGCCCAAACCGCGCATGGTTTCTATGGCCCTGCGACCCAGCTTGCGACGGATGCTGGACACATGCACCTCCAAGGCGTTGCTGGCGACTTCGGCATCAGCCCCCAAAACAAGGTCCTCTAGCGTGGACTTATCAACAAACCTCCCTGCCCTGAGCGCAAGGGCTTCCACAATAGCCCACTCGCGGCCTGTCAGGTCCATACGCTCGGTGCCGACATACGCACATTTGGCGGTCAAGTCCAGTTCAACATCTCCAAACTGCTGCCTTGACGAGCCTGATGCGCTCGCCCTGCGGGTGACCGCACGCAAGCGGGCGCTCAATTCTTCAGGATTGAAGGGTTTGACCAGGTAGTCATCCGCTCCGCTGTCCAAGCCCTGAATGCGATCACTTATCAGGTCTCTGGCAGTCAGTACGATCGCTGGGACAGCACTGCCCTGCTGACGCACCGTGCGAATCCAGCCAATGCCTGAGCCATCAGGCAATTGCCAGTCCACCAGCAAAGCGTCGTACAGCGCACCTCGCACATCGGGGACGTCGGCAAGGCGCCTGAACCAGTCCACGACATGACCATCCGTCTTCAAAAATTCGACCAGGGCTTCGCCAAATCGCATATCGTCTTCGAGCAACAAAAGCCTCATGGAAACATCCTTAGACGTTGGCGAAATGTCATTCATCATTCCACGCCACGGCGTGCGGGTCAAAACCCGCCGCCACCGTAGGCTTGACGATCTGAAAATAGGGCGACACATCGAAGTCGCGCGGCACAAACAAGCTGTAGTGCCGCACGTGCAAGATTTCTTTCACCAAACCGGGCTGGCCGGGCGCATTGAGCTGAACGGTTTCGATGCGCGGCAGGATAGGGTAGCGCACGGTCTGGTAGGCCTGCGCAATCAAGGTGGAGCAAATGGCGCGCGTAGGGTCGCCGCTGCCCAGGGCCAGCATGCGCCGCCGCCAGCGCGCGGGCACCGGTGGCGTGGGGAACAGGTAACGCGCCAAGTCCAACACATTCTTCATGTCGTACTGCTCTCCCATGCGCTGCACGGCATAGGCGCAAATGCGTTGAATCTCATCAGGCGACAGGTTGACCGGGCGGCAAACCCGACAATGAAAGCCCTTGAATATCGACAACGGCACGGCGCGCACGCCCTCGACAATGTCGGCCTCTATCACGCTCAGCCTGGCCGTCGGGCGCCATGCGACCCGTGGCCGTGCCCACGTACAGCGCCGCGTGCGACCAGGTGGATTGCGTGAGGTATTTGATGGCGGTGCTAATGCGCGAGGTTCCCTCCACCAGCAACACATCGCCCGGCTGCAGACAGGCCCTCAGCAAAGTTTGGTCGGTGGGGAAACCCGTGGTGGTGGTGCGCCCAGGCGCCGCCAGATACCGGCTGAGCCAGCGGCCTATCTTGGCCCCCACGCTGCGCCGCTGCGCGGGTCGCTGCCCCCCGAGGGGGCTGTCGTCGCCTTGGGGCGGCCCGGCGGCGTCTTCATTGGCCCCCACGCTGCGCCGCTGCGCGGGTCGCTGCCCCCCGAGGGGGCTGTCGTCGCCTTGGGGCGGCCCGGCGGCGCCCTGGCATGGGGTCGTGCAGGGTGAATGCATATCAAAATTCTCCAGAGGCGCAACGGTAGTCGATTCCACGCCAAGCGAGGACCCGGGTAGCCCCGGAGTACTATGGCTCGCCCGCAGTGTAAGAAATTCGGCGCCCACCCGACTTGTGAGTGATGCCAAGGACCCTCCCATGAACATAAAAAAAATCGGCGTTGCCATTCTGATCGCCGCCCTGGTGGCCGCCTTCTTCATCTTTGACCTGGGCCGCTACCTCAGCCTCGACTACCTCAAGCAAAGCCAGGCCGCGTTTGCCGACCTGTACGCCAGCCAGCCGCTCACCGTGGCAGCGAGCTTCTTCGTGGTGTATGTGCTGGCCACGGCGCTGTCGTTCCCTGGCGCCACCATCCTCACGCTGGCAGGCGGTGCCATCTTTGGCCTGGGCTGGGGTTTGCTGATCGTCTCGTTCGCGTCCAGCCTGGGCGCCACGCTGGCCTTTTTGACGGCGCGCTTCGTCCTGCGTGACAGCATCGAGGCACGCTTTGGCAACCGCCTGGCCGAGCTCAATCGCGGCATCCAGAAAGACGGCGCCTTCTACCTCTTCACCCTGCGGCTGATCCCGGTGTTTCCGTTCTTCATGATCAACCTGGTCATGGGCCTGACCAAGATGAAGGCGATCACCTTCTACTGGGTCAGCCAGTTGGGCATGCTGGCCGGTACCGCGGTGTACGTGAACGCCGGCACGCAGTTGGGCAAGCTCGAATCGCTCAAGGGCATTCTCAGCCCCGGGCTGATCGGCTCGTTCGTGCTGCTGGGCCTGTTCCCGTTAATCGCCCGCAAGATCGTCGAGGCCGTGCAAAAGCGCAAGGTCTACGCCAAATGGGCGGCCGTGCGCCCGGCCACGTTTGACCGCAACCTGGTGGTGATTGGCGGTGGCGCGGGCGGGCTGGTGTCGGCCTACATTGCGGCGGCCGTCAAAGCCAAGGTGACGCTGGTGGAGGCGCACAAGATGGGCGGCGACTGTCTCAACTACGGTTGCGTGCCCAGCAAGGCCCTGATCAAAAGCGCCAAGCTGGCGCACCAGATGCGCCACGGCAGCCGCTATGGGCTGGCCGACTCCCAGCCGGTGTTCAGCTTCAAGGCCGTGATGGCGCGCATTCATGACATCATTGCCGCCATTGAGCCGCACGACAGCGTGGAGCGCTACACCGGCCTGGGCGTGGAGGTGCTGCAGGGCTACGCCAAGATCGTCAACCCCTGGACGGTAGAGATTGCCTTGAACGGCGGTGGCAAGCAGTTGCTGACCACCCGCAACATCGTCATTGCCGCCGGTGCCCGCCCCTTTGTGCCGCCGTTGCCGGGCCTGGACGAGGTGGGCTACGTCACCAGCGACACACTGTGGGACACCTTCGCCCAACTCGACACCATTCCCAAGCGCCTGGTGGTGCTGGGCGGTGGCCCGATTGGCTGCGAACTGGCGCAAAGCTTTGCCCGCCTGGGCGCTGAAGTGACGCAAGTGGAGATGGCGCCGCGCATCATGATCCGCGAAGACGAAGAAGTGTCTGACCTCGCCAAGGCCGCCCTGCAAGACGACGGCGTGCAAGTGCTGACCGACCACAAGGCCCTGCGCTGCGAGAAAGTGGGCAACGCCAAAGTGCTCATCGTCGAACACCAAGGCCACGAGAAGCGCATTGAATTTGACGAACTGCTGTGCGCCGTGGGCCGTGTGGCCCGCCTGAAAGGCTACGGCCTGGAAGGCATTGGCATCCCCACCCAGCGCACAGTGGACACCAACGAATACCTGCAAACCATCTACCCCAACATTTACGCGGCGGGCGATGTGGCCGGGCCCTTCCAGTTCACCCACACAGCCGCCCACCAGGCCTGGTACGCCGCTGTAAATGCACTGTTTGGTGATTTGAAGAAATTCAAGGTCGACTACTCGGTCATCCCCTGGGCCACTTTTATCGACCCCGAGGTGGCGCGCGTGGGCCTGAACGAACAAGAGGCCAAAGAAAAAGGCATTGCCTACGAAGTCACCAAGTACGGCATCGACGACCTGGACCGTGCCATTGCAGACAGCGAAGCCCACGGCTTTGTGAAGGTGCTGACCGTGCCGGGCAAGGACCGCATCCTGGGCGTGACGATTGTGGGCACGCACGCGGGCGACCTGCTGGCTG
>Ga0116158_10005184_pt1 | contig 11054 bp, 6 predicted proteins | sample AD_UKC052_MetaG_FD_89883 | JGI IMG/M metagenome (GOLD analysis project Ga0116158, IMG submission 89883) | Active sludge microbial communities of municipal wastewater-treating anaerobic digesters from USA - AD_UKC052_MetaG | ecosystem: Engineered > Bioreactor > Anaerobic > Digestate | place: USA... | reverse complement strand
GACATCCTCCTGCGCGTCGACGGCCAGCGCGTCGCCAGCTTCGTCCCCCTCGCGCAGATCCTCGACGATCGCGTCGGCCAGACCGTCGACCTCGAGATCGAACGCGGCGGCGTGGCCCATCGCATCTCCCCCGTCGTCCAGGACCTCCACGCGATCACCCCGAGCAGCTTCCTCGAGGTCGGCGGCGGCGTGCTCCACGACCTCAGCTATCAACGCGCCCGTAACCCCCAGGTCCCTCTGCGCGGGGTCTACATCGCCAACGCCGGCTACCTCCTGTCCCCACTCGAGCTCGAGCGCGGCGCCGTCTTGCTGGCGATCGCCGGCCAGCCCACCCCCGACCTCGCCACCGCCGAGGCCGTGCTCGCCAACCTGCCCGGCGGCGCCAAGGTCCCGGTCCGCTACTACGACCTCGAGGCCCCGACCCGCGAGCGCGTCGCCGTGATCACCATGGACCGCCGCTGGTTCGGCATGGGCCGCTCGACCCGCGACGACGCCACCGGCCTGTGGCCATTGACCGCCCAGGCCGCGCCGCCGCCCCCGAAGCCCGCGCAGCCGACCACCACGACCTTCCCCCGCAGCGACGACCCGCGCATCGCCAGGCTCGTGCCCTCGCTGGTCACCGTCGACGTCGCGATCCCCTACAAGATCGACGGCGTCCACAGCATCCGCTTCCGCGGCGCCGGCCTCGTGATCTCCGCCGAACGCGGCCTCGTGATCGCCGACCGCAACACCCTCCCGGTCCCGCTCGCCGACGTGCGCCTCACCTTCGCCGGCGGCGTCGAGATCCCCGCCGAGATCCTCTTCCTCCACCCGCATCACAACTACGGCGTGCTCCGCTACGACCCCGCCCTGCTCGGCGACACCCTCGTCCGCAGCGCCGACCTCCACCCCACTCACCTCGGCCCCGGCGACCCCGTCAGCGTCATCGCCCTCAAACACAACCACCGCGTGTTCTGCCACGCCACCGAGATCGCCGCGATCGAGCCCGTCGACCTCCCCCTCCCCAGACCCCCCCGCTTCCGCGCCACCAACCTCGAACGCATCGCCGTCGCCGCCTCCGTCGAGTCCATCGGCGGCGCCCTCACCGACCCCGACGGCCGCGTGCTCGCGCTCTGGGCCCACTTCTCCTATCAGGACGGCAAGGAGCACCGCAGCAGCGAATTCGGCATCCCCGCCGAGCTCCTCACCGACATCGTCGCCGCCCTCCAGGCCGGCGAGGAGCCCGTGTTCTGGGACCTCGGCGTCGAGTTCGGCCTCATCTCCCTCGCCGAGGCGAGAAACCACGGCCTCTCCGCCACCGCCGCCGCCACCCTCGAGGCCCACGACCCGGTCCGTCGCCAGGTCCTGATGGTCCAGCGCACCTCCCCCGCCGCCCCCGGCTGGCGCGCCGGCGACCTGCTGCTCGCGGCCGGCTCGATGCTGTCCTCGGGGACAGGTATCCCGACGCCGATCACCACCATCCGCGAGGTCGAGCGGGCCGCCTCCGCCGGCCAGCTGCAGGTCACCGTGCTGCGCGACGGCCACGAGCATTCGCTGGTCGTCTCGGCCACGCCCCGTCGCGGCTGCGGCACCGACCGCGTGGTGCACTGGGCCGGCGCGCTGCTCCAGGCCCCCCACCACGCCGCCCAGATCCAGCGCAACCTGGCCCCCGAGGGCGTCTACATCTCGCTCTACTGGTACGGCTCACCGGCCAGCCGCTCGCGCCTGCGGGCCGCGCGGCGCATCGTCGCCGTCGACGGCAAGCCGACCCCCGACCTCGAGGCCTTCCTCGCCGCCGTCGCCGGCAAGCCCAGCCGCGCCTCGGTCCGCCTGAAGACCGTCGACCTCGACGACAAGGTCGAGCTGATCACCCTCCGCCTCGACCTCGACTATTTCCCAACCTATGAGCTACGTCTCACATCGTCGGGCTGGATCCGCACTGAACATTGATCACCCCGATCCAGAGCGTGATGCGCAGGTTGCGGGCGGTCGCACCGCCGCTCGCCGATTCGGCCATCTTCCCCCGCGTGGCGCGATTCCCCGGGCAAAAATTCCGCCCCTGCACGGACCGCAGGTACACCTGACCAGCATGAACGACGCGACCGGACAGACCCTCGAGGTCGAACTCCATCGCGCGCTGGATAAGGTCGTCCTCGCCATCTCCGAAGTCATCCCCGACTCCAGCGACGTCATCGAACCAAACGCCCTCGTCCGCCGCTGGATGAGCCAGCTCGACCCGAGCCACCGCGCCCGCATCCTGATGCTCGTGCTCTCCGAGGGCTGGGAGCGCCACGTCGGCGCCATCGCCCGGGCCGTGCTCGCCGGTGAGACCACCGTCTCCCTCGCCCCCGCAGAGCCCGATCCCGGCAGCCCCTGACGCGGCCCGCCGACGCAGGGTGCGCTCACCCGCTCGTCGTCGCGCGCACCCGCGGCTTCGCGGGCAACGCGACCGTGAAGGTGCTGCCACGGCCGACCTCGCTGGTGACCGCGATGCTGCCCCCCATGTGCTCGCACAGGCGCTGACTGATCGTCAGGCCGAGGCCAGTGCCCGCGTGGTTGCGGCGGGTCTCGTGGTCACCGCGCTCGAACGCGCGAAACAGCCGCCCGAGCGCCTTCTCGGAGATCCCCACCCCCGTGTCCTCGACCGTGAACACCAGCCAGGCGTCGCCCTCGCGTCGCTCACGGCGGACCGCCAGGCGGATCGACCCATCCTTCGTGTACTTGGCCGCGTTGCTCAGCAGGTTGAGCAGGATCTGCCGGATGCGCGTGCGGTCGGCGATGATCGACCGCAACTCGGGCGCCAGGTCGAGGGTGAAGGTGTTGTTCTGGCGGGCCGCCAGCGGCTCCGCGCTCGCCGCGACCTCGGTCACGATCTCCGCGACGTCGACCGAGGCCAGCGACATGTCGAGCCGCCCCGCCTCGATCTTCGAGAGATCGAGGATGTCACCGATCAGCGCGACCAGATGGCGACTGGACACCAGCAGCCGGTCGATGTCCAGGACCCACTCCGCCTTCCCATCGTCCGCGACCTCCTCGCGCAGCATCTCCCCGTAGCCGATGATCGCGTTCAGCGGCGTGCGCAACTCGTGGCTCATGCTGGCCACGAAGTCGCTCTTGGACTCGGCCGCCCGCAACGCCACGTCACGGGCGGCTCGCATCGCCTCCTCGGTCCGCACGTCGAGGGTCGCGTCGCGCATCACCACCACCGCGCCCGAATCCTGGTCCTGATCGAGCCAGGCCACCGATACGCCGACCGGGAACAACTCCTCCGTGCGGCGGCGGGCCTCGAGTCGGGTCGGGACCACGGGCGGCTCGCGCAGGAACCGGCCGATGCCCGGCACCAACTTGATCAGCGGCTGGCCGAGCATCTCCGCGGGCACGAGCTCGAACAGGTCGGCCGCCGCCCGATTCACGCCGACGATCGCACCGCGCCCGTCGACCGTGATGATGCCATCCGCGGCGAGCTCGATGACCGCCCGGATCCTCGCCTCACCCTGCGCCAGTCGCTGGCCGAGGCGACGAGCCTCGCGGCTGCGCACCATCGCGAACCACACCAGCACCAGACTGCCGCCCGCCAGCACCAGAGCAGCGAGGGCCGCGAGGTTCAGGCCGCTCCAGGCGTCGCCGAGCTCCCCCGAGATCGTCGCGTTCTCTCGCCGGATCTGCTTACGAAGCTCATCGCGGGCGAGCGCGAGGGCAGCCCCGTCGCCCTCCATGAGCGCCGCATCGAGGCCCACGACCGCCCCCTGCAGCCCCGGCGTCGGCGCGGCCACGAGGATCCTGGTGCGCAGCACGCGATGCCCCTCGGCCACCTCGGCGCCGATGACCCCGTCCTCGCCCGCCCCCCCGATCGCATCGAGCTCCTGCAACCAGCCGATCCGTGCCTCGAGGTCCCGCCGCAGCCCGCCGGTCGACACCATCAACAGCACACACCACACCGCGAACCCCACGATCAGCGCGACGAACCCCACGAAGGCGGTCTTCGCCGCGCGCCCGATCGGCTGAGGCGTGTTGTGGGGCATCCGCCCACAGGCTACTGCGTTTCAAACGCCCTCGCCGCTACACGCGCCAGCAGAATGTCGCAGCCAGGCGCGAGACCGCTCAGCGCCGCCGACGACGCAGCACGAGCGCGCCGCCGACGACCAGCAACCATGCCGACATCGGCACCGGCGCGTCGCTGCGACACGAGCAGCCGTCGTCACCGCCGTCGACGTCCGCAGTGTCGCTGTTGCTGCTGCCGTCGCCGCTGCTCTCGCCGCCGCCGCTGCTCTCACCGCCGCCGCTGCTGCCACCACTGTCGCTGTCGCCGGTGGTCGGCGCATCACCGGTGTCCGCGGCCGGCGGATCCATGTTGATGTAGATCTTCGCCTCGTCGAAGCCGACGTTGCCGTCGTGGTCGATCGCCTCGACGCGGATCGTATAAACGCCCGTGGCCGGCGCCGAGAAGGCCCACGACTTCTCGCCGGCGTAGGCCTGCGCCTCCTGGCCCAGCTCCGGCACCTTCAGCACCCAGCCGTAGCCCTCGAAGTTGTCGCTGACCTCGACGTTGATCTTCACCTGGTCGCCCGACAGCAGCTTCTGGCCGTCCATCGGCGACAACAGCGTCACCACCGGCGCCTCGGTGTCCGGCGTGTTGAGCCCGAAGTACGCCGTCAGCTCGGCGACGTCGTTCTGCGACAGGCCGTCCGGGCAGAACTGCTTGTGGACCGGCTTGCAGCCGATGCCGCCGGTCGCGTCGTTGAACGGCGTGCAGGTGTCGGCCCACACCTTGGCCCCGAGCGTCGCGTACGGGAACATGATGTTGTTCTCGCCGTCGATGTGGTCGAGGCCGAACGAGTGCGCCGCCTCCTGCAGCGCCGTCGTGCCGAGCACGCCCGTATTGTTGCTCTCCTCGGTGAACGCGAAGGTCGTGTCGCGCAGCCACTTGTCGCCGCAGTCGAGGTTGCAAGACACCCCGAGGATGCCGTTGCCGAGCCCGATCGCGCCCGGCTTGCCGCCCATCATCACCTGGCTGTACGGCAAGTGCTTGGGCGGCGCCTTCTCGTAGGCGATGCGCAGGCCGAACGGCGCCGCCGCGTCCTTGAACACCTGAATGACCGCCAGCGCCTTCTGCTCGGTCCCCGCGTACGCCGGATAGTCGACCTTGTTGCCGCTGCCGCCCAGACACGGCGACTCGCCCTCCGACGCGTTCGTGCCGCCCTTGAGCGGCCCACCGAAGAAGTTCAGGAAGATCGTCGAGCGATGCGGCGGCGTGTCCCAGACCGCCACCGGTGCCTCCGGCTCCGCGCTCAGATCGCCCGCCAGCTGCTCCTTCGTCATCGCCACGTCGCCGCTCATCACCAGGCCGCGCTCCGCGAGCCCGGCCTCGAAGGCGACCCGTCGCGCCTCGAGCTCCTCCGCGCTCGGCTCCGGAGCCACGAACACCGGCTGCCCGAACAGCGTGCGCGGCTGCTCCGGCGCGGCATCGGCCACGTGCGCAAAAATAAGCATAGCGGGGACAACGGCGAGGTAAGGGTGGAGTCGAGCCATGGGGAGTCCGATCTCACCGTATCACAGCCGCCGCCGCGCCGGATCCCATTCCTTCATGCGCAACTGTAGCGTCCGCTCGCGCGCGACCCCGCGGAAAGGTGGACCAGGAGACGTGGACATGCCGAGCAAGCCAGGGAAACGCTGGGGGGCTTCGACCGCGGACACAACCGCGGACACGCCCGTGGGCACGATCAACGACCGCGGTCTGACGACCCCGCGAACCACCGAGGCCCTGCGACACCGGCTCAAACCCGCGGTTGACAGGAATTTGACGCGCTCCGTAGAGTGTCGGCCATGGTGGAACGTCCAGGCACATTCACGCAGGCGATCGCCTGGTCGATAGGACTGGTGCTCACCACCGGCTGCTACCAGGGGCCCGAGCAGGACGGCGACGGCGGCGGCGGCAGCACCGGCTCCGGCAGCGCCAGCACCCCCGGCGGCACCGAAGCCAGCGAGTCGGACAGCGTCACCGGCGGCACCGGCGACACCGGCGACACCGACGGCGTCGCCGAGGCCCTGCCCCAGACCTCCCGCTACCCGCGGCTCAGCCACGTGCAGTGGGAGAACACGGTCCAGGACCTGTTCTCCTTGCCGGCCCCGACCGGCTTCAGCGCCCTCTTCATCGGCGATCCGATCTCCGGCGGCTTCGACAACAACAGCGAGGCCCTCAAGGTCGGCGCCACCCTGTGGACCGACTATCAACGGGCCGCCGAGAAGGTCGCCGACCTCGTCGCAGCCGACCCCGCGCTGCTCGCCAAGATCGTGCCCGAGGTCGACGGTGACAGCGACGCCAAGGCCCTCGCCTTCATCACCGCCTTCGGCCGCCGCGCCTATCGCCGCCCGCTCACCGCCGACGAGCTCACCCGCCACCTCGACGTCTTCCACCTCGGCATCGCCACCCCCGGCACCCTCGAGGCCTTCCCCGCTGGCGTGCGCCTCGTCGTCCAGTCGATGCTGCAGTCGCCCTTCTTCCTCTACCGCGTCGAGGCCACCGACACCGAGGACGGCAGCGGAAGGATCCGTCTCTCCAGCCACGAGCTCGCCAACAAGCTCTCGTACATGCTGTGGAACACCATGCCGGACGCGGCCCTGTTCGCCGCCGCCGACGCCGACCTGCTCGCCACCACCGCCGGTGTCGCCGCCCAGGCCACCCGCATGCTCGAGGACCCGCGCGCCCACACCATGGTCGCCGCCTTCCACTATCAGCTGCTCGCGGTCGACCACTACAGCGACGTCTACAAGGACCCGGTCAAGTTCCCGGGCTTCGACCCGGCGATGAACGGCATGATGGCCAAGGAGACCATGATGTTCATCGAGGAGGTCGTGTTCAAGCAGAACGGCGACCTCGCGACCTTGCTGACCGCCCCCTACACCTTCGTCAACGCCGCGCTGGCGCCCCTCTACGGGGTCGCCGGCCAGTTCGGCGACGAGTTCGTCAAGGTCGAGCTCGACCCGACCCAGCGCGCCGGCGTGATGACCCAGCTCGGCTTCCTCGCCAGCAACGCCGGCGCCTTCGAGAACGACCCGATCCACCGCGGCGTGTTCATGAACCTGCAGCTGCTGTGTACCGGCCTGCCACCGCCGCCCAACATGGTCCCGCCGCTGCCGCCTCCGGTCGACGGCGAGACCCTGCGCGAGCGCATCACCCGGCACACCGGCAAGGGCACCTGCGGCGAGGGCTGCCACGGTTATCTCATCAACCCGATCGGCTTCGCCTTCGAACACTACGACCCGCTCGGCCGCTGGCAGACGATGGACGCCGGCAAGCCGGTCAACGCCGCCGACGAGTTCAACTTCGCCGCCGGCGTGCAACAGTTCGACGGCGCCGTCGAGCTCGCCCAGCTGATGGCCGACAGCGACGAGGCCCACCGCTGCTACGTCGGTCACCTGCTCGAGTACGGCTACGCCCGCGGCCCGCAGAAGGCCGACGCCGCGCTCATCCAGCGCATCGCCGACGGCTCGCGCGCCGGCACCCACTCGATCAAGCAGATCATCCTCGAGCTGACCCAGAGCGACGCATTCCTTTACCGGGCTCCGGTGGCACCATGACAAGCACAAGGACGATCACGAAGACCCCGAATCGCAAGCCCAGGCTCACCCGTCGCGGCTTCCTCTACGGCATCGGCGGCACCACCCTCGCCCTGCCCTTCCTCGAGGGCCTGCAGCCGCGCAAGGTCGGCGCCGCCGACCCCGTACGCCCGCGCTTCGCCGTGTTCGTGCGCCAGGCCAACGGCTGCGCCCAGGCCGAGGGCATGGAGCCCGAGCAGTTCTGGCCGCACGAGCTCGGCCCCGTCACCAACGAGCTGCTGACCGGCATCGACGCCGACCGGGCCGTCAACGAGCTCGCCGCGTTCGCCGACAAGCTCTTGCTGGTCCGCGGCACCAAGTTCGCGTTCCCGGGCAACGGCTGCGGCCACTCCGGCGGCGGCAACCAGGTGCTCACGGCGGCCAAGGTCTCGGTCGACCCGATGGGCAACAAGTCGCTGGCGATGGGCGAGTCGGTCGACAACCGCATCGCCCGCGAGCTGAACAAGCCGGCCCAGCCCGAGCCGCTGACGCTCTACGCCGGCGCGATGGGTGGCTACATCAACGAGGTGCTGTCGTACCGCGGCGAGAAGGACCTGCGCCCCGCCGACCGCAACCCGTGGAGCGTCTACACCAAGCTGGTCGGCATCACCGATCTCCCCGAGGAGATCATCATGCAGATCAAGGCCCGCCGGACCAGCGTCAACGACCTGGTGCGCGAGCAGATGATGTCGCTGATGGCCTCGCCCAAGCTGAGCTCCGACGACCAGGATCGCCTGCAGCTGCACTTCGACGCCATCCGCGACATCGAGGTCGAGCTCGCCTGCCAGCTCCCGCCGCAGGCCGAGCTCGACGAGATGGCCGCGCAGATGGACTACACCGGTCAGGACGACCGCATGCAGATCATCGTCAAGATGCAGATGAACCTGATCGCGCTCGCCTTCGCCTGCGACTACACGCGCGCCGCCACCCTGCAGATCGGCGACGGCAACGACGGCACCGAGTACCTGATCGACGGCGTCAAGTACCCGCGCTACCACCAGATCTCGCACCGCATCTACAGCGACGGCGGCGTGGGCGACCCGATCCCCGACGCCCTCGGCAAGCACCACCGCATCGACCGCGAGCACGGCAAGATGTTCGCCCACCTGCTGCAGCGCCTGTCGATGTACACCACCGACGTCGGCACCATCCTCGACGACTCCGTCGCCGTGTGGTGCAACGACCTCGGCACCGGCGTCGGCCACAGCTACAACAACATCCCCTGGGTGTGCGCGGGCAGCTGCGGCGGCTTCCTCAAGACCGGCGTCTACGTCGACGCCGGCGGCGTCGACCACAACAAGTTCCACAACACGATCCTCAGCGCCGTCGGCCTCACCAACATCGAGGGCGGCCTCGTCGACGACTTCGGCGACCCCGAGCTCGAGCCCGGGGTGATCGACGCGATGATCGCCGTCTGACCCCGGCACCGATCGTCGCGACCCGCGCGACGATCGCCTCCCGATTCACCGCTGGAAGCCCGCGCCCGCCGCGACAAAACCGCCCGACCCGCGCGGGCGGGCGCCTCGCCATTACCGAGCGGACACTGCCAGTTCGCGGCCGTCGCACCGTGCCCTCGCAAGGAGGACCTCATCCGCCGCCGAGGCTTCGCCACGCCCCGGTCGCCGCCCGCGATCACGAGCCCACGTCGGGACCAAACGCGCTCGCTGCCGCCGTGTCCACCGATGCCAACCGATATCGGCGCTTCGCTGGCCGCGAGGAAGGACCGGCGGTAGCCTGGTCCAGGTGCCCTGCCTGCTCCGCCGTGCGTCGCCCTGGCTGCTGGCCCTCGCCCTCGCCGTGCCCGGCTGTGCGGGCCACAGCCGCCTCGGCGGCGTCACCCTGGAGGAGGGCAGCGACCGCCACGACCTCAGCGACCTCGCCGTCGCCCAGAAGGGCGCCGCCGCGGTCGGTGTGCTCTCGACCGACGTCGGCCGCGGCCTCGCCTTCGTCGTCGACCCCGATGGTTACCTGCTGACCAATCGCCACGTCATCGAGGACGCCGACTACATCGACAACCTCACCTTCCCCGCGCTGCAGCCGGCGCGCACCTTCACCAGCGTGCGCATCGTCTACATCGACCCGCGCCGCGACCTCGCGCTGATCAAGGTCGACGTCGACCGACCGCTGCCCTACCTCCCGCTCGCCACCGATGGCCCCGCGGCGATCGACAGCTACCTCAAGCACGAGGACCGGGTCCTGTTGTTGACCCGCATCGCCGAGGACACCCCGAAGGACAGTGACGGCCAGGGCAACGGCAGCAAGCCCGGCTTCGTCGCCCGCACCGGCAAGGTCCGCGAGCTCGAGGTCTTCAACCAGGCCGTCGGCCCCGGCGCCTTCTTCGGCCTGACGCAGAACGTCAAGCGCGGCATGAGCGGCGGCCCGGTGCTCGACGTGCACGGCCGTGCGGTCGGCGTGGTCTCCTGGACCTGGAAGCACCGCGTCGGCGGCTACGCGATTCCCATCGCCGAGGCCACCCAGATGCTCGCCGAGCGGCCGCAGCTCGACACCCACGCCCAGCAGGCCAGCCGCGCCAGCGACCGCGCCCGCAGCTTCGTCGACGCGGTGCACGGCGGTCAGCTGGAGACCGCCCGCCGCATGCTCTCCCCCACCTACGCCCGCAAGATCCGCTCGTACACGATGCGCACCATCGCCGAGCAGATGCCCGGCGAGGGCAAGCTCCCGGTCCAGCAATTCGTGGCCGCCCTCGAGGATGTCGTCGTCAGTCAGCCGCCCGGCGCCGACAGCCTGCCCTTCGCCGCCGTCCAGGACGTCGTCCTGCGCACCGGCACCGCCACCTTCATGCGCGCCCTCGGGGTCGACGGCCTGCTCTCGAAGGAGCAGGTCATCAGCTTCTTCTTCGAGTTCGCCCAGGCCTACGTCAGCGCCCGCTTCTTCGCCGACATCGACGCCGACGCCGCGATGGACGCAGCCCTCGCGCGCCTCCAGACCGTCGACGCCGCCCGCACCTTCGCCTTCGCCGAGGTCGCCCAGCGCATCAGCACCGGTGACGACATCGCCGTCGAGAAGATCGACATGATCCCCGGCGAGTACGCTCCGCAGGCCGTCGTGCACCTCCGCGTCGCCGCCAGGCCCGACGCGCAGCCGGCCACGCCTCGCCAGCAGCTCGTCATGCAGCTGCGCATGGAGTGGGGCGACTGGTACGTCGCCGAACTCCAGAGCGTCGGCCTCGAGGGCTAGCGCCACGCGTGGCGCGTGCACGTGCGCGCTCTCGCGCCCGTCGGCGTTTGCTGCCCTGCGGTCCCGCAGCCACCTGCGTCTCGAACTCGCTCCGCGCGCTCCGGGGCATTACCATGCGAGCTGGCCGCGTCGCCTCTCCCGACGCCCCGGATCGCACACCATGGCCTCACTTACGTTGTCCCTCCGTATCGCGCTCCTCCCGCTCACCCTCGGCGCCTGCTCCTTCGAGGCCGCCGGCCTCGGCAGCGACGGCGGTGACGGCGGTGACTCCACCACCAGCG
>Ga0116158_10005183_pt1 | contig 11055 bp, 6 predicted proteins | sample AD_UKC052_MetaG_FD_89883 | JGI IMG/M metagenome (GOLD analysis project Ga0116158, IMG submission 89883) | Active sludge microbial communities of municipal wastewater-treating anaerobic digesters from USA - AD_UKC052_MetaG | ecosystem: Engineered > Bioreactor > Anaerobic > Digestate | place: USA... | reverse complement strand
TCCCTGCTCAGCATGGTTCCGCTGCTGGGCAACATCCTGGCACTGGTGATCCTGCCAGGCGCCACGCTGGGCCTGATGGCGGCGACCAAGGAAGCGCTCACCGGAAAGTTCCCCATGCCGGTGCTGCTGGTCAGCGGGTTTCGGGCCGGAAAGCAGCAGTTGCAGGCCATGCTGCTGCTGGGCGCCATCTATGCGGCTGGCTTCCTGCTGGTACTGGGCATCTCCGCCCTGGCCGATGGCGGCAAGTTCGCGCAGCTCTACCTGGTGGGTGGCGCCATGTCGGTCGAACTGCTGCAGGCCCCGGACTTCCAGCTAGCAGTCCTGCTATCGATGGCGTTGTACATGCCGTTGTCACTGCTGTTCTGGCATGCTCCAGCCTTGGTGCACTGGCATGGTGTGCAGCCGGTGAAAAGCCTGTTCTTCAGCCTGGTGGCCTGCCTGCGCAATTTCTGGGCGTTCACTTTGTTCGGTCTGGCATGGATGGGCGTCTTTGTCGGCATGGGCACGGCGGTGTCGCTCGTGGCTTCGCTGCTGGGCAGTGTGGAGGTGGTCAGTGTCATGATGTTCCCGCTGGCCATGCTGATGGCGGCAATGTTTTTCACCTCGCTCTATTTCACGTTCCACGACTGCTTTGAAGAGCCCGCCGCAGACATCGCGTAAGCCAGCATTTCCAGCACAAAAAAAGGCCGGGCAGATAAGCCCGGCCTTACTGATCGGATAGTGATCAGCCCAGCTTGATCGCTGCTGGCGCTGCCGTCAGGTAGCCCACCGCCGCACCAAAACGGTTCTTGTAGTTCGCGCGCACCAGCGGGTCCAGTGTGGCCTGCACCTTGCCATGTAGCTTGGGCGACCAGTCACCAGGGTGCTGAAAGTTGGTGGTGATGTAGGTCCAGCCGTTGAGGTCGTCCACTACACCCAGGCCTGTCGCCTCCGCGCCAGAGGGCATAGACATCAGGCGGCTGAGCTGCTTGGTATCGACGTGGTAGGCCCAGACAAAATTGTTGACATGGGTGCCACTGTCCTCGCCGATAAACAAGGTACGCAGTTTTTCTGAGAACTTCAGGTTGTCTGGGTTGGAAACCTTGTCGGGATTTGCCAGATTGCCCAGCGCATCGGCCGCAATGTCCTCGCCCATCAGCAGTGCGCGCATGACCGTGGGCACCCATTCGCTCTTGATCGGCGCCCCGGAGTGGTCCGAATGGCCACCGGCAAGTGTGCTGGCCATGATGCCGCCCGCAACCAGTGCTTTGTCCAGCGCAATACCGCTGGCTGCATTCCAGCCCTTGCCGGTTTTGACCATCGAATCCTGAATGTTCTGCAGCGCCGTGTAAGCCACCTTGTCTTTGACGTTGATGGTGGTGCCTTCCATTTTGGAAAAGCCCATGCTGCCACCCATCAGGTAGGCATAGCGGTGGGTCTCCAAGAACGCGGCTGCCTTTTCCATGCCGGGCTTGACCTTGATCCAGTTGGCCACGCCGTTGTAGAAGACTTTGGTGAAGCTGGAATCCGCGGGGTCTGTCTTGCGCACATCCATGATGTCCGAAGGCTTGAGTTTGTTGGCCAACTTTTCAATCTCGTCGCTGGTGGCGTGACCCAGCTTGATCCAGCTGAGTTTGGCGCCTGCGTCGGCCGGGTTGATGGAGAAGCCACCGCCCAGTTTGGCCACATACAGCGTACCAGCTGACAGCACTTTTTCCTTGTCCGCCACAAACAGGAACAAACCGCTGTTGGTGTAGTCATCCCCCATCAGCACGGTGCGGTTGTCAGGCATGACCTGCACCAGCTCATGGGAGATGCGGCCCATGCAGTAGTGCTTGACCACCGTCCCCGTGCCGTCGGGATGCACGGTCACTTCCGGCAAATGGCCGTAGTGGTAGGGGTTGGCAATGGATTCGTCCCCGAAGAGGTTTTTGCTGAAGGACTTGAAAACCTTGTTCTCCGCAATAAAGGCCGCATCGGGCTCGTATTCTTCGCTCGACAGATGGGTATTCCAGGGCGACAGACTGGAGCCGCAGGTAATCCACAGCCCTTGGGCCTGGGATGTGTCGACGTTGTGGTACTTCACCAGCGTCAGCTTGCCGGTGGCTGGATCCTGGTCCAGCGTCAGCACCGCAATGCAGGAAGGCAAGGTGCCATAGGTGTCGGCGCCCGCCTGATCAGCATTAGCGTACTCGAACTGCACCACGGCAAACACAGTGTTGCCCTTGACGCCCTTGACTGTCGCCTTATGCAACTGCAACAGGGACGTGCCATCCGGGCAGTCCGAGAAGAACTGGCGCTCTTTGCCCGCCACCGATGTATCGAAGATGGGCTTGTTCAGAATGTCCACATAGCCGCCAGCCAACACAGTTCCTCCATTGCCGTCGGGCACGCGGTCACCAGTGATGAAAAAGGGCTCATAGGCCAGTTTGAAAACGCGTGTACTTCCGTCCTGCAGTGTGACCTGCAGGCTCGAAGCCACTGTGGTCGTGGCCATCGCTGCAGCGTTCGACAACGATGGTGCTGCCATGGATGAAAAAATAGCCGAAGCGAACGGCGCGGTCGATGCCTGTGCACTGCCAGTGGCCGCGCAGCCGGATAGCAGTGTTCCGGCGGTCAAGGTGCCCAGCGGGAGCATGGGGGCAGAAGCCAGAAATTTGAGTGCGGTGCGGCGTGTGGGTAGATCACGATCAAACATAACGGGTCCTTTGAATGGAGCTGTAGACAGCACCCATCCTATGAAGCTTGTATGACAGTGATGTGAATGTCCGTTGACCCCTATTACGGCGTCTTGGTTTCGTCCAGGTGCTGCAATTCTTCGCGCAGCGCCTTCAATTCCTTCTTGTAGCTCTCGGCGTCACCGTAGTCCAGAAAACGGTTGTAGTGTGGATGCGCATGCAGAACGCGGCGTGCATGCTTGATCGGACACCAGTATTGCTCTGTACGGCCCGCGATTTCGGTGAAATAGGCTGCCAGTCCATTGCCGTACGAGCAATACGCACAATTGATTTTTTCCACCAGGTTCAGATACGCCAGATGCGTGCGGTCAAACACCCAGCAATCGCGGCGGCGCACGATCCGGATGCGGTACAGGGGAAAGCAGATCCACTGATACACCGAGATGGCCACATCCAGCAACAGCATCGGAAAAATCAACCCGAAGATGAAAGGGATGCTGAGCACATGGCGCAACTCAGCACCGACGACGTAGCGCAACAACCCGGTCTTGAAATGCCGCTGCTGCTCCAGCACAGCCTCTTCAAAATGCACGCGGCGGTTCTGGAAATCCACCTGCAGTTCATGGCGGCGGCGCTGCAGCTCGACCTCCAGCTCCTCCTCCAGTCGGGCGATGCGCGCCAGTATGTCGCCGATGGTCGGATTCATGCAGGTCTTTCGAGGTGAAATGGCGCGTTCAGAAATCCCCGAAAGCGCGCCCGACCACCCCGCACTGGAGAATCGGTCAGTGCGTAGCGCGGGAAGCGCTGCAGGAAGCGGCCGATCGCAATGCGCCCTTCCAGCCGCGCCAGGCTCAGGCCTGCGCACTGGTGGATACCAAAGCCAAATGCCAGGTGGCGGTTGTTCTGGCGTGCCAGATCGAGCTGGTCAGGGTGTTCAAACTGCAGCGGGTCGCGGTTGGCCGCGCCAATGCACAGCGTCACCAGCGCACCCTCAGGCAATGCCACCCCACCCACTTCGCAAGCCCGCAGCGCGCGCCGGTTACCCAGCTGGTTGGACGACTCAAAGCGCAGGAATTCATCGACGGCAAGTGTCAAACAGGCCTCCAGCCCCGGTGGATCCTGCGCAAGCCGCTGCATATTTGATAGCAAACCCGCTTTGGCTTCCGGGTGCTCCTGCAATGCCACCAGCGCGTTGCCAATCAGGTTGGTCGTGGTCTCGTGGCCCGCGTTGAGAATAAAGATGCAGTTCTGCAGCAGTTCCACTTCACTGAGCTGCTCACCACTGGATTCGCCCTGGATCAGGCGCGTGAGCACATCGTGCTCCGGGTCCCCCGGATGGCGCCGTCGCTCGGCCACCAGACCTGTGAGGTAGGCCAGCATGTCCAGCACGGCCTGGTTGCCTGCGGCTTGCTGCTCGGGGCTCAGGCGCGGCTCGAGCGCCCCCAGCACCGCCAGCGACCAGCCGCGCAAGGGAGCGCGGTCGGCATGGGGAACGCCCAGCAGGTTGCCAATGATCTCCACCGGAATGGCCGACGCAAAGTCCTCAATCAGGTCACCGCCACCCTGGGTCTCCATCCGGTCCAGCAGCCCATCCACCAGCGTGACCAGACCCGGCTCCATCTCGGCAATGGCGCGACGGGTGAGCGCGCCCATGATGAGCTTGCGCACACGGGTGTGCAGCGGTGGATCGTTGAATACCAGGCTGGTGGTGTGGTGCGCAAACAGCGGCGCGGGATGGGCCGCGTCGTACGGCGGTACGTTGTACTTGGGGCCGAATTCCAGCTTCTTGTCCGAGCAGAACGTCTGGGCATCGCGGTATACCGCCACCAGGTCGGCGTAGCGCGTCAGAAAGTAGGAGCCATCGGGCATCTGCCGAACGGGCGCGCTTTCGCGCAACGCGGCATATACAGGGTACGGATTGGCGTAGAAGTCGGCCGGCAGATCCCGCAGGTCGAAGCTCTCCGCGATCTCATGCGCACGCCCGGCCGACATGGCTGGTGTGATGGAGAGACCAGACATGGAAGTCATCCGGCGACGGAAGCATCCACCCGCTTGCGGGTCCGCGGCTTGAGCAGGGGCGGGCTGGGCTCGCCACCCAGAATCACCGCGCGCAACTGCGCAATGGTGTGCGAATGCAGTTGCGACACCCGCGCCTCGCTGACGCCCAGCGCACTGCCGATCTCGTGCATCTTGAGTTCGCCCTCGTAGTACAGCCGCAGCACCTGCTTTTTCTGGTCAGGCAGCTCCTGTATGGCATCCAGCAGGGCCTGGCGCAAGGCAGACCGCTCCAGCACCCGCAGGGGGTCGATGTTGAACGCCGCGCAGTAGTCCAGATAGGGCTGGGCGTTGTCGCTGCCTCCCAGGTCCTCCAGCGAGATCAGCGAATAGCCCTGCACGTCCTGCAGCATGCGCTGGTATTCGGAAATTTCCATCCCCAGTGCCTGTGCCACTTCCGACTCCAGCGGAGGCCGCCCCTTCTGGTGTCCCAACCGCTGGATTACCTGCTCTGCGGCCCGCATGGCCCGGCGCAGACTGCGGCTGCCAGGGTCGTTGGCGCGCAGTCCGTCCAGCATGGCGCCCTGCGCACGCTGTGCGACATAGTTGTCAAAGTGGCTGCTGGTGGTCTCGCGGGTCCAGCGCAGGATCGCATCGATCAGTCCCACCATGCCGTCCTGCACCAGATCGTCCCGCTCCACGCTGGTGGGGAGCTTGCGCGACAAATTACGGGCGATTTTCTCCACCATGGGCGTCTTGTCGGCAACTAGCCGCGCAAAGCCGGAACTGGAAAGATCGTCGTTGGTACTCATACCTGCAGGGTCACACGGGATTGGATGAAAGTTTCCAACTCTACCGCAGGAAGGGGCCGGCTGAACAGATACCCCTGGTAGGTATAACAACCCTGCCCCGCCAGATAGTCGCGCTGCTCGACGGTTTCCACTCCCTCGGCAATCACTGCCAGCCCCAGGCTTTCGGCCAGGACGATGACCATTTTCGAGATGGCCGCGTCGTTCGGGTCCATCAGGATGTCCCGCACAAAACTCTGGTCAATCTTCAACTGGTCCAGCGGCAGACGCTTGAGGTAGGACAGCGAGGAATAGCCCATGCCAAAGTCGTCCAGGGAAAAGCCCACGCCGATGCTCTTGAGTCGCACCATCCGGGCGATGACGTCTTCCACGTTGGTGACCAGCATGCCCTCGGTCAACTCCAGTTTGAGGCGATGGGGACTGGCGCCGGTGCGCTCCAGGGTTGCCAACACCTGGTCTGCGAAATCCGGCTGGTGGAACTGCCGGGGACTGACGTTCACCGCCACGCTCAAATGGGCCATTGCGGGCAGCTTCGCCCAGGCCGCCAGCTGGGTACAGGCGGTTTCCAGCACCCATTGGCCCAGCGGAAGGATCAGTCCGGTTTCTTCCGCCAAGGGGATGAAGTCCGCAGGCGACACCTGGCCGCGCTGCGGGTGTTGCCAGCGCACCAGCGCCTCGGCTCCTGTGGGCTGCGCTTGGTCGTTGACCTGCGGCTGGTACACCAGCCGGAACTGGTTGCTTTCCAGTCCCTCGCGCAGGTCCTTCTCGAGGTTGGCGCGCTCGGCAATCGCCTGGTGCATGCTGGGGTCAAAGAAGCGGTAGGTGTTGCGACCTGCTGCCTTGGCCTGGTACATCGCCATGTCGGCGCGTTTCAGGGGTTCCTCGATGCCTTCAAGCAGGTCACCAAACAGGGTGATACCGATGCTGGCTGCATTGAGGTGGCTGTAGGTGTCCAGCTGGTGTGGCTGGACCAGCACTTCCAGTATTTTCTCGGCCACAATGCGCGCCTGCTGGGTAGCGGCCAGCGTGTCCTCGCTGAGCTCTTCGAGCATCACCACAAACTCATCGCCCCCCAGCCGCGCGACCGTGTCGCCCTGGCGCAGACACGTCGACAGCCTTTGCGCCACTTGCTGCAACAGCATGTCGCCCATGAAATGGCCATGGGTGTCGTTGAGCACCTTGAAGTTATCGAGGTCGACAAACAGCAGTGCGCCCTTGCGCTGGTGCCGCGCCCACACGGCCATGGCATGGGCCAGGCGGTTCATCAGCATCCGCCGGTTGGGCAGGCCCGTCAGCACATCGAAATACGCCAGATTCTGGATCTGCGACTCCGACGCTTTGCGCTCGGTAATGTCCTGGGCAATGCCTACCGCATAGTGGGGCGCACCGTCTTCCCCCCGCTGCACATCGGCCTTGAGCCGGACCCAGTGCACGGCATCTGCCACCACAATGCGCTGCTCAAAATCGAAACCGACACCGCTGCGCGCGTCGACCAGTGCGCGCTCCAATTGCGCCTGGTCCTCATGGAAAGTGCATTCGAGCATGGAAACGGTGCCACCTCCTGGCCGCTGGATCATGCCAAAAATACGCTGCGTCTCAGCGGACAGCGTGAACTCGCCGGTGGACAGATCCATGACCCAGCTGCCGACCCGGGCGACTGCCTGGGCCTGTTGCAACTGCAACCGGCTCTCTTCAAGGTGCTGTGTGCGCAGGGTCAGGTTCTGCCCAAGGGTTTTCAGCTCCCCGAGCCGCGCCTGGTACGCCTTCACGACCGCCCGGGCCAGCAACAAGGCTAACAGACAGACGGTAATCTGGATCACCCCGAACATGGCTGGCGCCGGGGTCACACCCGCTGAAGTCAGTCCCGTTGTTTCTCCTACCCCCAGCAGAAGGATCACCACCACCGTCGCCAGCGTGGTGCGCCGGGCAATACCCGCACCAATCAGCAACCCCATGCCCAGAATGATGACCGGGTAGGCATAGATGATGGGGGTACGCAAACTGCCGCTGGCGATGACGGTACCGGTGGCAACCAGCCACACACCATAGGTCACTACCCGCAGGGCACACCGGACGTCACCGCGTCGCACCTGTATCCACGCAACGATCATCAACACGGCCAGCGCAATCGCACTCAATGCCCGTGCACGCTGCCCTGGGGCAAACAGGTACAGACTGATCAGGAAAGCGGTGATGGCGCCCAGAACCAGACCCACCAACAGCTTCAGATAGACCGAGGACGGCTCCCAAACACCGACGTCAACCACCCGGGCATTCTGGGTAGGAACTCCCTGCATATCTTTCACAATACTGTGTCTCTCATTTTTTTTGTATTTACGGCACTGGCGTGAGCTTGGCCACGCTCAGCGCCAGCCACTTGGTCCCGTGGCGCGGGAAGTTGATCTGCGCACGTGCATCGTCGCCTGCGCCTTCGAGCGTGAGCACGGTGCCCTCGCCGAATTTGGCATGGAATACCTTCTGGCCTTTGCGCAAGCCCGTAGGTTCTTCTTTTCGGGGCACTTCTTTCTGGACCGCAGAATATGAATCAAATTGGCCTCTAGCCCCCGTGGAATATGCGTTACCAGCTCCTGAATTAGGAGCAAATGTAGCACCCCAGCTGCGCGCAGCTCCCGCAGGCGGTTGCTTGGGTGTGAGGTACTTCAGGCATTCTTCCGGCAGTTCGTCGAAAAAACGGCTCTTGAGGTTGTAGCGCGTCTGGCCATGCAGCATGCGGGTTTGCGAATGGCTCAGGTACAGCCGCTTGCGCGCGCGGGTGATGGCCACATACATCAGGCGGCGCTCTTCCTCCAGGCCTTCATGGTCGCTCATGGAGTTCTCATGCGGGAACAGGCCCTCCTCCATGCCGGTAATGAACACGCAGTCGAACTCCAGTCCCTTGGAAGAGTGCACTGTCATGAGCTGGATGGCGTCCTGACCGGCCGCAGCCATGTTGTCCCCGGCTTCCAGCGCTGCGTGGGTCAAGAAGGCTTGCAGGGGCGAGAGGGTCTCTCCCGTATCGCCAAACTCGGCATCCACCGCGGTCAAGGCATCCCCGGTCAGCCCCTGGCTGGCCGGGCTCTGGGTGAGCGCCTCGGGGGCGCTCACCAGCGGCACCATGCCCGGTGCTTCGCGCCCGAAGCCTTCCTGCATCACAAAGCTCTCGGCAGCGTTGACCAGTTCGTCCAGATTCTCGAGGCGGTCCTCGCCCTCACGGTCATTGCGGTAGTGCTCCAGCAGGCCGCTGTGGTCCAGCATCAACTGGATGATGTTCTTGAGGTTCATGCCCACGGTCTGCTCGCGCAGCACATCGAGCTTGGCCACAAAGCCGGCGATCAGCGTGCCGGCCCGGCCCGACAGCGCGCTCACCGCATCGTGCAGCGAGCAGCCGGTGGCACGGGCCACGTCCTGCAGCTGCTCGATGCTGCGCGCCCCGATGCCACGCGCTGGAAAATTCACTACCCGCATGAAGCTGGTGTCGTCGTTGGGGTTCTCCAGCAGGCGCAGATACGCCAGTGCGTGCTTGATCTCGGCCCGCTCGAAAAAGCGCAGGCCGCCGTACACCCGATACGGCATGCCCGCGTTGAACAGTGCAGTTTCAATCACCCGGCTTTGCGCGTTGGAGCGGTAGAGAACGGCAATTTCCTTGCGCTCGACGTCGTCGCGCACCAGTTGCTTCATCTCGTCGACCATCCACTGCGCTTCGGCAAAGTCGCTGGGCGCCTCGTACACGCGCACAGGCTCGCCGGGGCCCTGGTCGGTACGCAGGTTTTTGCCCAGGCGCTTGCTGTTGTGGCTGATGAGCGCGTTGGCGCTGTCCAGGATATTGCTGTAGCTGCGGTAGTTCTGCTCCAGCTTGATCTGGTGCTGTACCTGGAACTCGCGCACGAAGTCGGCCATGTTGCCGACACGCGCACCGCGGAAGGCATAGATGCTCTGGTCATCGTCGCCCACCGCCAGCACGGCACCGCCGGCACCATCGGGGCTCGCGCCCTGCCCCAGTCCTGCGATCATCTTGATCCAGGCGTACTGCAGCTTGTTGGTGTCCTGAAACTCGTCAATCAGGATATGGCGAAAACGGCGCTGGTAGTGCTCGCGGATGGGGTCGTTGTCGCGCAGCAGCTCATAGCTGCGCAGCATCAGTTCACCAAAGTCCACCACACCTTCGCGCTGGCACTGGTCTTCGTAAAGCTGGTACACCTCGACCTTCTTGCGGGTGTCCGGGTCACTGGCGACCACGTCTTTGGGTCGCAGCCCCTCCTCTTTGCAACCCGCAATGAACCACATCAGCTGCTTGGGCGGAAAACGCTCGTCATCGATTTTGAACTGCTTGCACAGCCGCTTGATGGCGGAGAGTTGATCCTGGGTATCCAGAATCTGGAAGGCCTGCGGCAACCCTGCAGGCTTGTAGTGCGCCCGAAGGAAGCGGTTGCACAGGCCGTGGAAGGTGCCAATCCACATGCCGCGCACATTCACCGGCAGCATGGCGCTGAGCCGCGTCATCATCTCCTTGGCAGCCTTGTTGGTAAACGTCACCGCCAGAATGCCACCGGGCGAAACATAGCCGTTTTGCAGCAGCCAGGCGATGCGGGTGGTCAGCACCCGCGTCTTGCCCGAACCCGCACCGGCCAGGATCAGCGCATGTTCCGCGGGCAGCGTGACGGCGGCGCTTTGTTCGGGGTTGAGGGTGGCAAGCAAGGGCGACAGCGCAGTGTCGGTAGGAGCGAACGAGGGATGCATGTGTCGATTGTAGAAAGCATCGTCGCGAAGAGTTTGGGCTAAGTGCTCTGCTGCGTGTCCCCCGCCCTTCGGGCTCCTCCTTTACCTGCGCAGAACACTTAGCCCAAACTCTCAGTCGTTATCGTTGCGTATTGCGTAGGCACGCATACCTGTTCCGCAAGCAGATCAGGGCGGGGGACACGCAGCAAAGCGCACTGCCACCCTGATCCACCACAACAATCCGCAAGGTGTATACAATCAAGCACCGGGCCCAAGCAATTGGCACCCGGTTTTTTTATGGCCGGTACCAGTCCAAGCGCCCCGCGTTTGTTTGAAACTACTTTCTTGAAACTGGAACAGGAGCTTGGGCCATGGAAATTTTTGACTACGACAACATCCTTCTGCTGCCACGCAAATGCCGCGTGGAAAGCCGATCCGAATGCGACGCGGGCGTGGAGCTCGGCGGCCGTAAATTCCGCATCCCGGTGGTGCCCGCCAACATGAAAACCGTGGTGGATGAAGCCACCTGCATCTGGCTGGCACAGAACGGCTACTTCTACGTGATGCACCGTTTTGACCTGGACAACGTGCAGTTCGTCAAGGACATGAAGGCCAAGGGCCTGTATGCGTCGATCTCCCTGGGTGTCAAAAAGCCCGACTACGCCACCGTGGACACGCTGGCCGCACTGGGCCTGACCCCCGAGTACGTGACCATCGACATCGCGCACGGCCACGCCGACAGCGTGCGCGACATGATCGTCTACCTCAAGGGCAAGATGCCATCGACCTTCATCATTGCCGGCAACGTGGCCACACCCGAGGCGGTGATCGACCTGGAAAACTGGGGCGCCGACGCCACCAAAGTGGGCATTGGTCCC
>Ga0116158_10005181_pt1 | contig 11060 bp, 9 predicted proteins | sample AD_UKC052_MetaG_FD_89883 | JGI IMG/M metagenome (GOLD analysis project Ga0116158, IMG submission 89883) | Active sludge microbial communities of municipal wastewater-treating anaerobic digesters from USA - AD_UKC052_MetaG | ecosystem: Engineered > Bioreactor > Anaerobic > Digestate | place: USA... | reverse complement strand
TACACTACTTCTGAAAAACCATATCCCAGGGTTCTCCACACTTCCATACAATATCCAATGATAGTATAAACTTCTTCTTTATATAAAATGTCTGTCATAATTTGATAAAAATGCCACGAAATCTCCTGGTAACACTTTGTGTGTTTTCGTGCAATTTCGTGGCTAAATACTACGCTTCGTTGGAGCGGCCGCCCAGGAGGACAAGTTCGTTCACCTGGATTTCGGTGACATACTTTTTCTGTCCTTCCTTGTCATTGTAGCTCCGGTTGACGATCTTTCCCTCGATCAGTACTTCGCGGCCCTTGGCCAGGTACTTTTCGGCGATATCCGCCATCTTACCCCACACCACCAGGTTGTGCCACTGGGTATCTGTGACTTTCTCCCCTTTGGCATTACGATAAACCTCACTGGTGGCTACCGAAAAACGGGCCATTTTTTTGCCGGTTTCGAGCGTTTTGATTTCGGGCGCATTGCCCAGGTTGCCGATCAGCTGTACTTTGTTTTTTAATGCGAACATAAATTTGAGTTTGTGTCCCGGGTATTTCACCGGAACGGTTAAGGATTTATTTATTTCAATCACCGGGGACGTCACGCCGGATGACGGGACAAAAATGGCTTTCCGATGATCCCTTACCCGGTTTTTACCCGTTTATTCCCGAAACTAAACGGGTAAAAAACGTTTGCACACGGATCGGGCTGATGTAATTTGAAAACCTGAAAAAAGCAATTATGGAATCAATCCAGACAGAAAAAAGAAGCTGCCTGTCCTGTGGAAACCAACTGAGAGGACGGGTTGATAAAAAATTTTGTAACGACTACTGCAGAAACAGTTACAACAATGTCCAGAAAGCCAGAAACGGGTATAGCCCCATTGTCAGGAATATAAATAATGCCCTGATAAAAAACAGACGGATCCTGGCGAATGTATTATCGGACCGGATGGAAACCGCAAGGGCCAACCGGGATAAATTGCTTCGTTTAGGCTTTCATTTCGGGTACCAGACCCACGTGTATACCACCAAAACGGGACGCTGTTATTATTACTGTTATGATTATGGGTACTTAGCCCTGGAGAATGACTGGTATTTGATTGTAAAGAAGAAAGAAGACTAAGATTTTGCTATTACTTTTGCAGCATGTCAAAACCCGTCATCTGTATCGGAGCCGCCCTGGTCGACGAACTCTTCCACGCCACTTCTGAAATGCTGCTGGCCACCACCAATGATGCAACCGTAACCAAAACCGCCGGTGGTGTGAGCCGCAATATCGCACATCAGCTCGCCCTGCTCGGGGTACCGGTACAACTGATTACTGTGGTAGGAAATGACAGTGATGGGGAGTGGATCAAAAAGGGCTGTTATGAAGCCGGCGTAAAAATGGATGCCAGTATTACCAAAGACGGACTAACCGGTAAGTACACCGGTATTCTGAATGTGGATGGCTCCCTGTTTTCCGCATTCCTGACCAATGCAGCGAATCACCTGATTACACCCGAACACCTTGCTGCACATACAGACATTTTATGCACAGCCTCGTATATCCTGGCAGATGCAAATATCAGTGTAGACACAGCCGAATGGTTGTTGGCTTTCAGTCAGCAAACCGGTATTCCTTTTATACTTGAACCCGTATCTGTACCGCCGGCCCGTAAATTCCGGCATGTCAACCTTGGTGGGTTGTATATGGTAACCCCGAATGAAGATGAATTGCCGGTTCTCTGTTCGGAACAAGCCACCATGACACAAATGCAGATCGAAGAACTGCTGGACAACGGGGTACATAATATCTGGCTGCATAATGGAAAAATGGGGTCCGCTTTATATAAAAAAGATAAAGCCATCACCCTGCATGCCCCGAATATTGAAGTCCGGGATTGTACAGGTGCCGGTGATGGATCCCTTACCGGATTCATCCTTGGTAAGTACCTGAACCTCGAGGATATAGACTGTCTTAAGCTGGCCCACACCCTTTCCGCCGAAATTCTGCAGGTGAACGGTGCCATTGCCACCCACCTGAACCAGGACAAACTACTGAGTCTTATTCACGAATACTACCCCTCCTGATGCATCCCTATTTAGACATACACCCCGAAGTACAGCAGGCATTGGTTGCAGGACAGCCCGTGGTCGCGTTAGAGTCCACCATTATTTCCCATGGAATGCCCTATCCAAAAAATGTGGAAACCGCATTAGCTGTTGAAGCGGCGGTGAGGGATACGGGTGCCATACCAGCTACCATTGCTATTTTCAACGGGAAATGCTATGCCGGACTGACGGAGGAACAGATCCGCTATTTCGGTCAGGCGGAAAATGTATGGAAAGTGAGTCTCCGGGATATGCCCTATGTGCTCAGTAAAAAATTATTCGGAGCCACCACAGTAGCCGCCACTATGCGGATTGCCTCCCTTGCGGGGATCCGGGTTTCTGTTACCGGTGGTATTGGTGGCGTACACAGGGACGCAACTAATAGCATGGATATCTCAGCGGATCTAACGGAAATGGGTCAGACATCAGTGGCCGTTGTTTCAGCTGGTGTAAAATCAATACTGGATATTGGTCTCACATTGGAATACCTGGAAACAAAAGGGATTCCAGTGGTCACTTACGGACAGGACGAATTCCCCAGTTTTTATTCACAGAAAAGCGGCTTTACCTCTCCGCTTCGCCTCGATACACCGGAAGAAATCGCCGCTTTATTGGATACTAAATGGAAAATGGGGCTGGAGGGAACTGTGCTGATTGCCAATCCGGTTCCGGCAGACCGCGAAATAGTAAGTGATGAAATGGAGATCCATATCCAGATTGCCCTGAGTGCAGCAAAAGAAAGAAAGATCACCGGTAAAGAAGTAACACCCTTCCTCTTAAAATATATAGCGGATCATACCAAAGGAGAAAGCCTGGAAGCGAATATCGCGTTGATAAAACACAATGCAAAAGTGGGGGCGGCGATTGCGGTAGCGTATTCAAAATTATAACAGCAACCGTTGTTAAAAGGGTTCACACCCTTTATTATAAACAAGAATTGCGGTGCTTAAAAAAGAATTTTTTTCCATCCGTGCTTTTTTAAGGTCTGTAACACCTTTTTCGATCATTTCCAAAGCCAGCGGACAATCTTTTACCGCTTTCCTGTAATCGTCAAATGTTTTCGCCTCAACCGGCTCTGCCTGATCCCCGATTTGCAAATACACCACGTTATAATAAATTTTACCGCTAAGGAAAGTACGTGTATAAACATTTATTTTTCCGGTGATTATCCGGCGGCCAAAACCATTGCCAATCCAATGAAAAACACTTGTCCAATTATACATGTACCTGACTTCTTTTTTATTAAATGTTTGCCCGTTTACTATAATTTTTTTGGAAAAATTTGGTTCTTTTATTTTGCCAAACACCGTATCACCATTACGCAACACGATAAAAGGAATGCTGCCCAGGTGCGTTTCTGAATTCGTGAATAACTCAACATACGATATAGTAGCAGTATGCGGTGTGCTACATCCTGCATTAAATATAAAAAGCATTAAAAGACAGGCCACCGGGTTCAAAAGTCGTTGATAAAGCATACTATAAATCTTTGCAGATAAAACAAAAACAATCAACATAAATATATATCTTTTGTCAAATATTATTGATGAGGACTTCTCTTGTATTCCTTCTTTTATGGGTTTCAGGCACTGCGGCAGCACAAATTGTTTCGCCGGCAGACTCCACTAAAAAAATTACCATCCTTTATACCAACGACCTTCACGCTCACCTTGATCCGCATCGGGTACCCTGGATCAGTAATACCCGGTTAGTGGGCGGATTTGCTAATATTGCCACCCGGGTAAAACAGGAAAAAGCCGCCAATCCGAATACACTATACTTTGATGCCGGAGATTTTTTTACCGGTCCCTTTATCAGCTCATTGACCAAAGGAGAGGCTGTTATAAATGTCATGAATTATCTCTCGCTCGATGCCGCGTGTATCGGCAATCACGAATTTGATCACGGCTGGGAAAACGTACCTGTACAGTTGAAGAAAGCCCGATTCCCGGTAGTAAACGGGAATATCTTTTTGAAAGGAAAGAAAAAATTGATCTGGAATAATCCTTACACCATTATTCAGATGGATGGTATACGCATTGGCGTAATTGGACTGCACGGAAAATTTGCTTTTTACGATACGATTGCCGATGAAATGATACAAGGGGTTGAAGCAAGAAATGAAGAAATCTATTTGAAAAAATATATAAAAGAACTCCGTAAAAAAGCAGACCTCATAATCCTGTTGGTCCACCAGGGAATACCGGGTCGACAATCCTCCACAGGAAGTACCGATGTGGCCCGTAACCTGCAACGGGATATTGATCTTGCTGCGGCCATTCCGGGAATTGATATTATGATTACCGGTCACGCACACCAGGGTACACCACAAGCCTTGCTTTCCAATGGAACTATTATTGTATCCACCGATGCGTTGGGCTCAGAATTGGGCAAGCTTGAAATAAATTATCATCCGGTTAAAGATAAAATCATTGCCCATAAAAACACCCTGGGCTACCTGTTTGATGATGAAGTAGCGGATGACTCTGCTACAGCAAAAGCAATTCTTGTATGGAAAGAAAAAGTAAAAAAAATTACCGAAGAAGAGGTTACAACAATTCCGTTTGCGCTTACCCGTTCATATGGCGAAGAATCTTTAATGGGGAATATGGTGGCAGATGCTATTCTGTATGCTTATCCGGGCTTTGATCTGGCCGTTACTAATAGTGGTGGGTTAAGACAGGATATTGAGGCGGGAACCGTAACCACAGGAAATATAATATCTGCCTTCCCTTTTCCAAACACTATCCATCAGTTAGAGCTGACGGGGGCTGATTTGTATGAGTTGTTCGAGCATGGCGCCGCACTAACCAACGGCATATTGCAGGTGTCGAAAGGAGTTGAAATCGTTTATAATGAAACCCTTCCTGTTGGTTCACGAATAACCAGTTGTAAATTAAATACAGAAGAACTGAATCGGAATAAAATTTATAAAGTACTTACTTCCAATTTTCTGGCTGATGGTGGAGATGGCTTCCTGGCATTTAAAAAGGCTGTATCCAGAAAGAAAACAACCCACGAAATCGTACAGGCAATGATCAGCTATCTTAAAACATTTAAGGAATATAAGCCCGTATTGGAAGGAAGAATAAAAAAAAGCTAATCTTTCTTTGGGCCCCCCTGCTTTTTAAACACCGGTACCGTACTGCAGGGTTCGCCATACATAATGCTTTTAGCCACCGGACGAAGAAGTTTCGTGATCTCCATGTAGACATAATCCGCAATAGGTGTTTCGCCACATCCTTTAATCACCACGCGTTTATCATAAAACTCCTGCACGTCAATTGCAGAAAGATTCTTCAGGAAAATGGTTTTATGTAGTTCCTTTTCATCACCCATCACAATTTCATTCGCAAAGGGCTGCAGGTTGGCGGCTACCAGCATATAGGCCCACACGGGAATGATGGCATCCACGCTGCAGGTCAGCGCCACATTTTTGTCCTGATAAATTGTCCAATCCTTTGCTTTCAGCGCTTCCCTGAAATCCTTTTCCTTCAGAATCATGCCCATGAACAGGTAATCCTTAATATCAAAAACAGCTGTCTCTTCCCTGGGGTACCATTTCTCGAGGTCCAGGGTGATCAGGCCACTGTCAGCCACTTTATTTACAAAAGGTTCGCTCATATTCTTTCGGTATGTAAAAATAACAAATTGAGCCGCGCCCTGGTTGCGAAATCTGGAAAACAAAAAACCCCGGAACGTTTAGGGTTCCGGGGTTCAACGATCAGTTAACGAATTCGCTTAGAAACGTTCAGAACGCTTGTCCTTGATATCCGCTGCATTCCGCAGGATAGTGAGGGGGTTGTTCTGACTATATTGATTACCCAGGCTTTGCTTGGCCTGCTGGTAACGTGAAAGTCTTACGGCATTGATATCTTCAGCCGGAACTGCTGTACTGCTCTGGTCTTCCACCCTTATCACATAAACACCTTGTTTTCCAACCAGTACTTCAGGAACAACCTTTCCTTTATTGGCCGGATTAAAGGCAGCCCCGATTACTTTGGGTTCATATGACAGGTTTGAGCCGTAAATACGCAGGCTGTCAATCGGCTCAATCTGCTTAAGACCACCCAGTTTCGCAATTGCGTCTTCCAGTGTGGTAACTGTGCCGATTTTCTTTTTCAGCAGTTCGCCTTTCTTTTTAACTCGCACTTCAGTTTCTGCACCAGCTGCACGGGCACGGGCGGTACTCATTGTCCCCTCTTCCAGTGCTTCTGTTACAACGGCTACCACATAACTGTTATCCACGCGTTCCGGTTTCAATACCTCGCCTCTTTTTGCCGCATATATATCTCTTACAAAAGAACGGGAAGCGTTTTCAAGACCACGGATAGATGTGCTGGCCCGAAGAATATCGGTCGCAATACCTTTCTGGAAACCTTTTGCTTTCAGTTTCTTTTCATAGGTATCATCAAAACTTTTTAAATCGGTGCTTTCTGCAGCAAAGGAATTGGCTTCATTCAATGCAGCATTATCTGTCTCCTGGCTGGCAATGATTTCCTTAGGCAGGTAGGCCACTTTGTAATGGGTAGACGGTTTGATGGCAGACATGATTTCGATAAAATGATAACCAAAAGAGGTTTTTACCACTTTACGTTCGCCAACTTTACCGTCAAGTAATATGAACTGTCCGAATTCCCGGGCAAAGTTCGGACCCTGAATTTCAGTAGAGGAAAACGTCATCTCACCTTTGTTCTGGCGGCTGGCATCGCTGGGCGGATTATATTTCTGCACCATGGAATCCCAGTTAGCACCGCCGTTAATCGCTAATTTAATACTATCGATCCTGCGGGAAGCAATACTGTCATCCACACCACCCTGCTGGAGATTATTACTTACCAATACGTGGCGGCATTTAACAGAATCAGGCAATACTCTTACACCGATCATTTTAGCCAGTACATAACTATTTGCATCGAGATATGGTCCGTAAACCCCACCAACGGGTAATTTAAAGATGGAATCCTTAACCGGAATCTGAATCGCATTTCCGCTTACATATGCATCAAAATACTGGGCACCCTCTCCGGCCAGAAACTGAGCAACACTATCTGAAGAAGCGAAACGGTCCCGAAGTGTAACTAAGCTACTAAGCGTAGCGGCACTATCTTTTGCAGAAGGCGCAGCGCTGAAACTTACAAAGCTGATGCTCCGGGTTTCTGCCTGTTTGAAAAGTTTTTTATTCTTGTTGACAAACGCTTCAATCTCGCTGTCTTCTACTTTAATACTGCTGTCAGGAATACTGGCGTATGTTTCTCTTACCAGTGAAATGCGGGCCATTTGTGCATTTTCCGCATTTTGTTTTTCAATCATCCATTTAGGAAAGTTGATTGTACCAGACATCAGAGAGAAAAATTTATCCGCCATGCGTAAGTTCACCAACTGATTGATATAGGCGTTGATATTTGCTTTTTCTTCCGCTGTACCGCTTTTCAGTTTCTGATCTATGTTCTGCTTGGCAAGCGCAGCATTAAACTGTCCGGTTTTTTCATCAGTAAACTGTTGTTTGATATCCTGCGGTGCATTCTGTCCGTAAAGAATATCACCCAGCTCTTTCCGGCCAACGGCAATACCAAGCTTTTCAAACTCATCACTCAGAATGGCCTGGTTGATCTCCTGTGACCAGGCCTGATCCAGTGCCTGCTGGCTTGCAGCAGCTGGTGGATAACCCTGCGCTTTCATGTTCTCTTCGGCCTGTGTAACTTTCTTACTGAAATCCTCAAAGAGAATTTTTTTACCATTTACTACACCAACCGTATTGGAGGGACCACCCACCATACCTCTTGATTTACCGGCAAAATAATCGGTCAGAATGAACCCTACCAGGGCCAGTGCAATCAACACTACAGTAAGCTTGGCGTACTTGTCTCGGATATCCTGAATAATAGACATAATATATTATTACTGATTTTTTTAAGGATGGCAAAAATAGGGGAAAAACTGTGGAAAATCTATAATTAATGCACCCGTTTTGAGGGTGAAAGTAGATGAAAAAACGGGCATGGGGGCTGTTTTCAGGGAAATTAAACGGGCTGACCCGTATTTAGTGGGTCAGCCCGTTTTTTTTGGAAAGCTATTCGCCAGAATCCTATTTTTTTCCAGCCCTGACCAGTTTCATTTCCTGGACCAAATGACCTGCTCCGGCGTATTTATCAACGATAAATAACACATAACGAATATCTACCATAATATTCCGGCAAATACTGGGATCGTAGTTGATATCGCTCATCGTTCCCTCCCAGGCACGGTCAAAATTGAGTCCAACCAGGTTGCCGTTAGCATCCAGAGCGGGACTTCCGGAATTTCCCCCTGTAGTATGGTTCATGGCGATAAAACAAACCGGCATTTTCCCGTTTTTACCATATTGGCCAAAATCCTTGTTTTTATACAAGGTCCTGAGCTTTTCAGGAACATCAAATTCGTAGTCGCCGGGTTTGTATTTATCCATCACTCCATCGAGATAAGTGTAGAAATCAAATTTCACGGCATCTCTGGGCTGATATCCTTTTACATTACCATAAGTGACACGGAGGGTACTGTTGGCATCGGGATAGAATTTCTTCTCCTTCATCACCTCCATCTGGGCTTTCATATAGGTACGCTGCAACTGATTCACCCGGGCCTGTATACCGCTCAACTTCTTTGTTACAGTCGATGCATAATGGCTGTTTAACTGTAAAAACAACTGGTTAGCCTTATTCAGGTCATTGGCCATCAGCACCAGATCCGGATTTGCCTTCAGGTTGGCCAGTACTTTAGGCCCGTTATTCAGCAGGTCTACATTCGTGTAAAAATCATCCGCCATTTTTGCAAAATCGGATTGATAGGACTTTACCAGTGTTAATAGTTCCGGTGCCAGGAACTCTTCAGGCTGGTCGTTGGTAAATTTCTGCATCAATACTTCAAAGAGTTTCTTGTCCACCGCCGGACTATATTCCTTGTAGAGTTCACTGAGTGTTTCAATCGTTTTAGGTACAGCGTCTTTAAACGCTTTATCACCGTTTTTCTGTTTGATGCCTGCGAGACTGTTGATTCTGGAACCAAGTGCAAAAGCCTCAATACGGCTTATAGTTTCAGTGTAATAATCCCTGGCCAAGCCATATTTATTCAGTTCCTGGTAGGCAGCTTCCAGATCACCGAGCAGGGTACCATACTGTTCTTTAAAGGCAGGATTGGCGTTGACCCTTTTCTGAAATTCGGCCTCATAGGCCTTTTTCTTTGCCACAGCATTGGTACTGGTTAAACCCAGCACTTCTCCCTGCCATTTCTTCCAGGAATTGCTGATACTGGCATATTTAGCCGCATATTGAATCTTAATCTGCTCATCCCGGCGCATAAAACCATCGATCACGCCTAGTGCTTTGTCACGGATTGCAATTTTTGCCGGGTCATTTACCTTTACAATTTGTTCCACCGCAGCTGAATGAAGGTATTGAGTGGTCCTGCCCGGAAAGCCAAAAACCATGGTAAAATCGCCTTCTTTCATGCCGTCCAGGGAAATAGAAAGGGCCTTTTTAGGCTTATAAGGCACATTATTCTCTGAAAATTCAGCGGGCTTATTATCGGTACCGGCATATATACGGAACATAGAGAAATCACCGGTATGACGGGGCCACATCCAGTTATCCGTATCCTTTCCGAAATTCCCGATAGCGGACGGCGGTGCACCTACCAGACGTACATCTTTATAGGTTTCAGTAACAAAAAGAAAGTACTGGTTACCTTCGAAAAAAGACCGGACAAAATAATCCTGATAGGCTTCCCTTTTTACTCCGCTACGTAAGGCAGCGATATTCTTATCAATGGCGGACTGACGTTCCTGTTCTGTCATACCCTGCGTAACCCCAGCCAGCGCTGATTTAGTTACTTCTTCGATCCGTACAATAAAGGTTACAAATAAGCCTGGATTCGGGATTTCCTCACCTTTATTACGCGCCCAGAATCCATCCCTGATATAATTACGTTCGAGCGTAGAGTGGTTTTGAATGGCATCAAAGCCGCAATGGTGGTTGGTCAGTATTAGTCCCTGTTCTGAAATCACTTCCCCGGTACAAAACCCACCCAGACTCACAATCGCGTCTTTCAGACTTCCCTTGTTAATATTATATATATCACTGGCGGAGATCTTCATCCCCATTGATTTCATCTGCTTTTCGTTCAGTTGCTGGAGAAATAACGGGAGCCACATACCTTCATCGGCGCGGGCTGTCATCACCAGTAAAAGAAAAAAGGCGACAAGACTTCGTTTTATAGCTTTCATCGTTAATATATTTAAAGAAGTAAAATTAGTTCATTCATTCATACGGTAAAATCTGCTCATCGAATTAGTAATCGGGTCTGATTTTTGCACATTTGAAAATTAAATGGAAATTCAAGGGAATCGGCTGAACCTGGAATCCGGATTTTTCTCCACATCACACTGTGAATGGGTGAAAAATAATGTGCATAACCGGCTGTGGAACGTTAACAGGAAAGGGGACGAATGGCTTTTAAATTCACAGCTTCCGGTCCGGATATTGATCGGTGTACATAAATGCACATTTGTTCAATAACTGTCCACACCCGTTTATTAAAAAACATCCGGATAGTTTTACGCCTATACTAATACACAGGGATGTGGAAATCTGAATGAGACCCGCTCCAGTACAGTATCCTGGATTGTGGATTACCGTAACCGGAATGTGTATATCATAGAATTTGTAATTTTGTATTGTCAAAAACAACGAAGTTTTCCACGAATCCACAGCTGTAATAATAATATACTCTTTTTTATAAAAATATATTAATACTATTATTGTATTAATCGCCCGGGTTAAAAATTTTGTTTTGAAAAATTGCACAGGCTGGTGGAATATTGCACCCTGATCAAACAAACAAAACCGAAAGAATCATGAACACTGTTGTACCGGATACCGCGATCGCCAATGTTGGAAAAACAGGATTCCTCGCTATCGAGCTGGATCCAACACTGGATTT
>Ga0116158_10005177_pt1 | contig 11063 bp, 8 predicted proteins | sample AD_UKC052_MetaG_FD_89883 | JGI IMG/M metagenome (GOLD analysis project Ga0116158, IMG submission 89883) | Active sludge microbial communities of municipal wastewater-treating anaerobic digesters from USA - AD_UKC052_MetaG | ecosystem: Engineered > Bioreactor > Anaerobic > Digestate | place: USA... | reverse complement strand
GCCCGGTCCCCGGCCGGGTGGCCGTAGTGGTCGTTGATGGCCTTGAAATGGTCGAGGTCGAACATGATGAGCGACGCCGGTGAGCCGTGCCGCTCGTGGAGAGATACCTGCTGCTCCAGCCGCTCCAGCATGTACCGGCGGCTGAACGCACCGGTCAACTGGTCGTGGGTGACAAGGTCATGCAGACGGACGACCAATGCCCCGTTGCGGACGTATTGCTCCAGCTCCCGCTTCACCATCCTGCCGAGACTGCGTGAATAGCCGATCTGCACCACCAGAATCACCAGCAGACCCGCCTGCAGAAACTGGGAAGCCTGCTTGGGATAGGCAAATTCATGCAACAGTGGCACCAGGTAAATGCCACTGAAAAAGGCAATCGCCGCTACCGCGTAGGACGACATGGTGATGATGCTGACACCGGCCACCCCAATCAGGATGGTCAGCGTCGCCAGGAAGGGAACGAATTGCCCCGGAGTCCAGACAAACCAGACCGCCGATCCCCAGACCGCGCCGCTGACTGCAGCCAGCACCAGCTGCACGCGCAACCAGTAATGGCGATCAAGCTTACGCTCCAGTGCGCGCCGGCACGCCACACCGGCCAGCAGAATCACCACTTCCACCAGGCTCATGGCGGCGACCCAGACGATGGCACGCCCCCACCCTGCCTGCGTCGCCAGGACCCAGGCCATCAGCGCAATCCCTACGAATGCAAGCCGCGCCGCAGTGATGGAGCGTTCATTGAAGACACGGATGCGCTCGATAGCCGCATGGCGCGCTATCGCCTCTTCATCCAGCTCCAGATTCGTGGTGTCCGCCATGGTGGTTCCTGCCCTGCGCAAACTCTACATACCATTGTAGGCATCCGGGGTTGGCCATGGCATCCTTATTGACCACCTTTTCGAGCGGCTGCCCTAACAACAGCTTCTTGATGGGCAACTCCTGCTTTTTCCCCGACAAAGTGCGGGGAATCTCGGCCACCTGAAATGTGCCGTTGGGAACGAAGCGCGGCGACAGCGCGGTGCGGATGGCGTTGTTGATCTTGTCTTTCAGTGCAGCGTCCAGCACCATGCCCTCGCGCAGCACCACAAACAGCGGCATGTAGCTTTCTCGCCCCAGGTATTCCAGATCCACCACCATGGAGTCGACGACCTCCGGCAAGGCCTCTACCGCGCTGTACAGCTCGCTGGTACCCATGCGCAAGCCGTGGCGGTTGATAGTGGCATCGCTGCGCCCAAAGATGACACAGCCGCCGTGCGATCCGATACGCAGCCAGTCACCGTGCCGCCACACCGGGCCTGCGTCCGCCGAATCATCCCCGCCACCGGGCTTGCGGCCGTGGCCTGCCGGGTACATGTCGAAGTAACTCGACAAATAGCGCTGGTTGTTCTCGTCACCCCACAGGTACAGTGGCATGCTCGGAATCGGCTGGGTGCAGACCAGTTCGCCCACCTCGTCCACCACCGGTTGGCCCTGCTCATTCCAGGACTCGACCGCTGCGCCCAGCATGCGGCACTGCATCTCGCCCGGGACCAGTGGCAGTTCGCGATTGCCGCCGATGAACGCACCTGCGAAATCAGTTCCGCCAGAGATGTTGCACCACCAGATGTCGCGTGTTCCAAGCTTGTTGAACTGGTCGGTGCCCCAGCGCTGCGCCTCTTCACTGAGCGGCGAGCCGGTGGTGCCCAGCGCGCGCACCTGCCGCAATTCCCCACACTGGGACAGGTCGATGCCGGCCTTCATGCAGTTGGCAAAAAACGCCGCTCCGGCGCCAAAAAACGTGGCGCCCACATTCGCGCCAAAGCGCCATAGCGTGGTCCAATCCGGCGCCTGTTTGTTTCCAGCGGCGTCCAACGTGCTGCCGCCCGGGCTACCGTCAAACAGGCAACAGGTACTGCCGTTGAGCAAGCCGCTCATCTGTGCATTCCACATCACCCAGCCGGTGGAGCTGTACCAGTGGAAGCGTTCACCCCAGGAATTCGGCTGGTAGCTGCACCCCACATCGTTGTGCAGCACCTTGTTGGCCAGCGCCACCACCACCGTACCGCCATGGCCATGGACAATCGGCTTGGGCAAGCCGGTAGTGCCACTGGAATAGACAATCCACAAGGGGTGGTCAAACGGCAGCCACATCGGTTCAAATGCGGTGACTTCAGCATCATTTTGGGCGCAAGCCCCCGTAAAATCTGCGCAAGTAGCTCCTGAATTAATAGCAAATCCGGTCAACCCCAGGTTGTCATGCAGCAGTACATGGCGCACGCTGGGCAGCGCGCCGCAGAGTTCGGACACCACGGCGCGACGGTCAAAGTCCTTGCCACCAAAGCGCACTCCATCGCAGGCGATCAGCACCGTGGGCTTGATCTGGGTGAACCGGTCCAGCACCGCGTTGGTCCCCATGTCCGGCGCACAAATGCTCCACACGCCGCCCAGGCTGACCACCGCCAGAAACGCCACCATGGCCTCGGGAATATTGGGCAGGTAGGCGGCCACCCGGTCGCCGGGTTGCAGCCCCTGGGCCTTGAGGTGCAGCGCCAGCGATGCCACCCGGCGGCGCAGTTCGGGCCAGCTGATTTCCTGCGCCTGTGCTCCCTCAGCCAGGCTCTGTTCGTTGTGGCTGATCAGTGCCGGAAATCCGGCCGCATGGGCCGCGTCGACATGGCGCAGCACCTGGCGCGAATAGTTCGCCTGTGCCCCGGGAAACCACTGCGCCCCCGGCATGCGGTTGACCGCCAGCGCCGCACGGTGCGGCGTAGGTGAGCGCAGCTCGAAGTAATCCCAGACGCTTTGCCAGAAGGCATCGAGCTCGGTGGTGGACCAGCGCCACAACGTGTCATAGGAGTCAAACGTCAGGCCACGCTGCTCGCGCAACCAGTTCTGGTACAGACGGATCTGGGGAGTAAAGGGGGGATGGCGCATCCTGCAAGCGTAGCAAGACTTGTCTGCTGCCGGTGGCCTTTGCGCTCAGGGTTTGTACGAATGTTCAATTATTTTGGACAAGCGTTCAATGCATTGCATGGCATCCAGACCCCTGCGCAAGACGCAACGCAAAACCTCCAGCGCCGCACCGGCGGTAGAGGTGCGGCTCGACCGCAAAGCCGCTATTTTGCTGGCCGCCGAAAAGCTGTTTGCTCAGTCGGGCTACCACGCGGTGACCATCCGCCAGATTGCCGAGGAAGCCGATGTACCTCTGGCCCTGGTGAGCTATTACTACGGCCAGAAGCATGAGCTGTTCGAGGCCATCTTCGCCCACTGGAATGCCACCATTGAAGAGCGGATGCAGGAGCTGCGCGATGCGGAAACCGGCCCGGCCAACGCCGCGCGGCTGGAGCGCATCATCCGGGCATTCGTAGGGCCGGTGCTGCGCATGCGGGCCAGTGCCGAAGGCGAATACTACGCACTGCTCGTGGCACGCGAACTGTTTTACGCCACCGAAGTCACCGACCGGGTGCTGCGGGTCTATTTCGACCCGCTGGCCAATGCATTCATCGACGCACTGCACCGCATCTTTGTGCAGGCAACGCGCGGGCAGATTGCCTGGTGTTACCAGTTTGCACTCGGCGCCTTGATGCACCACCTGAGCGACACCCGGGTGCAGCGTCTGTCCAACAACCAGAGCCGCCCGGGCGACCCCGCGGCCCAAACCATGCTGGTCCATTTCATTGCTGGCGGCATGCGTGCGGCCATTGCGCAGTGCGACCCCCGCCCTAAAGTCACCCCACTCAAACAACGAAGGAGCCTCCCATGAAACGCCGTACCGCCCTCTCCAGCCTGGCCGCTGCCGGCTTGGCCACCACGCTGCCCGCGTGGGCCCAGTCCACCAAAATCGTCTTTGGCTACACCGCGGTGACCGATTTCACCTCGGTGTTTGTCGCTGCGGAGGAAGGCTATTTCAAGAAACGCAATCTCGATGTGGAGCTCAAGTTCATTCCGCTGAACTCCACCATTCCTGCAGCCATCCAGTCGGATTCGCTACAGATGGGCGGGCCCACTCCGTCGGTGTACCTGCAGTCCATCGATGGCGGTCTGGACCATGTGGTGATTGCTGGCGGTGGCGTGACGTCCAAGACCATCACCGGCTTTGGTCTGGTGGCACGCGCGGGCTCCGGCATCAAGACACCACAGGACTGCATCGGCAAGAAGATTGGCGTACCCGGCCTGGGTGCCTTCCTGCACGTGACCTTCCGTGCCTGGCTGAAGGAGAACAAGGTGGACTACAAGAAGGTCAACTTTGTGGAAGCCTCCTTTCCGCAGCACGGCGACCTGCTGCGCGGCGGTTCGGTCGATGCCGTGGTCACGGCCGACCCGTTCATGAGCCGCATCACCGACAGCGGTGTGGGGTATGTGGCCTCCTACTATTCCACGTTCCTGTCCGAGGGCAACCACACCATCATCCACACCGCCAAGCGCGAGTGGGCCGAGAAAAATACGGTGGCAGCCCGTGCGTTCCGCGACGCCGTGGTCGAAGGCGCCGCTTTCATGAACAAGCCGGCCAACAACGCGAAAGTGCGCGCCGCCATCGGCAAGTACATCAAGCTGCCGCCCGAAGTGCTGGCCAAGGTGCAGATCAGCCCACCCGGCCCGGTGGTGACCGAAAAGCAGCTCAGCTACTGGGTGGGCCTGATGAAAGACCAGGAGATGCTCCGGACCGAACCTGCAGTGTCCAAACTGATCTTCAAGTGAGCCGGCCCCTGTGAGTGAATCGCCCCTGCTGCGGTTCGACCAGGTGGGCATTCACCTGGGCGGCCGCGAAATACTCTCGCCCACCTCGTTCGAGGTCGCACGCGGCGAGTTCGTCTGCATCATTGGCCCGTCGGGCTGCGGCAAGACCACGCTCTTGCGCGCTGCCGCCGGGTTTCTGCAACCCAGTGGCGGTGCCGCATTGCGCCACGGCAAGCCCATCACCGGCCCGTCGCGCGAAGTGGCATTTGTGTTTCAGGACTATGGCCGTGCACTGCTGCCCTGGCGCACCGTAGCGGGCAACATCAGCCTGGCGCTCGAAGCAGCCGGCGTGCCTGCGCAGCAGCGTCCGGACCGCATCGCCAAGGTGCTCGACACCGTGGGCTTGGGCGCACACGCCACCAAATTTCCGGCACAGCTCTCTGGCGGCATGCAGCAGCGGGTGCAGATCGCGCGCTGCCTCGCGCAGGAGCCGGAGCTGATGATGATGGACGAGCCCTTTGGTGCACTCGACGCCATGACCGGTGAGAGCCTGCAGGATGAAGTGTCGCGCCTGGTGCGCAGCACCGGATTGACCGTGCTGTTTGTCACCCACGACCTCGAAGAAGCCATTTACCTCAGCGACCGCGTCATCGCGCTGCGCGCCAACCCCACGGCGGACAAGCCCAGCCTGGCCGCCATGGTCGAGGTCAAGATTGCGCGTCCGCGCGACCAGTTGCTGACCAAGGAGCACCCCGAATTCCTGCGCCTGCGCCGCGAGCTGTACGGATTTCTGGGACACCACTGATGCGCACCTGGCCGACACTGTTGCGTCCCTGGGTGTTTCCCCTGCTGTTGCTCGCATTGCTGGAAGCAGCGGCACGCTGGCTGGTGCCCGGCAGCGATGCGCTGGCACCGCCCTCCCAAGCCCTGCAGGCCTTCGGCAAGGCCCTGAGCGCCAGCGGCGACGAGTCGGTGCTGCAGGCCACGGCCTTCACCCTCTCCAGTGCGGCACTGGGCCTGCTGCTGGGCGCCGCATTGGGCGTGACCCTGGGGTTGGTGCTGGGCCTGTCGCGCCGCGCCGCGGCCATGGGGTTCCTCAGCATCGAGGTGCTGCGCCCCGTGCCATCGGTAGCCCTGATTCCGCTGGCCATGTTGGTGTTTGGCTTTGGCTACCGCATGGAAATCAGTGTGGTGGCCTTTGCCACCTTCTGGCCCCTGCTCATCCTGACCCAGGCCGCCGCGCGCCAGGTGGAGCCACAGTTACTGGAGGTGGCCCACGCGCTGGGCCTGAGCGCCTGGGCACGCACCACGCAAATCGTGCTACCGGCCATGGTGCCACGGCTGTTTATTGCACTGCGCCTGGGTGTGTCGTTTGCGCTGGTGGTGGCCGTCACCGTAGAGATCGCTGCCAACCCCAGTGGCATGGGCTACGCCATGATGATTGCGCAGCAGAGTCTGGCACCGGACCTGATGCTGGCCTGGCTGGCCTGGATTGGCTTGGTGGGCTTTGCCATCAACGCGCTCACCCTGCGGCTGCAGCGCGCCATCGCCCACCGCATGGGCGAACCGCACACCGGAGTCGCGCCATGAGCAGCGCCGTACTCCAGAACGGCACCCGCATCCGCGCAACCACCGAGTCGGTGGCCGTACTGGTCTGCCTGCTGGCGCTGTGGTGGCTGGCCAGCCATCTGCAATGGGTCAGCAAGGTTTTTCTGCCCACCCCCGAGGCCACGCTGGAGAGCCTGGTGCAGGGCCTGTCCACCGGCGAACTGGCCGGGTTCACCTGGGACACGGTGGTGCGCATGCTGCTGGGCTGGCTGCTGGCCTCGGCGATCGGGACCGCGCTGGGTGCGCTGATTGGCGCATCTGCCACCGCACGCACCTGGATTGCGCCCACCCTGGAATTTCTGCGCCCGCTGCCGGCATCGGCAGTCATGCCCCTGGCGATATCGCTCTTTGGGCTGAGTGGCGGCATGGTGCTGTCCGTGGTGGCATTTGGTGCCATGTGGCCGGTGCTGCTGGCCACCGTGCACGGCCTGGCATCGGTCCATGTGCGCCTGCGTGAGGTGGCGACCGCGCTGCAGTTGTCACGCACGGCCTTTGTATTCAAGATCGGCCTGCCCAACGCCCTGCCCGACATCCTGGCGGGCATGCGCCTGTCGATGACGGTCTCGCTCATCGTGGCCGTGGTCGGCGAAATGATTGCCTCGCAGTCCGGACTCGGCCAGGCCATCCTGCTGGCGGCCCGGTCGTTTCGCGCCAGCGAGCTGTTTGCCGGCATCGTGCTGCTCGGCGCGATCGGCTTTGTCAGCAATGCGCTGCTGGCCCTGCTGGAACACCAGTTTTTGAAATGGCAGCGCACCGGATGACGCTGCCACCCCATCCCCCAGGAGCGACCATGGCCCGAACTTTTGTAGATCTTTCCATTTTTCTGGAGAACGACGTGCTGAGCGACCCGCCGGCTTTTGCACCCAAGATCGAGTACTTCACGCACGAAAACACCTTCGCCCAGATCGAACCCTTCTTTCCCGGGCTCAAGAAAGAAGACCTGCCCGATGGCGAGGGCTGGGCGGTGGAGATGGTGCAGCTCTCCACCCACAACGGAACCCACCTGGATGCGCCCTACCATTTTCACAGTACCATGGACGCAAAGAATGGCGAAAAGAAGCCCGCCATCGCCATCCACGAAGTGCCACTCGAATGGTGTTTCCAGCCCGGCGTAAAGCTGGACTTCCGCCACTTTGCCGACGGCTATGTGGTCACCGCCGCCGACGTCGAGGCCGAGCTTCAGCGCATCGGCCACACGCTGACCCCGCTGGAGATCGTGGTGGTCAATACGCGGGCCGGCTCGCGCTACGGCCACCCCGATTACGTGGCAGCGGGCTGCGGCATGGGCTACGCGGCCACCATGTACCTGCTGGAGCGCGGCGTACGCCTGACCGGCACCGACGCCTGGAGCTGGGACGCCCCCTGTGTGCACACCGCCCAGAAATATGGCCAAAGCCACGATGCCTCGCTGATCTGGGAAGGCCACAAGGCCGGGCGCGACATCGGCTACTGCCACCTAGAGAAACTGCACAACCTGGAGGCCCTGCCGCCGACCGGTTTCTTCATCAGCTGCTTTCCGCACAAGATCCGCGGCGCCTCGGCCGGCTGGACCCGCGCCGTGGCCATTTTTGACGACGCCCTGATGGCGTCCCGCTGAGGTTTTGAATGAAATAGGCCTCTTCCCCTCGTGGGATGGGCGCAGCACGCTATTAAATCAGGAACAATCCCATGCCCACACTGAATCACACCCACGACCCCCAGTCCACCAGCTGGGTAGCTTCCGCCCAGGCCACCGGCGCCGATTTTCCCATTCAGAACCTGCCGTTGGCGGTGTTCCGGCGCGCGGGCAGCCACGCGGCGTTTCGCGGCGGTGTGGCCATTGGCGACCAGATCATCGACCTGGCTGCTGCCCATGCGGCCGGTGTGCTGGACGGCCTGGGCGCACAGGCCCTGGCGGCCGCGGCCGAACCCACGCTCAACCATTTCTTTGCCGAAGGCCCCAGCGCCTGGCGGGCGCTGCGCCACGGCCTGTTCGACCTGCTGCACAGCAGCGCCACTGGCGCGAAGGTGGACTCCCTGCGTAGCTGCCTGGTGGCGCAGGCCGACGCCGAATTCACGCTGCCCGCGCGCGTGGCCAACTACACCGACTTCTACACCTCCATCCACCATGCCCGCAACGTCGGCAAAGTCATCCGCCCGGACGATCCGCTGACCCCCAACTTCCAGTGGCTGCCCATTGCCTACCATGGCCGGGCATCGAGCGTGGTGAAGAGCGGCACCGCGTTTCACCGCCCGCACGGCCAGGCCATGCCACCGGGCGCCAAGATGCCTGTGTACGGCGCCTGCGCACGGCTGGACTACGAGCTGGAAATGGGCTTCTTCATCGGCACCGGCAATGCGCTGGGCGAACCTGTGCCCCTGGGCGAAGCCGAGGACCACATCTTCGGCATGTGCCTGCTCAACGACTGGTCGGCACGCGACCACCAGTTCTGGGAGATGAACCCACTAGGCCCCTTCCTGGGCAAGAACTTCTGCACCAGCATTTCGCCGTGGATCGTCACCATGGAAGCGCTGGCGCCCTACCGGGTGCCCGCCGTGGAACGCCCTGCACCCGAACCGCAGCCCCTGGCCTACCTGGACGGCGCGGCCAACCGCGCAGCGGGCGGTGTGGATGTGCAGCTGACCGTGGGCATTGAATCGGCGGAACACCGCGCACGTGGCCTGGCACCCGCGGAAGTCTCACGCACGAATTTCCACCACCAGTACTGGACCATCGCCCAGATGGTCACCCAGCACACGGTGGGCGGCTGCAATCTGCAGCCCGGCGACCTGCTGGGCACCGGCACGATTTCCGGCCCCACACCTGCCGAGGCCGGTGCCATGGTGGAACTGAGCCGGGGCGGCACCCAGCCCATCACGCTGGCAGGCACTGGTGAGACACGTACCTTTTTACAGGACGGCGACACCGTGGTCCTGCGCGGCTGGTGTGAGAAACCCGGCGCAGCACGCGTGGGCTTTGGCGAATGCCGCGGCCAGGTGCTGCCCGCCAGAGCCCGCTAGAGCTTGCTGTTGCCGATGAAGCGGCTGGAGAGAAAGTGCTCGAACTCGGTCAGCGGCATGGGCTTGCCAAAGTGGTAACCCTGCAGCAGGTCCACACCAAAGCCTTGTAGCGCATCGGCGATGTCCTCGCTCTCCACCCCTTCGGCCACCGTCTGGAGCCGGAAGGCGCCGGCAATATTGACAATCGCCTGGATCAGCTGCGCCCCCTGCCCACTGTGGGCACGGCGCACAAACGAGATGTCAATCTTGATCTTGGTGGCCGGCATGTCATGCAACTGCGAAAGCGAGGAGTAGCCGGTACCAAAGTCGTCAATCGCGATGCCAAAGCCGGCTTCGGTCAACTCCAGCAGCCGCTTGGCGGTGAACTCGGCGTCTTCCATGGCCACACTCTCGGTGATCTCCAGGTCGATCACCGACACCGGTATCGCCAACCGGTCCAGGTCGGCCAGCAGATCCGCGGTAAAGGTAGGGGTAAACAGCTGGCGGCGCGACACATTGACCGAGATGCGCATGTCCATGCCCGCCTCGCGCCAGCGGTGCAGGGCCTCCACCGCCTGGAGCCAGACCTGCTGGCCCACTTCGCGGATCAGGCCCATGCTCTCGGCCATCGGGATGAAGGTGGCTGGTGATACCCAGCCATAACTCTCGTCGTACCAGCGGGCCAGCGCCTCGCAACTCACCACGCGGCGGGTGTGCACATCGACGATGGGCTGGAACCAGGTCTGGATCTTGTGGTCCTTGATGGCCGCGGCCAGCCGCTGCTGGATGTAGACCGATTTGCGGTCTTCGTCGACACTGGTGATGTCGGAAAAAAAGCGGATGGTATTGCGCCCCTGCTCCTTGGCCGAGAACATGGCGCGGTCGGCCTGTGACAGCAGGGCATCGACCGTACTGGCATCGTCGGGGTACATGGCCACACCCATACTGAAAGTGGCGTTGAAAACATTGCCGTCAATCACGATAGGCTGCTGGCAGGTTGCAGCCATCTTGGCAATGGCCTCGCGTGCGCCGTCCTGGCCGGTCAGGTCGGTCAGCAGCACGACGAACTCGTCGCCACCCCAACGCGCCAGCGTGTCGCCTGAGCGCAGGCAGCCGCGCAGTGCGTTGGACAGGTACAGCAGCATCTCGTCCCCGGCCTTGTGGCCGAACTGGTCGTTGACGTGCTTGAAATGGTCCAGGTCCATGAAACCCAGTGCCACCCGGTGCCCGGTGCGCTCGGCACTGCGCAGGGCAATCTTGCAGCGGTCCTCCAGCAGCACGCGGTTGGGCAGGCCGGTGAGCGCATCGTGCAGGGCCATGTGCGTCACGTGCTTTTCCATCAGGTAGCTTTGCGTGATGTCGCGCAGCACACCACGCACACTGCGCACCGCCATGGCACCGAGCTCGCTGACCACAAAGCGGTATTCCACCCACACGTCCTTGCCATCGGTGCGCCGCAAGCGGATGCGGCCACGCAAGCTGGTCTTTTCACCGGAGAACAGCTGTGCAAAGAGCAACTTGAAATCGCCCACATCATCGGGGTGGAAGCTCTCGAACAGATTGCCGTTGTGGCTGCGTGCGGTCCCCGCCAAACGCGTCCAGCCCGGGCTGGCGCGCAGGTAACTGCCGTCCGCCGCGATCTCCACCACCCCCTCTTCCAGAATGTCGAGCGTTTGCAGGTAGGCAAAGTGCTCCCGGTCGTGCAGGAGCACGCTCTCCATCAGCTCCCGGCTGGCCTGGGCCACGTCGCCAATTTCGTCAGGTTGGGACTGCGCACTGTCGAGCGCCTCGCGGACCGACGGACCGATGGCGTGCTCTTC
>Ga0116158_10005170_pt1 | contig 11075 bp, 10 predicted proteins | sample AD_UKC052_MetaG_FD_89883 | JGI IMG/M metagenome (GOLD analysis project Ga0116158, IMG submission 89883) | Active sludge microbial communities of municipal wastewater-treating anaerobic digesters from USA - AD_UKC052_MetaG | ecosystem: Engineered > Bioreactor > Anaerobic > Digestate | place: USA... | reverse complement strand
TCGGCCAGGGCATCGTGATGGTTCACCAGTTCGATCTCCAAAGCATCGCATAAAGCAGCCAGGTTCAGCCCGCTCATCCGATAAGTGCATTCGCACTTGAAATCTGGTATTTCAAGGCCATAATAAGCAAGTGTAGTCCTCAAAACAGCCAGGTCGAATGAAGCATTATGCGCCACCAGCAAATTTTCGCAAAACGAATCCCCGATCTTCTCCCATACCTCGGGAAACTCAGGACTATCCTTGGTTTTCAGCGCATCAATCCCGTGCAGACAGGAGTTCCTCACGGCGTAATCATTTCCCGGCGGCCGCACAAAAATCGACTCTTTCCGGGTAACTTCCCCGTTGCAAACGACAACAAAACCTACCTGGCAAAGGCTGGAAAGCTGTGCCGTCGCTGTCTCCGTATCAAAAGCTATGAAATCTGCCGCTTGCACCATTTTTCACTAAACGATTGCTTTTCCCGAATACACGATCGTGCCGGGAAAAATAAAAAGTAAAACGATTCTTCACCTCCGCGGGCCTGCGGCATCAGCCCGGTTTCAACTTTGCAGAGTCAAATATAGGATGTTATTTGATATGTTTTACATGCAGGGATAATTTGGAGGGAGTCTAAAGAGGGTTCCAGGTTCCAGGTTCCAAAATCCAAATTCCAAGCACCAAGCACCAAACAAATTCCAAAATTTAAAATCACAACCTTATGACTACCTTCTAACAACCTTATAACCACCTTATGACTACCTTCTAACCACCTTCTGACTACTTTATGACCACTTTCTGACCACCTTATGACAAGTGACAAATTTCCCGCAGGTGAACGCAGATTTAAAGCGCAGATTTGCGCTGATCATCATTTATAACAGGAAATCCCTCTGCGAAGATCATTGAGAAAAAAACTGCTAAAAACACTCTGATTTCTCTAACCTCTCCGGAAAGACCGCATTGAGCAAACGGATCAGCTCATCCCAGTCGCGGTCCATCCGGGCAGCCTGCTCCACGGTCAGGGTGTCGTTGTTGTTCTGCCTGACCCTTTCGGTGAGGACTTTGGTGTAGTAAACCAGGACGATGTCGGCGGCGCTGTAGTTAGCGGCATTATTCCGGATATTGACAATGTTCTTCCCTGTATCGTCGACGACGATAATGGCTTTGAAGCTCCGGCCCGACCTTGCCAGGATATCGGCCAGCATCAGGCCTTTATCGGCTCCCCGGGTCATGAAAATGCCTTCCCGGTAGCTCAGGTTGCTGTCGGCCTCTTTATCGAAATGTATTTCCCGGCCATCAACGGTCAGGAGCGGGGCCAGGGAGAGATCGATGCCATTCGCTTTCAGGTCGCGTTCGGTCGAGGGCCTGCACTGAGGGCTGCGCGAGGTCAGCGCGAAAACCGTCAGCCCTTTGAACTGCCAGTTCCTGATATAGCCCGGCAACAGGCTATCGGTCAGCGACATGGTACCGAGCTCATACAGCAGGCAGATGGCTTCGTTGAAAAGGCAATCCCGGTCGAGCTTCTGCTCCGGCGAAGGTTTAAGACCCAGTTTACCCGTCTGCCACTGGAACCAGATATCGCTGCCCAGGTCGGTATCGCTGGTCAGGAGGGTATTGTCGATATCCAGGACCACCAGTACGTTTTCGGCGCCGTATTGCAGCATCTTTTCATGGATTGTCCTGTCAACCGGCGGGTAATCATTTAACGTGTCGATCTTCACGGTTTGACTGTAGGAATGGCTGGTTCCGATAGCCAGGATGAGAAGAAACGGATACAGGATCTTGGTTTTCATCTTGGTTGGGTTGTTGTTAATGCATCAAATTGTTTAAACACAAAGAACACAGGGAGTTTCACAATGTACACAAGGGATTTCACAAAAGCGCACAAAGAATTTCACAAAGTTGCACAAAGTAATTGATTAACCCAAACCTTTGTGTACCCTTGTGAAACTCCCTGTGTTCCTTGTGTTTAAATTCTACCCGTACTTCTCTTTCAAAAACTCCATCGTCGACTTCATGATCTTTTTCAACACATCCTGATCGATGTCAGAAAGTTTTTTAACATAAATACATCCGGCGCCCTTTTTGAATTTTCCCAGGTCTTTCAACAACTCATCCTGCTCCGGGGTGCCGGCGTAAACATAGAGGGAAATAGCCGCTTTTCTTGGCGAAAATCCCACCATCGGCCAGTCGCCTTCCTGTCGGCTCCTGTCGGATTTGTAGTGATAGTTTCCGAACCCAATTATAGAGGGACCCCACATTTTTGGCTCGAAGCCGGTAAAATCCTGCATTAGTTTCAGAAGTTCGAAGCTGTCTTTTCGCTTTTGTTCAGTGTCAGCAAACGCGTAAATGAAGTCTGTAACGTTTGCTTCTGTTTGCTTTGTTTTAATTTCTGCCATCGCCAAATTCTTGAGTAATTATTTTGAATTTTACGGCTACGACTTTCGGGAAGTCATATAGCCATTTTAGTGTAAATTGAGATGGCATCTCAGAATGGTCGTTTCAATGTGTGCAAAACCTTGTCAAACAAACAAAAGCTAAGGTTTTTCATGGCGGAATGAGATGCCATCTCAAAATCACTCAGATCAAACCCTTAATATTCCCCGAAATCCCCTGGTGGCGTAATACGACTCTGCGCCGTTGTGATAGATGAATACTTGTCCGTAACGCCAATCCCCAAACAGGGCACCCCCAAGGTCCCTGATGCTTTTAGGGGTCAGAATCCAGCTGGAGGTTTTACGGTCTAAAGCCCCAAGACCCTGCAATTGTCGGTACTGCTCTTCGTTCAGAATTTCTATTCCCATATCCGCTGCCATATCGCGGGCGTTGCTTTGCGGTTTATGTTCTTTCCTGGATTCCAATGCTTCCCGGTCGTAGCAAAGGCTTCTGCGACCCGCAGGGCTTTCCGCCGAACAATCGCAAAAAATAAATTCACCTGTATTTTGATCCTGCCCCGTCACATCGGGTTCCCCTCCGGTCCGTTCCATTTCGTAGAGTGAACGGAGTCGATCCGGATTCCCTTCGAGCCTGGCCTGCACCTTTCGCCAATCAATCCCCAAATGGCGGCCAGGGTATTTCCCAAAACGCTCTTTTAAACTATGAATCAATGTTTTAGCCTGTTCCTGCGTCAGAGTTTTCTCCATTTTCATATAAATAAATGAGACTCCATCTGCCTTTAATGAGATGGAGTCTCAATTTGTAATAGCAATTAGAACCGGTCGAGGTTCATCACTTTGTCCCAGGCTTTCACGAAATCACGGACGAATTTCGCACCGGCGTCGGCACTTCCGTAAACCTCGGCCAGGGCGCGGAGTTCGGAGTTCGAGCCGAAGATGAGATCGACGCGGGTGCCGGTCCACTTCACCTCGCCGGTAGCCCTGTCACACCCTTCGAATTGATCATTTGCCTCAGACGCAGGATGCCATACGGTGCCCATATCCAGCAGGTTTATGAAGAAATCGTTGGTCAGCATGCCCGGACGCATGGTGAAGACGCCGTGCGCCGAGCCGTCGAAATTGGCGTTCAGCGCTCGCATACCGCCCACCAGCACCGTCATTTCGGGAGCGGTAAGGGTCAGCAATTGCGCTTTGTCGATCAGCAGTTCTTCGGAACAGACGGAATACCGGGCTTTCTGGTAATTGCGGAAGCCGTCGGCGGCCGGTTCGAGCACTTTGAACGATTCCACATCGGTCTGTTCCTGCGTGGCGTCGGTCCTTCCGGGGGTAAACGGGACCGTTACGCTGAAGCCGGCGTCTTTTGCGGCTTTCTCAACACCTGCGGCGCCGGCCAGGACGATCAGGTCGGCCATGGAGATCTTTTTGCCGCCTTTCTGTGCGCTGTTGAATTCTTCCCGGATGCTTTCGAGTGTTTCGAGTACTTTCGCCAGTTGCGGAGGGTTGTTCACCGCCCAGTCTTTCTGGGGCGCCAGGCGGATACGGGCGCCGTTGGCGCCGCCGCGCTTGTCGGAGCCCCGGAAGGTCGAGGCCGATGCCCAGGCGGTAGAAACGAGCTGTGTGACCGTCAACCCGGAGGCCAGCACTTTTGCCTTCAGGTCTGCGATATCGGAATCGCTGACCAGCGGGTGGTCTGCTGCCGGCACCGGGTCCTGCCAGATGAGGTCTTCGGCGGGCACTTCGGGTCCGAGATAGCGCGATTTCGGCCCCATATCGCGGTGGGTCAGCTTGAACCAGGCGCGGGCAAAGGCATCGGCAAATTCGTCGGGGTTTTCCAGGAAACGGCGGGAGATCTTCTCGTAAGCCGGGTCAAACCGCAGGGAGAGGTCGGTGGTCAGCATTTTGGGCGCATGCTTTCTGGATTTGTCGTGGGCATCCGGCACGGTGCCTTCGCCCATACCGTGCTTCGGCCGCCACTGGTGTGCGCCTGCCGGGCTCTTCTCCAGTTCCCATTCGTAGCCGAACAGGTTCCAGAAGAAATTATTGCTCCATTTGGTGGGGGTGGTAGTCCAGGTGACTTCGATACCGCTGGTGATCGTATCGCCGCCTTTACCGGTGCCGAATTTGCTCTTCCAGCCGAGGCCCTGCTCTTCCAGGCCTGCCGCTTCGGGTTCGGGGCCAACGAGTCCTGCATCGCCGGCTCCGTGGGTCTTGCCAAAGGTATGGCCGCCGGCGATAAGCGCTACGGTCTCTTCGTCGTTCATAGCCATCCGGGCGAAGGTCTCGCGGATGTCTTTGGCTGCCAGCAGCGGGTCGGGATTGCCGTTGGGCCCTTCCGGGTTCACGTAGATCAGTCCCATCTGGACGGCCGCCAGGGGGTTGTCGAGGTCGCGTTCGCCGGTATAGCGTTCATCGGCCAGCCATTTGGTCTCCGATCCCCAGTAAACGTCTTCTTCCGGTTCCCAGACATCGGCACGGCCGCCGGCGAAACCGAAGGTTTTAAAGCCCATCGATTCCAGCGCTACATTTCCGGCCAGGATCATCAGGTCGGCCCAGGAGATCTTCCGGCCATATTTCTGCTTGATCGGCCAGAGCAGCCGGCGGGCTTTGTCGAGGTTCACGTTGTCGGGCCAGCTGTTAAGGGGGGCAAAACGCTGCTGTCCGCTCCCGGCGCCGCCGCGGCCGTCGCCGGTGCGGTATGTGCCGGCGCTGTGCCAGGCCATCCGGATGAACAACGGGCCGTAATGGCCGAAATCGGCCGGCCACCACTCCTGCGAGTCGGTCATCAGCTTCCGGAGGTCGTTTTTCAATCCTTCATAATCGAGCTTTTTAAACTCATCGGCATAATTAAAATCTTCACCCATCGGGTCGGATTTCGATGAATTCTGCCTTAAAATATTCAGCTTTAACTGGTTTGGCCACCAGTCGCGGTTCTTTGTCCCTCCCGAACCCACACTGTGCCTGGAGTTAGCCCCGGTTACAGGGCATTTTCCTTTGCTCTCATTTGTTTCCATTATTTATAAGTTTAATTAAAGTTATTTGTAAATATTTCATTATTCATTTTTTGCCACCAAAACACTAAAGATATTTGATTGATGTAAAGCATTTTGTGAGCTTTCCTGTTTTAATGTTTTTGTGGCTTATAATTCTTCTTGTTTTTTAAAAATCAATTATCTGTATGTTTTCCGGTGATCTGAAGCTTCAGATCTTCAATTTCAAAACCCGGGATGTTTTTCTGCTTAAAATAAGTTTCGAGCAACCGGCTGAGTTCCTCATCCCTGTAATCCTCGATCTTGTCGGAATCGGCATAGTAGAGGTGGTGATGGCTGTCGAGATGGGCATCATATCTCATAATGCCGGTTGCCGTGGTGACCCTTTTGATGAGGCCGCATGCGGCGAAGGTATCCAGCACTTTGTAGACCGTGGCGGTAGAGATATTCGGATTGTTTTTACGGATCAGTTCGATGATCTGATCGGCGGTGGGATGGTTATCCAGTTTGATGATCGCCTGGAGGATGGCCATCCGTTGAGGCGTTACTTTCAAACCGCACTCCACCAGTTTATTCCTGTATTCCGTTGACTTCATAATGAATTATTATCATATAAGAATAATTCTCTTTTAAGAATTAACAAAGATAATAATAAAAAGTTCAGAAGTCAAGTCTTTCGGGACGCCATCCTTTGGGACGCCATCCCTACCTGTTTTCTTTAATGAGTTTCCGCCGGATGGTCGTCTTATCGGCCAGAACCACTGCTACGATATAGGTTCCGCCAGGTAACCCCGAGGTATTCACTGTTTCGCTGCCACTTTCCGACAGCACCAGCCTCCCCAGGTTGTCGAACAGATTGATCTGTTTGATGTTGTTACGGGAGAAACTGGCAAATGATATCTTTTCACGGAAGGGATTGGGGTAGATTTCAATGCTGACCGGATTATTCATTTCCCCTGTACCGGTAGAGATACCTCTGCGATATATCCCCAGGCCCGGTGAAATGATATTATAGGCGATAAATGCATATCCCTCAAACTCCGTTATACCGGAAGCGTTCAGGTCTGAAGCGGATAAATTATCCGTTATATTGTCCCAGGAGAATCCTTCATTTATTGAATAATACACACTGTCTTTCAATCCTCCGGCAAAGTGACGCGACTCCATGTAAAGATGATTGCCTGTGCGATATATTTCGTTGACTGCCAGGCCCATAACCGCAGGTTTGATCCAGGCCGACCAGTTAGCTCCTTCATCAATACTGGTATAAGCAGCGCCGCCTTGCTCCATATAGTACAAACCGGCACCCATCCTCCAGACCAGTGTGGCATTCAGATCGGAACCGGCAATACCGTTATTTGAGGGAAACCAGGTTTCGCCGTTATCTGTCGAAGCAAAAACGCCTCCGCCGATGGTTGCGGCCAGGAGTTTTGAATTGATCGATTCCATCCGGATCACATTGTAATTATCCAATCCGGAATTAGCGGGTTCCCAGTTTGAGCCGCCATCGGTCGATTTATAAATTCCCGCACTGGATGTAAAAGCAAAGATATCTCCCGATAAACTGAAAAAACCTCTTACCCAGGTGGTCTGCGGCCCTCCCGAAACGCTGTTCCAGGAGGAACCGTCGTCGGTGGAATAGAAAATGCACTCCTGGGATGAGTTTAATCCTGCAAAGTATTTGTCTTCAAAAAAGAAGCCGCATTCCGGCACATTGCCCGTTACCGGTGGATCGATTTCATCCCAGTTATTCCCATTGTCGCCTGAACGATACATTCTGGCGTCGGCCAGGGTTCCGGAGAAAATATAGGCATCGGATGAACCAAGTAATTTTACTCCGAAGGACAAATTTGAAATGCCGTTGTTGACCGGCCCCCACTGGGCGGTGCTTAAAGCGCTGAGAAAGACAAAGATTGATAAGAGGTAGTACTTTACCATATTCGGCTAAATATTAATGATTAGTTGTTTAACTGGTCATGAAAACAACTCGTCAGGCAAAAATGTTCAACCGGATTTCTTTTTCAGATTTCGAAACATGCCGCTTAAATTGTCGAGAAAAGACAGGAAAAAAAAGAGTTAATACGGTTTATTTCTTAAAGTATGTTTAACAAACAGGATATTGAAGTTGTTCAGTAACAAAAACCGGATTCCCTTTCATTCTTCCAGCAGCATGATACCGGTCAGGTCGGCTTTCCCGTTTTTCAGGAAAGCATAAGTCATCCGGTCCACCTGGCAGTTGATAAAGCGGATCCGCTTCAGGCTCTTGTTCTTAAAGAAAGTATTTATGATCCTTGCATCCTGGAATTTCACCCTGTTAAAGGAACAGTTCTCAAAATAGCAATCTTTCAGGGCGCCTTCGAAAATGACATCAATGAGCTGAGTATCAATAAAAGAGGAACGGTCTAACACAGCGTCAGTCAAAATATTTTTTTCGAAACCACCTGATTTAACAACTATCCCGGTCATATCTGAACCGGTGAAGTCGCAACCGCTGATGTAGCTGGCTGAAAATTCAGCCTCTTTCAGGTAACAGGATTTGAATTTACTTCTTGCAAAGTTGGAACTCTGAATATGGCTATTGTTGAAACCTGATCCTGAGAAATCACAATTATCGACATTATTGCCTTTTAAAAGAAGTCCCGACAAATCGGAACCTATAAACAGGCAGTGCTGCATATTGGATGAACTGAATTTTTCGTGGAGGTTATTCAATCCTGAAAAATCGGCTCCCACCCAATTCGCGCGCGACATATTCCAGTTCAGCTTTTCCTTCTGCTTACCGAAAATGGGTTCAACAGGCTGATTAACAGGTGATTCATGAAATGTTGTTTCATTACTGACAGAGGGAAAGTCTTCAGAGAAATAGTTCAGGTCAACTCCAAGGATTTTTGCGAGCCGGTTAAGCATAATAAGATCCGGAAGGGATTCCCCGCGTTCCCATTTACCAACCGCTTGCGGGCTGATGAACAAGCGTTCGGCAAGTTGTGCCTGCGACACATTTAATTTCCTGCGTGTTTCAGCAATTTTACTCCCAATCATTTTAGTTTGCATCGTCTATTTTTATTATTTGAATTATAATTTTTTCGATACGGCAAAGATATCATGCCTCATATCGAAAATCAAAAAAAACTAAACACGATTGGTTGTAATTATGATACTATTAGTTGTTTAGCACAACCATTGGTTGTGTTTTTACGCTTCACGCTTCACGCTTTTCACAATATTCTCAAAACGGGTATTGCTGATCGGATGATGGCTCAGGATCCTGCCTTTGTGGATGATGCAGAAAGTTCCGAAAGCGCATGGGGATTTCTGTGCGGTAACATGGTCATCCATTTCAATCAGGTTGGGATCCAGATTCATCCTCTGAGCGGTCAGCATGATGGCTTCCACATTCTTCACAGAATAAGGGCATTGCGGTGAACGGAGGATGGTAATGCCTTCCGGATAATTGGCGGGATTAAGTTCCTTAAAAGCCGGATTTTCTGCCCTTTCATCAAATTTCATCGCCATCAGTTCGAAATCCGGTTGTGCCCGATCAACCTGGGTAAATCCTTTTTTCAGGAAGATGTCTTTCTTTGCCATGAAGGAGCCATTGCGGGCAACTACAGCAACACCTTTCATACCAGCGAGCCGGGCTTCAGAGATACATTCGTCAAGAAGTGCAGAAGCATAGCCTTTTCCTTTGAATTGGCTTTTAAAGCCCACGAAGATGCAATGGATGAACATATAGCCATGGGCATTGACCGGCCGGTGGGCGAATTCACCGGGTATATATTCCAGCATTCCCTGGTATTCGCCGGTGTCTGTAATTACGGCTTTAATTCTTAATCCCAGAGGGTAATATTTGTGGAACCAGTCGATCTTACGTCGCAGTTCCAGGTGCTTTTTCACATCTTTATAGCCACAGACGCCGTATCCGGCTATGTTTTCGGGTGTAAGTGTGATGATTTGGAAGGAAGGGTCGGTCATAATCCTGGTCTGGGTATTAAAATTCGGGTAAAGATATAAAATTGAGACTCCATCTCAAACTGCCGAGATGGAGTCTCAGGGAAAGAGGCTGCATCACTTATATTCTTCCCTTCGCGGATAAAAGACATCGAGGATCCTACAATCGGTCAATGGATGGCCTTTATGACTGACATCGGGCGGAATGACCAGCACCGATCCGGGTTTCAGGTGAAAGGTATCACCACCGATTGTCATCATGAATTCTCCTTCCAGGAGAGTTGTCACCTGCTCGTTAGGATGGGAATGCTCAGGCATGGGCGAACCGGCAGAAATATCCCAGAAAGCCAGAGTCATATTATCGCTATTCACAAACCGGGCCCGGTAGCCGGGGATGATTTCGCGGGAATTGACATTGTTCAGGTTGATGGGTTTCATATTGAATTGTTTTAGAGAATCGAAAGTTAGCTAAAAAAGGGACGCCATCCCTTGGGATTTCGTCCCAGCATCCATGCTGCAGATGCCCCGGCCAGGGTCATCACCGCGGCGCTGCAGGCCAGGTCTACAAACACGGCGGGCAGGGAGAACATGTTGGAGGAGGCGTAAAGCCCGAAATTCACCGAAGCCCAGAACAGGATCCCGGCAATGGACGCATATTTCAGTCCGCTGAGAAAGGTCCTTGCGCCGGACCATTTCATTATAAGAGTGATGAAATAGCCCATCGCAAGGGCAGTGGCCGCCATTGCCCATCCGATAAGCTGATCAGGGCCCCTGTGAAGTTGTTTGATAAATTCCTCGCTTCCGGCCGGATATGACCGGTAAAAATCTTTTAAAATTAACGCATAGGTTAGTCCATGCAGTAATAGGTTGATCAATGAAGTGATTAACCCGGCGATTAAGAATCTTTTGTTCATCCTCATAAATTATTTACAACCAAACTATTAAATATTAATCTCCCAAACCAGTGTTGTTTGACATTTTGCCAAAATGCGTTTGCAATCGGTCAGGAAATATTAATTTCCCGGACGACGATTTTATTGAGACTCCATCTCAATCTGCCCAGATGGAGTCTCCATTCATCGAGACTCCATCTCGAAAAAATGAGATGGCATCTCATCCATTTTCCCTATTTTTACACTACTAAACTTGTATTCCTATGAAGAAATTTGCCGTAGTATTATCCGGGTGCGGCGTGTTCGACGGCGCCGAGATTCATGAAGCCACACTGACCCTGCTGGCTATCGCCCAGGCCGGCGCCACGTATGAAATTTTCGCGCCGGATATTGACCAGCATCATGTAATAAACCATTATACTCATAAGGAGATGGCGGAGAAGCGCAATGTGCTGGTCGAATCGGCCCGCATTGCCCGGGGCAGGATCAGTCCCCTCAGTAAGTTTGATGCACGACATTTCGATGCCATCATCTTTCCGGGCGGCTTTGGAGCTGCCAAGAACCTGTCGACTGTGGCTTTCGATGGCCCGGAAGCAAAAGTGAATCCCGATGTGGAAGCGGCCGTCAAAGCCATGCACCGCGCCGGAAAACCGATCGGGGCGCTGTGCATTGCCCCGGCTGTCGTAGGCAGGATCCTGGGCGGCGTTGAAGTGACCATCGGCAACGATCCCGGCACCATCGGCGCCATCCGGAAAATGGGCGGAAAACATGTGGAAACCACCCATGGCGAAGTGGTAGCGGATAAAAAGAACAAGATCTTCAGCACACCGTGCTATATGCTGGATGCAACGATCGTGGATATCTATCACGGG
>Ga0116158_10005146_pt1 | contig 11108 bp, 12 predicted proteins | sample AD_UKC052_MetaG_FD_89883 | JGI IMG/M metagenome (GOLD analysis project Ga0116158, IMG submission 89883) | Active sludge microbial communities of municipal wastewater-treating anaerobic digesters from USA - AD_UKC052_MetaG | ecosystem: Engineered > Bioreactor > Anaerobic > Digestate | place: USA... | reverse complement strand
CCATCAGGTTTCCTTCATTGGCTACCCACCACTCATATTCGTTAAAGTTTTCAAACGGAATCAGGTTTCCTTTTGATAACAGGGGGATTTCATTATCCCTGTCTATTGCCAGGTAGGTTTCTCTGCCTGTATAAATTGTCCACCACCATTTATCCACCTTTTCAATGGGGTCACCAACCCGGTAGAGATCAAATAAAACATCGGTCCGGTTATCGCCTGTAAGGTCAAGTAAAATGCCCTGCCCGGTATAGTGAATTTCACGGTCACCTAAATTAATATAGGTTATGGCAGGGTTTTCATTACCAGGTGGCGGCAGTGGCTGTTTATCCTTTTTGCAGGAAGTGGTAAAAAGAACAAGGGCAACAAGCAACATAAAGAGGGATCCTTGCAAGCCCAGACTTTTTTGGGAAGCTGCAAAAATGGCTTGTACCCGGTTGTAGTTAATTGTGTGTTGCATATGGTGTGTGTTTAGGATGCAAAAATCAATTAAATACCTTTTTTTTCCTATCGCATAAATGTGTGAAATTAATTTAAGATGAAGTGGTAAGCCTATGTGCCGGTTTTAGGGTTGAACCTGAAAGGTTACTTCAATCCTGTTTTGCTCAGGATCAAGAGTTTCAAATTCATAATACCCGTCGCCCGTTAGCCGCGGGCCGCTGAGGATTGGAAAACCAGCAGCTTTTAATTGCTTTGCCTTGTTATCTACATCAGCCATGCTCTGTGCGCCAAAAGCCAGGTGAATAATGCCTCTGTGCTGTTTCTCCACTGTATCATTATTGTTTTCCGGAATGCCGGGCATATACATCAGTTCAAGCCTTGCACCTGATGTAAACCCTAGAAAATAGCTTTCAAATCCTTTATCCTCATTGATGTACAGGTTATTGGGGATACCCCCGAAAAACCGGATGTAATATTCTTTCATCCGGTCAAGGTGGGTGGTCCAGATAGCTACATGTTCCAGTTTCACTTACGGTTATTTTAAATTTTTTATAGAAACTAAAAAGGGCATACATCGCTGCATGCCCCCTTAAACCAACCCTTACAATCTTACCGGAAGGGTAAGAACGCTTGCCCCAAAACCGGCAAATTCGTTTTTACCTACGGCGTTTACCTCATTCCTTGCATTTTTATAGCGAATGCTGTAACTAGCCTGTACCGTTTCGGTTTGACCTTTTATACCTGAAAATGTTTTAACTACTGCAACAGGTAAATGGGTAGCCGGATAATCGCGGAGCGATTGAAAAGCCACTGCCGAATCCCATAACACAACGGTTTGTCCATCGGCTTTTATAAATTTGGCTACGGCAATTTTAAGTTCAGCCTGAACCCCGTCGTACTGTACTTCGGTGTAATCTTTAGCCTGATGGATGGTAAAGTTTACTGTTTTGGTTACGGTGGGTACTGTTACCGGAAGCGTATCCGGATCTTTTGAGCAGGATACAGCGGAAAGGGTTGCCATTGCGGCAACAAGAAACTTGTTTTTCATAGTGTGTGTGTTTGAAAGTGAAATACAAAGGTGAGGTGTGGATGCATGCCTGCCTATCGCATAAATATGTTGTTCATTAATGCAGGGTTTACAGCAGTTTATCCTTAAATGCTTTGGCAACCGCTTCGCTTTTGCTGTTTACCTGTAGTTTTTCATATATTTTCTTAATGTGGCTGCGCACTGTATCAATGGCAATATACATTTCGGAGGCAATCATTTTGTAGCTGTAGCCGTTTACCAGCAACTGTAACACCTGTTTTTCGCGATCGCTCAGGTTATACTGATCATTGTGTTGGCCATTGAGCAAGGCAAACATCTGAAGCACCTGTGTGGCAATAGAGGCCGTCATGGGGGCTCCGCCTGTGTTGGCCTCCTGTATATATTCGAGCAGCTTGTTGGGGGGTGTTTTTTTCAGGATATACCCGTTGGCGCCATTTTTCAGCGCTTCAAATACATTTTTGTTGTCATCGAAAACGGTCAGCATCAGCACTTTAACCTTTTGGTTGTGCTGCCGGATCAGTTTCAAGCCTTCTATGCCGTTAATGCCCGGCATATCAATATCCATCAGTATTACATCGGGGTCAAACGCCTCCACCTGTTCTACCACATTGTTGCAGTTTTTAAAGCTTGCCATCACATCAAAGCCGTCGGTTCCGTCAATAAGCATGGTAAGCCCCTCGCGTAATTGCGGATTGTCTTCATAAATCAACAGGCGGATCATAGTAAGTATTTTATACAAAATTAGCTAACCGGATGATGCGGTTCAATAGCATAAATATGTAGTAATTGGAAGATAGCCTGATTCAGAATCCCCTGCCTCCCGTTAACAAAGAATAAAAGCCCGGTGTAAACCGTTTGAAGAAATGGCCGACCAAAATGCAGCAAATTATCACAGAAACAGGTACCAGTATATAGGCGGTGAGTCTGCCATACCTGAAATCGCCAATAAGGTCGAGGGCAAAGCGCATGGCATAAACCAGCAACGGTACATGAAGGCCAAATATGAAAAAGGAATACCCGGTGGAATCTTTCAGCCATTCCTGTTGCATCCACCACGCGGCTATCTTATCTACACTAAACCAAATAGCCAGAATACCGGATACTGCTGCCAGATGATATAAAACGGTAAGTGTAACCAGGGTTGCATAGGTATTGGGTTCAAACTCAAAGGCAATAAAGGTTTTAATGAGGCAAACTCCCATAAAAAATATCCAGCAAAGGCCCACGCTAAACCATTTGGGCAGTTTTTCAATATTGATCTGTCGTTTTTGCAGCCATATTCCTATTGAAAAAAAGAACATGCCCTGCCCTTCGAGGTGACGGATGTTGAAAAGGGTAAACCAAAGAAAACCGGTTGCCAGAAACCAAATCCATGGAACCCGCAGGATCATAAACCTGAAAAGGGGATAGGCAGCATTGTAAATAAATAACACAAAAATGAACCATAACTGATAAGATATGGGCATTACCAGCCAGCGAAAAAGGATTCCTTTCCAGCCAATTTCTGCATAAGGCCGGTTGTCTCCCATTTGGTCAATACCGGCCCTGAAAACAATATCGGCTGTATAGGAAAATTGCTGGAGTAAAAAGGTAATCAGCAGCCCGATTGCACTCCAGAGCAGGTAAGGAATGATCAGGGTTAAAAATCGCTTTTTGGTTCTTTCCCAATAAGGTTTTGAATCGTATTGTGCGTACAGGTATCCCGAAATCAGGAAAAGAATGGGGATCCTGAACCGTAAAAATCCGTTGGATAAAAAGTATTGAAAAAAAGTGGTAAAGGTAAGTGGTTCATTATCAAGGGTTGAATAGGGTGCCAGGTAAGCTGGGTTTAGGTTATACCCATGCACAAAACCCAGCAGGGCAATACTGGTAAAGGTCAGGAACCGCATTTTCTGGCTTGTTGGTCTTGTCATGGTTGGTTGCGGTTAAATGGTGAGTGGTGCGTTCAGGTTAATGGATGTTCCTTTTCCCGGTTCGGACTTCATGGTCAATTGCCCCTGCAAAGCCCTTGCCCGCCGGTTCATATTGCCGAGTCCGTTGCCGCCATCTGCTGTTTTAATGTCAAAACCGGTTCCGTTGTCTTTCACTTCCAAAATCAACCGGTGTTTTTGTATGGCTACCCTGATGCGCACAGTTGTACTTTTTGAATACTTGGCGGCATTGTTTACCGCTTCTTTGAACAACAGAAACAGATCACGCCGGTATTCCATATCGGGCTTCAGTTCATTCAGCGCTTCATCGGCTTCAAATTCAATCAATATATCTTTGGCCTCCAGCACATTGGTAGCAAACTCGCGCATACGGGCAATCAGTTTTTGCATGGTGTCATTGTCGGGTTTAATGGCCCATACAATATCGTCCATGGCTTCCATCATCCGTTGACTGTTGTCGCTTATTTTTCCAAGGTATTCTGTTGTCTTTTTTGGGTCGGTACTTAGTTTTGCCTTGGCCATACTGCTTAAAATATTGATGGTACTCAGGGTACTGCCCATATCATCATGTAAATCGCGGGATACCCTTCCCCTTATTTTTTCAACAGCCAGTATTCTGTTGAGTCTTAGCCGGTGCATGGCATAACCAACCATGGCAAAAACCATCACCAAAAGGGTAATAAACCAACCTGTTTGCCAGAAATGGGGTTTTACCAGGATGTGCATGGTGGTAATTTCTTCATTTGACAGCCCGTCCAGGTTTTCCACTCTTACCCTGAAAGTATATTTTCCAGGTGGCAAAAGGCGGTATTGTGCCGACTGGCTTCCATCGGCTTTTACCCAATCCTTATCTGCACCTTCAAGCTGGTAATAATAGGTAAACTGCCCCCTGTTGCGGTAACTGAGGGATGAAAAATTAATACCGAAAGAATTTTCGCCGGGCTGCAACCTTACAATGGGTAAGGATAGCAGCGAATCAACCGGTAAAAAACTGTTCAGTAATTTAAAATCAGTAATCGTTACCCGGTTGGGCCTTGGATTATTGTAAAATGCATCTGGGTTAAACGACAGCAGGGAATTGGGTCCGGCAAAAAGAACATTGTCGTTTTTATCCAGAATATCACATTGCGAAACAAGGTCACCTAAAAAGATTCCATCCTTTTTTCCAAATGAGGTAAACCGGTTTTTCCGCCAATCGTAGTGGCAAAGCCCTTGCTGGGTAATAATCCACAGATAGCCCTTCGCATCAAGGCGTATACGCATTACACTATTGGAGGGTAGGCCCTCATCGGCGCTTAATATTTTTACCTTGCCGGTTTTCTTGTTAATTACATGCAATACCCCCGAGGCTGCTGCATAAATTAATGAATCATTCAACTGCTCAAGGTCACAAACCCTGTCGCCGAAAAGCGGATTTTCTTTGGTGTTTTTAGTATAATGCTGTACTATTTTGCCGGTTTGGGGGTTTAATGCATACAGTCCTCTTTCGTGTGTGGCCAGCCAGATATTGCCATCCGTTTTGTCAATAAATATCTTATAGATAATAGCTGTTTCTTCCAGCCGGTACTCTACTTTAAATTCGCTTCTATCGTACCTGATAACGGTTCCGGCCTGTGTGCCAAACCAAAGATGCCCGTTTTTGTCTTCGGCAATATAGCGGATGGTGCGGTTTGCAAAGGCAGGTGGTTCAAGAAATTCGGTATTGCCTGTTACCGGGTCATGAATCATCAGCCTGCCTGCCTGGCAACCAATAAATATCTTTCCCGAACTATGCTGCAGCAGCGCCCATGTTTGGTTAAATTGTATCCTGGAACGCTGGTAAGTTTTATTGTTTTCCTTGTAGATGCCGGCATCCTGGTACTGAAAGTTCTTATCCATTGCCAAAATACCCCTTCCCCAGGTACTAATCCAGTATTTGCCATTGGTCAGTTGAAGCAAATCTGTTACATCGTAATACCCGGGTACCGGGCTTAAAAAAACATTCGCCAGCTGGTTGCGGCGGGGCGAATGATAATACAAGCCCTGGTCTGTAGCCACCCAAACCATGCCATCACGGTCTTCCAGAACGGCATTTACATTTTCGTACCGTATATTATAATTGTCTGTGTACTGGCTGCGGTACAGGGTAAATTTAGTGCTGTTGTTATCCAATGTGTACAGGCAACCGGGACCATACAAGTAAAGTGTACCATTACTGGTTTCCAAAAACTTGGCTGGTTCAGCATAACCTGTATTTACACCCTTCAATCCTGCTGTATCTTTCAGGGCTTCGCCCTGCTCGTTATAGCAGGTAAAATTATGCCCCCCGGTCCAGTAAAAATACCAGTGCCTGCGTTTTTTGTCAATGTAAAACTCAGACGCCTGCTGATTGGGCTCCCATTTTTCAAGCAGTAAAATTTTCTTTGGGTTAAAAAGCCGGCTCCAGATCTGGCCACTTGTTTCATCAAAAATGCAAAGCCCGCTGTCTGTAATTATCCAGTACCGTTTCAGCAGGGTATCTTCAAATACATTTCCGCCACCTTTCCATCCGGGTGGCAAATTATTTAGCGGCGTGTTTTCATTAAATTCGTTTTTTGTGCTGTCGTACTTTAGTATTTTTCCATACCTGAATAAATTGATATAGATATTCTTTTTGCTGTCCGTCCAAAGGTTGAACTCAGTTCTTGGAGGCAAACTTCCACTTGTTTTAATGGGAATATTATGGTAAGTAACTTTTACCGGGTCGAAAACCCCAATCTTATTGGTATGTTCAAACAACAGCCATATTTTGCTATCCCCGCTGCCTTCCATTTGCCTCACCCGTTCTTCAGGCAGCTTTTCACTTCCGGGTTTTTCAGTGGTATAACTTACAAATTTGGCCCCGTCGAACCGCTGAATGCCGTTGGAGGTACCCACCCAGATAAACCCGGTTTTATCCTGATACAGGCTGGCAATATTGTTGGAAAGCAGACCCAGGCCATCGTCGGCGGTAATGCGAAGGAACGCCTTACGGAAATCCTGGGCAATGGTTTTTACCTGCCCGATGAGCAGCCAAAATAGGAGAAGGTACCGAACCAGGCAAAAAGAAGGCATATTTCAAAAATAGGAAAATGATGCCTGAAATGGCACCATCGGCGGTTTTTGGTTTTTACAGCAGCGCTGACCGATATATTTTACCATTTAAAAATATCCAATGGCCCAAAATGCACAGCAGGAACTGCCAGAATGGATTTGGAAATGATTTCCGGCTTGACTGAAGTACAGTTGCGCGAAGCGTGGCCATGGCTAAAACTAACCACAAGCAGCACCGCGGCACAAATCCTGATAAGTGATTTTTGTTTCATACTGCAAATAAATTACACAAATGGCAACCCTGCAATCACCCAAATATGTGAAAATAATGAATGGAAACAATCCCGCGCGCCATTTGGCGTTATAACAGTATTAACATAAAGCAGCCAATCCTGCCAATTAAATGTCAATTAAGCTAATCGGTAAAACTATTTTTGAAGGGGTTGATACATTGCCTGATTATTCACCGCAACTGTCACACCCACTATAAACATCCCACAAGTACCACCACACCACTGCCGGCCTTTTGGCCGGCAGTTTTTAGTTAATACCCAGTTTTTGCTGTACCAATTTCAGGCGAAAGACAACCAAAACCAAACCTCAGGATAAATGAAGGGTCCATGCCTGTTCCCGGAACCCATATTCCCTGCCGTTTATCACGGTAAAACCATTTTTTGTACAGTATATTTTCCAAAATGTAAATTTATTTTGTCTAAATGTAAAATATATTTTACATTTGCATCATTAAATTTACACACAATGAAAAACAAGTTATTGCTCCCACACCGTTTTAAGTTCATTGGACTTATGTTTCTTATTCCGGCTTTAGCTGCCGGTATTGCCGCCCTTTTTTTTGACTGGGAATGGTCCTTACTCGAAGTAACCCTCCCCAAATGGCTGCCAGGGGTAGGCCAGGGTCTTTTTGGAGGGCCGGTTAACAACCTTACGGATGAACTCGTACTTTCTTTTGTGCTGCTTGGCATGCTTGTTATGTGCTTCAGCGCCGAAAAAGAAGAGGATGAGTTTATCCTGCACACCCGGCTCGAATCGCTGCAATGGGCGGTACTTATTAATTACATCATCCTGTTTACATCTATTTGGCTGGTGTACAATGATGGATTCTGGTATGTAATGATTTTAGGCATGCTGACCATTCCGGCTATATTCCTTCTGCGTTTCCATTGGGTATTAAACCGTAACAACGTTAAAAACGAGGAGGGAGTATGAAAAACAGCATTCGCGTAGAACGTGCCATTCACAATATGACCCAGGCTGATCTTGCTGAAAAGATTGCTGTATCCCGGCAAACCATTAACGCCATGGAAAGCAACAAGTACGTGCCAAGTACCGTGCTTGCTTTAAAAATTGCCCGGTTGTTTGGCAAACCGGTTGAGCAAATATTTGAGCTTGAGCCTGAAGATTAGGGCTAATAGCATTATTCACACACCATCCTTTTTTACACCACACCCACCCAACAAAAACTGCCAAACCGGTTCTCCGGATGGCAGTTTTCAATATAATAACCAGTCAAATTATTGCATTTCCGCAGCTACCTTCCGGTGCGTACCATCACAAAAGGGTGGTGTACTTGTTTGCTTGCAATTACAAAGCCATACTTCACCTGTTTCCTCTGCAGTAAATTTCAGGCTTTTCCATGGCTTAACTTCTTCCCCGTTTTCTTCATACCAGGTTTGGCGGTGCGAGGCATCACATAAGGGGCTTTTATCGCTCAAACCACAGGTGCACCAAGAGTAACTTTTACCGGCTTCCACCTGCACTGCGGTAGGTTCGCACTTAAATGCGTGTGGCATTTTCATATCTTTTGTGTATTCCATATTATTTTTTTTAAAGAAACGAAGGTGCGGTTGTTTTGTTTAAGGGTTTGTAGTATTTCGGTAAAAATCACGCAATTATTCTCCCGATGTAAGACCTGTTAACCTTTTTTGAAAAGCAGATTGTTACAAATCAGGGGTTATTTTGGTCTTTTTTTGTAACAAATACAGGGTTAAATTGCTGATTTCTTGTAACAAATCAGGGGGTAACCTCAAAAGCTTGCGAGAAAAGGAAGCCACGAATCTTGCCTGTTGGTAGACAAGTGCAAGGATTCTAAAAGGCCTTTACTTGTATTCCTCTATAAACTTATACAGGTTCAGGTTGCCGGTTCCTGCTTCCATCAGTGCCTTACTAAGTCCGTCTTTGCTGATATTACCCATTCGCTTTTGCATGATGAGGTGCCAGGCTTTTTCGGCAAGCAACCAGTATTTTCTTTGATTATCAAGGTGTTCTGAAAGGTGCTTTTCGATAGCCGAGGCCAGTTCATCAATCCCTTTTTTATGATGGGCTTCGGTTTTAATGATTGCGATTTCATGCGATTTCGACTGAAAAGCCGGCGCCATCATCAGCCGGAGGTTGCGGGCAAACATATCGGCATCGGGCCGGTCGGACTTGTTTACCACAAAAATATCGGCAATTTCCATCAGCCCGGCTTTCATGGTCTGTACTTCGTCGCCGGCCTCGGGTACCACCACCACCACGGTGGTATCGGCAAGCCCGGCAATTTCCACCTCGCTTTGCCCCACGCCTACCGTTTCCACTATTACATAATCAAAGCCGGCCACTTTCATCATGTCGGTAATTTCAATAATGGCGGGGTGCAGCCCGCCGAGCGAACCCCGCGTTGCAAGGCTGCGGATAAACACCTGCGGGTTGGTATACCACTCGCTCATGCGGATGCGGTCGCCAAGCAACGCGCCCAGGTTAAATGGCGAAGAAGGATCTACGCAAACCACTCCAACGGACTTACCCTGTGCCGCCCAGTGGCCAATCAATGCATCCACCAGGGTGCTTTTTCCGGCTCCCGGCGGACCGGTAATGCCAATAACCGGGGTATTTGAAGCAGGAAGACTTTGCAAAAAGGCTTCGTAACCGGGTACACTGTTTTCCACGAGCGAAATGGCACGTGCAAGTGCCTTGCGGTCGCCCGATTGAATGTGAGGTAAAAGAGGTACGAAAGAGGCCTTTTGCATGAGAGAGCCAAAAATAACAGGCAAATTGGAAAGGCGCAGGTTTAGTTTCTCCACAGGTTATAGGCTACCCGGAAATTCAATAAAATGGGCTCTTATCCTTCTTCGGCCACCATGCCCCAAACCGGTGATTCCACCTCAACTTCTGTAATGTAATAATTTGAACCAAGCTTATCCGAAGCCACAACTCCCTGAGATATCCAGTGTTTAAGGCCTTTGGGAGATGGCGTGTCTTCCAACCCTTCAAGATGAAACAATGCCGCCTCTTTCCATTCCTGCAAAGTTTCTTCAACACTGCCACCAGTTGCAATACAACCGGAAAGGTCGGGGCTGAATGCTGAAAAATTATTCCCTGAATCTTCAATGATTAAAACGTACTTCATTTGAATATTTATTTAGTGCGTCCCGAAGTTTCGGGACTGGTTTTTAATGGCCAAATGGAATGCCCATTATTCATTTGCGCTGGGTTTGCAGCCGCTGGTGGGCATTTCATTTAAGACATTATTTTAGACCCGCTTGTTTTAAAATACTGTTTTCTGTTCCTTTTGCAAGATCGTCAGAGGGTTTACCTGCGATAGTTACCAAACCCTTTTTTACAGGATGAGAAAATTGCCGGTGACTTCCACGTTGCCGCACCTGTATCCATCCATCATTTTCTATTAACCTTATTACCTCTTTAACCTTCACGAAAATAAAGGTAAGATTTTCCATCAAAAAAATTAAGCCTTAAATCATTCGGAAAAGCATAAATAAATACAGGCAATAATTCAAATGTTTAAATGAGTTTTATGCCATAATTGAAGACCTGAATTTTTTACGGCACCGGATCATAGCCATGCCCACCCCAGGGATGGCAACGCCCAATCCGTTTGAGTGCCAGCCAAAATCCTTTGAACGGACCATATTTTTTAAATGCCTCCAGGGCGTAATGACTGCAGGTTGGTGTGTACCGGCATTTGGGTCCAAGTATCGGGCTGATAACCCATTGGTAAATTTTAATCAGGGCTATAAAAGGAAATGACAGGATGATTTTCCAAAGGGCAGGTTTAACCGGCTTTGTCAGATCAGTTTGAAAGCTATCCTTACAACAATCTTTCATGAGCCACCCTCCGCAATTTTGCCCAGCCTGCGCAGGCAGTATTTCATTTTTTCTTCCACAAGCGCAAAGGTCGGAAGGCTGCGGTCGGTAAACACAAAAAATACTTCTAAGGTTACCTGTCGTTCGGCAAGCTTATCCGGCAGGGTATGTTTGTGCAGCCGGTAGGCTTCGCGCAGCAGGCGCTTGATGCGGTTACGGTCAACGGAATGTTTGAAGTTTCTTTTGGAGACGGATACGCCGGCTTTGATGTTTGGGGTTTCGGGTTTCGGGTTTATGGTTTCGGGTTTCGGGTTTGAGGTTTCGGGTTTGAGGTTGGAAGTTTCGGGTTCCGGGTATGAAGTTTGGGGATTAGCAGGCGTTTCACCTTTCAGGTTTGACGTTTCACTTTCCAGGTTACTCCCCAACCCGTTAACCCTTAAACCCGAAACCTCAAACCTATAATAACACTTCACCGGCGCTGCAAAAAACGACTTTCCCTCACGGAACAGCAGGTCAATCTGCTTCAGGCTTTTGAGCTT
>Ga0116158_10005133_pt1 | contig 11120 bp, 12 predicted proteins | sample AD_UKC052_MetaG_FD_89883 | JGI IMG/M metagenome (GOLD analysis project Ga0116158, IMG submission 89883) | Active sludge microbial communities of municipal wastewater-treating anaerobic digesters from USA - AD_UKC052_MetaG | ecosystem: Engineered > Bioreactor > Anaerobic > Digestate | place: USA... | reverse complement strand
GGGGGCGTGATGAGGGAAGTAACTTTACAGTCAGCAACTTTCTGCTTTAAAGTCCTTCTTGCTTCTAGCTTCTCGCTTCTAGCTCAATCATATTGCTCCAATAATTTGAAATGTTTGTTAGACTCCTTAAGAAAATTTTTCCCTCTTCTGTACGACCAGTACGGCGTACCATTCTTATGATTATACCGGCTGATCTGGTAGAGGGCTTTCCAGTGCTTGAGTAATGTGGAATAGGCTTTCCAGAGGGGCATTCCGCAATCATAAATATGATTGGGCTCGGCCCCGCAGCCATTGAACTCCAGGATGCTGATATTCTTTCCCTGCTTGAGGTCCTCAATAGAAGTAGTCTTGATATCATAACGGCCATAGTAGAACCGGGTCTGATGACTCAGTTCATCAAACAGTTCATGCATTTTCTCATTGATCTCATTGTGCAGGTTGGTAAACTGTGCTCCACGGTTGTGGTTACCGGCATAGGACAGAAAAAAAATGGTCTGATCCGGAACCACTTCCTGATAACGATGCCCATGCCGGTGCTTCATTTCATCAAGTCTGAACTTAGCTCTCGGATGGGTCTCTACCAGTTGCTGCAGTGTAGCTTGTCCATTCCCTACCACATGCAGCAGCTCTTTATGAATAAACCCGCTTACGGTTCCTTTTGACTGGGCCGGATGCCGGTAATAAAACACACTCACTTCCACCGGCCAGTCCACCAACGCCTGCACGATATATTCCACCGGGATATGTTCATGATACTTTTGTAATTGGTCCTCGTTATCCAGTTTACGGAAAAGGATGCCTTTCATCCCCACATCGGGCTTTACAATAAAGGGGTAAGAAAATCCAGCGGCCTTCACCTGCTTTTTTACTTCCTCAAAGGGAAGGTCGTGCCGGATATAGATGGTGCGGGGAATCAGGTGTCCGGGCAACTGGTCATACATTTCCTTCTTTCCCTCCCCTTCAAATCCGCCAAAAGTGATGGTAGGATTGGAAGAGCTGAAAAACCAGAGTGAGCCGCTGCGCAGGCAGTACCAGATCCAGACCGGACTGATTGGTGCATAAAGCACATAAAAACTCCAGTGTTCCCAGTTGAGCAGTTTTTGAAAAAATTTCTTCATTCGTCAGGGTTCCTTCAAAAATAATGAAGCGTTTATAATTTTGGCAATATAGGGTTTAACCGCCCATTTTACAGCAAATTTAGTCATAGTAATTACTGATTATATCGAAAATTCCTGTCCCCCGGGAGAAACCACTGCCACCCCGATTTTCAGAAACGTTTAATACGTAATATTGCCTTGAAATAATGCATGTTTTTTATGCAAATCAGAACCGTCGCCGAATTAATGGCCAGTGGCCAGCAACCGGATATTTTATTTTGGGTGGGTTGTGCCGGAAGTTTTGACCAGCGTGCCCAGAAAATCACGAAGGCCTTTGCCACGATACTGAATAAAACCGGTATTAATTATGCCATCCTGGGCAAAGAAGAAATGTGTACCGGCGACCCGGTCCGCCGGGCCGGGAATGAATTCATGTTCTAGATGATGGCCTACCAGAACATCCAGCTCCTGAATAATTACGGGATCAAAAAGATCGTCACGGCCTGCCCGCATTGTTTCAATACCCTGAAAAATGAATATCCTGCCCTCGGGGGTAATTACGAAGTCATCCACCATACCACCCTGTTGCAGCAACTGATCGATGAAGGAAAAATCAAACTGAAAGAAGGCGGTTCTTACAAAGGGAAGAAGATCACTTACCACGACAGCTGTTACCTGGGACGTTCCAATAATATTTACGAAGCCCCCCGCAAAGTGCTCGAAGCGCTGGATGCCGAACTGGTGGAAATGAAGCGTTGCAAAAGCAATGGTCTCTGCTGTGGTGCCGGTGGTGCCCAGATGTTTAAGGAAGAAGAAAAAGGCAGCAGCCGGATCAATATCGATCGTAGTAACGAAGCCCTGGAAACCGGGGCCGGGTTTATCGCTTCCGCCTGTCCTTTCTGCAATACCATGATGACGGATGGAGTGAAACTGGCCGAAAAAGAAGACAGTGTACAGGTGCTGGATATTGCGGAGATGGTGGCGGAAAGTATGGAGTGAGTACTAAAGGAGTGAGTTTGTTTCCAGAGGTAAGGAAAAAGTCAAAAGTAAAAAGTAAAAAATCCTAAAGCGGGTAAAGTACCTCTAAACGCCAAACGACTAAACGTCTAAACCACTTATGAGCGGAAGACCGGACTCGAACCGGCTACCTACAGCTTGGGAAGCTGTCGCTCTACCAGGTGAGCTACTTCCGCTTTTATGTTCCGTAGCTTTAGCGAAGGAACATTTTACTCCGTAGCCCTGCCTGCCGGCAGGCAGGTTTAGCGAAGGAACATTTTATGTTCCGTTTTTTCAGCAAGGAGCAATACAAAATTAAGAAACCGGTCCTGAAAATTCAATTTTCTTCGCCAGCCAGCTTTCTTTTACAGGTATGATCCAGTTAGTTTCCAATTCTTTTTTTGTCTGCACCAGGTTATTGAAGTAAAGGGTATCTCCGTTTATAAAACCGTTTTCTGCTGCATATGGCAACTGGGAAAGCGGCAGTAATTCCACCTTATCTTTTACAACAAATGCCAGGGATAACCTGTCAAATAAGGTTACACCAAACCGTTGTTCAATATCCTTGATCAGCCGGACCGATGTATCTGTACTGCATCCGCTTACCCCGGAAGCTGTTTCATCCGCCATTAATACAACAAACTGTCCGAAAAATAAATAGGCCGCTCCTTTCACGGGTGTACCATGACTCAACCAACTTCCGGTAAACTGTTTCAGGATATCTTCCACTTCAAAAGCTTCACTTAGTGAAAAAAGCCGGTTGCACTGGTAAATCCAAACCCTTGATTGAGGATCTAAATTACCCTCCAGCAGGTATTGATAGTCGAGTTTCATTCCTCTAAATTACGACCAAATTGATGAGGATGACAATGCACGGGAAAAATGATAGTTGGCAGACTAACTGGCTCTATGACAGCGCTGAATGGAAACGGTTTGCAAAATGGGAGCTTTTTAAGAAAGGGGGTATATCCCTGCTACTCTGTTTGCTCATTCCTTTTCGTTATAAAAAGAGTAAAGAAGTGAAAGTCAGTCAGCACCAGGTACTTATCGACGGGAAAACATATCTGTTTAATGCGGGTAAGCGGGTATTTCAAACGGCAGATCTGTACGATGCGGGTCCATTGCATGTATTGGAGATCTGTTTTAAAGAAAATGAAAGCTATGGAGTGATCCGGGTCCCGGTGCCAAAAGGCAAACTGAAAGAAGCCATTGTGCTGGAGAAAAGATTGCAGGTTACCAATGTATCCTTAATAGTAACAAGAGAGGTTTAGTTGTTTATATGTTTAGTCGTTTGACGTTTAGAGGCACTTTACCTTAATCACGCCCTCTTTTATCCTCTGAAGCTTTAGCGAAGGAGTATTTTATCCTCCGAAGCTTTAGCGAAGGAGTATTTTATCCTCCGTAGCTAAGCGAAAGAGGATTTTCTCTCTTTTTTACTCCTTTGATCTCTTTAGCGCCGCCCGCAGGGCAAGAAAGGTTTAGTTGTTTAGTCGTTTGACGTTTAGAGGAACTTTACCCGCTTTAGGATTTTTTACTTTTTACTTTTGACTTTTGACTTTTAACTTGCCCCTGTAAATCATCTTCCCGCTTCAGGTCTTCTGACTTTTCTTCTTCGGTGCGTTGCTGAAATTATAGCCAATCGTAAACCGGTAATTCTTCGTACGGGTCAGGCTATAACTCTCCAGGTTGAAATTGGTACCATACGTAAATGTGCGGCGCTGCTGATTAACGAACGGATCGACCGTACTCAGCGTAATGGTCATACGTTTATTGAATAAGCGACGCATAAGCCCCATATTCATACTGGTATTCCAGCGGGCAAAGCCCTGGGCTGAGGCAAAACGGTTGATATTAAAGCCCCGTTAAAACTCCACTTATCTGTTGGATTATAAATAAAATTAAGGTTAGAAGTAAACGATCCGCCATCCCGGAATCGCCGTACGGTTTTATCAAAAGCGCTGTACATATTATAGGTATAACTGGAACTGAAATTGACGCGAAGCTTTTTGGAAAGCGTTACGCCGTTCCAGGTACTGACTTCCAGTTCCTTCCGGTCACTGATATTTTCCCAGGTAATCTGGGTTTTCCCATCGGGTAATAAAGTGCGCACCTGGCTGAAAATATTTTCCACTTTGTTGAAGCCAAAGCCCAGATTAATAAAGTACTTGGTCTTGGTTCTTCCGATAATAAAATCAAAATTATCCGAGGTAGAGGCTTCCAGTTCAGAATTACCAAACCGTACATTATACGGATCGGAGAAATCAATCGTGGGATTCAGTTCCCCGATACCCGGGCGCCGGATACTACGTCGGTAGGCAAACGTGAGGCTGAGTATTTCCCGCCATGTTTTATTGATATTGGCAAAAGGCAGCCAGGTGAGATAGTTGTTTCTTACCTCCCGGTTCTCTTTCAATAACTCAAACCAGATACCCGTATGTTCGGCCGTACTGCCGGCGGTAAAACTGAAATCCTTTCCAAGCAATTGCCTGACGGAGGCCCGCAGATTGCCAACAGTCTGGTGAAACCAGAAATTATTACTGAGCAGGTCCAGCTTCTCCATCGTTCCTTCCGGTTTCTTTTTATAACTGGCATCGATGGTTACATGATTATTGGACCGGTTATAAATTCCCCCAACCGATATAAATGTTTTTTTATTATCCAGCATCCGGTCATAATTCAGATTCAGGGTTTGCCCGTTCACCCGGGTATTGTTGTTCTGGCGCTGCATGGAGTCCAGCCCGGTGGGTGTATAATCCGGATTATAAAATTGCTGGTTAAAATCCCGGTTGCTTTCATTCCAGGAGAAATGATAACTGCTGATGATCCGCAGCACTTCGCCCGGTTTGCCCCGGTAGGTATACGTAAAACTGGCGTTGGGGCTATACCCTTTTCCCAGGCTCTGGATCTCGCGTTCACTGAGCTTCCAGAGTTCATTGAACCGGTTAATGTTTTTGTACTCGGTGTTATTATAACTCTCCGCATCGCTCTGGTTATAATTCAACGTTACATTCACCGAATGTTTTTTATTGAAATCATAATCCATATTGAACCGGAAATTGGGGCGAATACTCTCACTCCAGTTGGTATTACGGGTATTGAAAAAATTGGATGAGTCGGTATAAATATTATTCCGGATAGAATACCCGCTGCCCCCGTATTTATTATAACCGGCTCCCGCATTCATACTGATAGAGAGTCCCTGTTTCCGGTAATTAAAACTTCCATTGAATAAAAATTCTCCACGGGTTCCTCCCGATAAGGATAAGCGTCCGCTTTTGCCCACCCTTCCTTTACGGGTTACTATATTGATCACGCCGCCCTGTTCATTCGCATATTGTGGTGGCGGATTGGTCATCACTTCAATTTTTTCAATCGAACTGCCCGGCATCGATTCCAACAGGTCCTGCAATTGCTGCATATTCAAAGTAACCGGCTTATCATCGATCAGGATCTTGGGTTCTTTTCCCCTTACGGATATTTTACCATCCTGATCCTTGGTCACCAGCGGTACCTGGGTCAGCAGTTCACTGACGGTTCCTCCGGCTGCCAGGGCCGACTCCCCTGCATTAAATGTGATATTCCCGTCTTTGGATTGAATCAGGGGTTTCTCGGCATAGATCACCACATCCTCCAGCATTTCATTCGATTTTGGCTTCAGGGTGATATCGGCCATATTGAAATCAAAACGCTCGGAACGAAAATAGATACTGTCGAGTGTGAGCGGCTGTAAACCGACAAAACTGACGGAGAGTTTATAATAACCAAATGGGATACTGCTGAAACTGAATTCCCCGGCCTTGTCAGTCAGCATCGTGCGGTTGGTAAGCGTGTCGGCAAAAGATATCAGGCGAACGGTCGCCCCTTCCAGGGCTTTACTGCGGCTGTCCATTACATTCCCGGTCAGAATACCAGAAACCGTTTTGTCCTGGGCTGAACCTGCAATACTGCAAAGAAAAACCAATAAAAGGAGAGGAAACCTTTTCAACATGCTAGATTAGACGGTAAAGTTATAACGAACTTGCCCAACCCGGACCTGTTTTTATACAAAAGGCAAATACAAACATCTGTTTATCAGTATCTCAGGGAGTTATGACAACCTGTCACATTCTCCAAGGTTTTAGGTATATTTGCTGTTCTAAATCAGGGTTGAATGATTGATTTAATGACAGATAAAGTGCCCCGGAGTGATCGGGATAATCAGGACGAAGGACGGCAGGGGGAAGCTTATGCCCCGTTTGTCCAGGATCCGAATCAGTATAAGAAAAGATTCTATATCGAAAGTTATGGTTGTCAGATGAATTTCGCTGATAGTGAAGTCGTGGCCGCTATTCTGAACCAGGAAGGTTTTGGCGCCACCCGCAACCTGGAAGAGGCTGACCTGATATTTATTAATACCTGTTCGATCCGTGAAAAGGCGGAACAGACCGTCCGTAAACGCCTGACTGAATTCCGGAAACTCAAGCAACGCAAAAAAGGAATGCTGGTCGGGGTACTGGGATGCATGGCAGAACGGCTGAAATCAAAATTTATTGAAGAAGAGCGATTAGTGGATATCGTGGTTGGGCCGGATGCATACCGTTCCTTACCCGAATTGGTGGCTGAAGCATCCGGTGGACAAAAAGCCGTCAATGTCTTATTAAGCCGGGATGAAACCTATGCGGATATTTCACCCGTACGACTTGACACTAACGGGGTGAGTGCTTTTGTAAGTATCATGCGGGGTTGTAACAATATGTGTTCCTTCTGTGTGGTTCCTTTTACCCGTGGACGGGAAAGAAGCCGGGATGCGGCCAGTATCCTGCAGGAATGCCGGGAGCTGTTTGAAAATGGCTACCGGGAAGTGACGCTGCTGGGACAGAATGTGGACAGTTATTATTTCGTGGAAGAAAACAGCAACCGGATCATCACTTTTGCGAACCTGATGGAAGAAGTGGCCCGGCTCTCTCCCCTGCTTCGGGTGCGCTTTTCCACTTCACATCCCAAGGATATAACCGATGAAGTCCTGCATGTCATGGCCCGTTACGAAAATATCTGTAAGTATATTCATCTGCCGGTGCAAAGCGGCTCCACCCGGGTGTTGCAACTGATGAACCGCACGTATACCCGCGAGTGGTACATGGCCAAAGTAAACCGTATCCGGGAAATCCTTCCTGATTGCGGTATTTCATCCGATATTATTTCCGGTTTCTGTACGGAAGAGGAAAAAGACCATCGCGAAACCCTGGATGTGATGGAATTCAGCCGGTATGACATGAGTTATATGTTTTTTTACAGTGAACGTCCGGGTACCCTGGCCCAGCGCCGGTATACGGATGACATTCCGTTGGATGTGAAGAAAAGAAGACTGCAGGAAATTGTAGACCTGCAGGGACGGCTTTCTTTTGAAAGCAATAAGCGGGACCTGAACAAAACCTTTACAGTGCTGATTGAAGGTGACAGTAAAAAAAGTAACCAGGACTGGATGGGCCGGAGTTCGCAGAACAAAGTGATTGTATTCCCGAAAGAACAATATTCCCTGCAAAAGGGTGACTATGTAAAGGTGCAGGTGACTGATTGCACCCAGGCCACCCTGCTGGGCAAAATAATTGCTTAACATTTACCAGGCCTTTGCGCCAAGACTATGGATATTCAAAGTATTAAAAATCGTTTTGCCATCATTGGCAACTCCCCGGCGCTGAATTATGCGTTGCAGGTAGCTATACAGGTAGCTGCTACCGACCTCACGGTACTGATCAATGGAGAAAGTGGTGTGGGGAAGGAAGTGTTTTCTCAAATCATTCATTCATTATCATCCCGGAAGCATAATCCGTTCATTGCCGTAAACTGCGGGGCAATTCCCGAAGGTACCATCGATTCGGAATTATTCGGACATGAGAAAGGCAGTTTTACGGGAGCCGTGGATGCCCGGAAGGGATATTTCGAAACCGTAAATGGTGGAACTATTTTCCTGGATGAAATCGGGGAACTGCCACTCGGTACCCAGGCCCGTTTATTACGGGTTTTGGAAACCGGTGAATTTATCCGCGTGGGGTCTTCCAAAGTGCAGAAAACCGATGTACGGGTGGTTGCCGCCACTAACCGGGATCTGTTGCAACAGGTACAGGCTGGCAAATTCAGGGAAGACCTGTATTATCGCCTGAGTACAGTACCCATTCGCGTTCCGGCCCTGCATGACCGTCCGGAAGATATACACCTGCTCTTCCGCAAATTTGCAGCAGACTTTGCCACCAAGTATAAAACCACTTCCGTACAGCTGGATGATGAAGCAAAACAACTGTTAATAAGCTACCCCTGGCCTGGTAATGTGCGGGAATTAAAGAATATTGCAGAACAGATTTCCGTATTAAGCGAGGACAAACAGATCAGGGCAAAAGATCTCGGTAAATTCTTACAGCCCTATTCCAGCAACCGGTTGCCGGTCTTATCATCGGCTTCCTCCGCGGCGAATGGCCCGGAATTTGCCAATGAAAGGGAGATTCTGTACAAGCTTTTCTTTGATATGAAAAAAGATGTGACGGAGTTGAAGCGGATGTTCCTGGATATGTTACAGAATCCGGAACTGGTAGCACAGAACCCGCATATCCTGAATGAACTGAAAGACCTTCGCCATTCCGGCCAGGAAATGTTGCAGCCAATGAGTTTCCCCGGTGGTTTACAATCTCCCGCTCCCCATACACAACCTGTATTGATGAACAACGATATCCAGGATCATGTGGAAGTGGAAGAGAGCCTGAACATAATGGATAAGGAAAAAGAACTGATCATAAAAGCGCTGAAAAAACACAAGGGCAAACGGAAAGATGCGGCGCTTGACCTTGGAATCAGTGAACGAACCCTGTACCGGAAGTTAAAAGAATACGATATCGAAGAATAATGAAAAAATTATCATCCCTAATCCCGGCCGGATTACTGGCCCTGGTTGTAGCTGCTGCGCTTTTCAACAGCTCCAGTTGTGGTATTTATCGCTTTTCCGACGCCGCGATACCGGATTCGATCAAGACCATCAAAGTGAACCTGCTGGAAAACAGGGCTTCCTATGTCAACCCTTCCCTGAGTCCTAATTTATCGGATAAACTGCGCCAGAAAATACTATCGCAGACCAAGCTTTCGCAAACCAATAATGACAATGCAGACTGGGAAATCAGCGGCACCATTACTCAATATTCATTCAGTACTTCGGCCATTACCGGTCAGCAGGCTTCCAATAACCGTTTAACGGTCAGTATCTCGATTATTCTGCAGGATCGTAAAGCGGACAAAACAGAAAAACATGAAGTCAGCCGGAGTTTTGAATTCCGTGGCGATCAGTCATTCCAGCAGGCCGAAACCAACCTGGCCGAGGAAATGATCCGGACCCTGACCGATGATATTTTCACCAAACTATTTTCGAAATGGTAAGCGGGAAACACTGTTCCCTCTTTCCCGGAATCAACGATTCACTTAACTTGCAGGCATGAACGTCAGTATCAATCAATTGGTAAAATCGCTGCTTCAGAAAGAATCCCTGGAGCATTGCAGCCTGCCGGAACTGACGGCCTATGCTGAACGGAATCCTTATTTTGGCGCGGCCCAATTACTGCTGGCAAAAAAACTCCAGACCGAATCCCCGGAAAGATTTGAAGAACAATACCAGAAGACCCTGCTCTATTTTCATAACCCGCTTTGGGTGGAGCATTTGCTGAATGATACGGGTGGGGCGGAGATTGAAGAGGTTGAAAAGGTTGAAAGGTTGACTAGTTTACAGGTTGACAAGGTTGAAGAGGTTCAAGAGGTTGAAGAGGTTCAAGAGGTTGAAAAAGTTCAAGAGGTTCAAGAGGTTGAAGAAGGAGCTGAAAGGTTGACTAGTTTACAGGTTGACAGGGTTGAAGAGGAAGTTGAGAAGGAAATTATATTAGATGAAGAAAAGATGGAGACTGGAGATAATATGAACAGTTTTGAGACAGCGGTTGTGGAGGAAGTGAGGGCCGATGCGCCGGTTATTCCGGTGCCTGTGCCGGTGGAAGCGGTAAATCCGGCAAATGACCTGGTTTTTGAGCCTTTTCATACCGTGGATTATTTTGCCTCCCAGGGTATAAAGTTTAAGGAGGAAGAACGGCCGACTGATGAGTTCGGGAAGCAACTGAAGAGTTTTACAGACTGGCTGAAGACCCTTAAACGTCTGCCGGCCACTGAATTAGCCAAGAATATCACCCCCCAATCCGAGAATAAAGTGGAACAACTTGCTGGTCAGTCCATCACCGACCGGGAAATACTGACCGAAGCCATGGCGGAGGTATGGGAAAAGCAGGGAAATACATTAAAAGCCACAGAGATATATCGCAAATTAAGTTTGCTCGAACCCACTAAAAGTGCTTATTTTGCAGCGAAAATCGAAGGATTAAAGAAAAAAAACTGATATGACGACTTTATTTGTGATTCTTATTATTGTGGTTTCTGCAGTGCTTGGACTGATTGTGCTGGTACAGAATCCCAAAGGCGGTGGTTTAGCGGGTAATGTGGCCGGTTTCAGCAACCAGTTAATGGGGGTGAAACAAACGACCGATGTACTGGAAAAAGGTACCTGGATTTTTGGTGGACTGATTGCCCTGCTTTGCGTACTTTCTGTCTTCTTTATTTCAGATACGACTTCATCAAATCCGGCAAACAGCGGAGTTGATCCGACTAAAGTAGTGGTACCGGCCCAGCAACAGGCACAACCTGGCAGCGGACTGCAAACTACTCCAGCCCCGGCACCAGTAACGCCGGCTAAATAAGGACTAACTAACTATTTATACAAAACCCGGTCTGCTTTTAAAAAGGACCGGGTTTTTTTATTTAAATTGATCTCACTATGAAAAAGAAGATCATACTGGTCGGCCTGCTGATCCTGCTGATTATCGCCGGTTTTATTGGTTATAAAGTAGCTGGACCGGCTGTATCTGACCAGAACGGGAAATACCTGTATATCCGGTCAGGCGATGGGATGAAAGAACTCCTGGCAAAACTGGATTCCGGCCAGGTAATCAACAGTAAAGCGTGGTTTTCACG
>Ga0116158_10005129_pt1 | contig 11128 bp, 18 predicted proteins | sample AD_UKC052_MetaG_FD_89883 | JGI IMG/M metagenome (GOLD analysis project Ga0116158, IMG submission 89883) | Active sludge microbial communities of municipal wastewater-treating anaerobic digesters from USA - AD_UKC052_MetaG | ecosystem: Engineered > Bioreactor > Anaerobic > Digestate | place: USA... | reverse complement strand
TTACGCATTAAAAAAATTTCTATGCCGGCCCGTCCTGGCTGCCGAAAGCCGGACAGGGCTATACTAAACCAAAGCCTGACTGAGTCATTCGGGTTGGTTTGAACGATCCTGTTGCTTAATTTGTATGGCCCTTAAAACCAAAAGTACACATTAATTAAATATATTTTTGCCGGGTTTTTGTTGATGTTTCTAAGGATACAAGCATTTTTTGCCGACTGGGATACTTAAAACCAAATGTACATTACCTTTAATTTTGGTTTAATTTTGGTTTAATTATCTGCACCTTTATAAGCCTTTTTTTACCCCTGGGTTTAATTTGACCAACATTACACCGAAAATATACGTTAAATACCGTAAAAACAAGCCTGTGGGCTTTTTTTTATGCCTGTAAAGGAGCCATGCCCGGAGCTATGTTTACATGGCGCCACTTAACCACCAAAAAAAAGGGGGGAAAACCAAATGTACACGTTGGGCGGTCAGTTGGGCGGTCAGTTGGGCGGGCAAAAAACATTAAATATAATATACTTGTTTCTTTAAACCTGTTAAAAAAATTAGGTTTTATCACTAATGCACCCCCATAAATCCACCACTAAAGCAAATTAAAAACAAAGCAATAGCCACATAATCAGCATATTAATTAAAAAAGCGGGTAAAAACAGCGTAAAACAGGTAAAAACACAGCCTATTCGAGCCTGATCACACCCAGCACAAGGGCTATATTATAAATTTGCTTACGGTATAGTTCAAAAGGCCTATACTTGTCGTTGTCCGACACTATTGCGATGCTATCCTTATATTTGCCTTCCTGTACGCGTTTTATCAGTGGCCCCTGGTCGGTATCGAGCACATAAACCTTGTTCCACTGAAAAAAAGTGTCTAAAGGCAGTTTTTTGCAGGCTACTATGTCGCCCGAGCTGTATTTTGGGTACATACTATCGCCTTTAACAGCTATCAAAAAGTCAGCGCCTTTAAATACAGGCACCACATACCGGTCGCACTCGTATTCGAGCACATTCAGGTCGTCAGTAAATGCTCCTGCCATTGCAGATATAGGTATCAAAGGTATGCCCGAACCATCTTCGGTGTGCTTTGCAATTGGGATATTGCTTTTTAACATTTCTCCATCACCTGTTATTAACCAATCAGCACTTACCTCATATTTATTTAGCAATTTTTCAATAAAATCATAACTTGGTTTGTTTTTACCTTTATATATATTTAGTAAAACGGCTTCAGAAATTCCAGTTTCTTGCGAAAATCTATATCTTGTAATATTGTAATAATCAAGTATTTGAAAAATTCTTTTGTTAATACTCAATATTTTTTCATTTTTTTCTTGCATTACTCAATATATGTTTAGTATCTTTGTTGAAAATTTAAACACAAATGTACGATATGCAAAAGTCGATTGCAAGTAAAATCAAAAATATTAAAGGGGATCTATACAAAAAGGCATCTTTAAAGTTCCATGTATCATACGCTTATGTAAGCATGATAGCTAATGACACAAACCGTGGCCAGCGCGGCAAGGGAAAACTCATAAAGGAGTTTTTAGAAAAAGAAATAGCAAAACAACGCAAGTAATACCAATAAATATATCCGGCACCGGAAAAAGTCGTCTCGAAAAAAATAAGTACTAACCAAAAACGTCGCAAAATGATCACAAAAAAGGATTGTCAAAACCATCAAACGGAAACTGAAGCATTGGGAAAGCTGCTATCTGATTCCCAATACCGTGAGCAATTACTGAATGAAACTGGCGATAAGAACCAGAATCAACTATGTACGCCGCAGGCTCAATATCAGATAGGAATTTTACAGTTGAACCGGATATTTGAAGTGCTGCAAAACGAATCAAAAGAATGTCGGGACAGCTTGCCCATTTCTTCTGAGCTCGTTGAGATGGAGATAGCGAAATGTATTTCAAAATGTCTTGGAGATGTTCCCGAACAAAAGCGAAGTATCGCGCATGTCCAAGCCCTTTTAAGGAAGTATAAAGTTGTTGTACCTCTTCGGACAGGAAATCACAGCGTATCTCTTCATAAGGTTCATGTGATTTTACAAGATAATTATGCAGGCTCATATTTGTGCAGTTTGATGAATATTATGCTTGCAGGATTTATGGGTTCAGAAACAAAAGTAATTAATTTTTAATAGCGACGGGCCGAGTCCTTCGGGACAAGGCCCTTTTTAATTAAACAAAAAACGAAGTATAAAATGGCAAAAAAAGTCAAAACCAGGTATTGTAAAATTCAATTAAACGGTTCGATGCTCACTAAGCGTGAAGCTATTGAAAAAGTTACTGAAATAATAAACAGTATGGCCGAAGGCACAATAATCGACGATCTGACTATAAATGGCCGGATTTATCTGAAAAAACCTTAGAATGACGATCGGAAATCAGTTTTTTCATTGCATCACAACCGCAGGTTCTTTTTTCAATCCATTTGTTTTTATTGATTATTTCAAATGACCACATGGCACCACAAACAGGACAATTTACCGAGTATACCTCAGATAATTTACTATGCAATTCAAACATATTACTTAATATTTTTTGGTTAGCACATCAAATATAAGTAATTCTTCCCGGATGGTCGCAGGGGCTGTTCGACTCAGCCTCCGGGAACAAAAAACCAATATCAACCAAAAACACCAAACATTAATATAAAAACACTAAAATTATGATTATTCAACATACTTGTAACCAACATCGTTCTGAAGGCAATAAGCCTCAATCGCATTCATTAAAAGGCACGCCTCCCCAGTGCTATAATTGTTCAAAGGAATATAAAACACGTCTTTGTAATGACGATCCGTTACCGGGTGAAACTGCAGCCGTAACAAGGAAACGTACTTGGCCAATTGCTTGGATTTACAGCTCAATTCCTTGTCAGATTCGTACTCTAAAATCTGTAGTTTAATTTTCATGGTGTTTTTTTTACAAAGATAAGATACCACTTGGAATACTTCAACAACATATTTTGCCTCACTATTGATGAATGGAAGGAAGCCGGACTGTCGTACGATTTATACTTAAACGACAAAAGACGTGGTTACATCAAGGTCGTCCGTACCGGAGGCAATGGCCGCAAGGCGTTGATAGAGTTCGACAGTATTGCCAAAACAGAACGCAAAAACGCCATAATCAATAAGTACGGTGATCCACGGCAAAAAACTGCACAGGGCACCCTGCGCGACAGGATCACACCTGATGCAAAAGCCCTGGAATATTATTCCAACTTCCAGCTGACTGACGGCAGATCGCTCCCTGAAAAAAACATTAAAGAATATTGCAACAACGCTGCCGTGCTTAATGCACTGCACAATATATATACGGAGTCGAAAACAGCCCGACGGGCATTAGGTGCCGGAGACAGCAAGCGTTTTTTTGAACGTGCTGCCGAGATCATAAGCACCCTGAGCGATGAGTTTAACCACAACCTTCCGGCAAATCACCGCCACCTGCAGCGCGTGTACAATAAATATGTTGCTGAAGGTTATTACGGGTTGATCAGCGGTAAATTCTGCAACGATAACAGCCGTAAAGTAAGTCACGAAATTGAGCAACTAATACTCAGCATCTATGCAATGGATAACAAGCCTTTTGCTTCCAGCGTGCACGAAATATACAATTCATTTGTCGTTGGTAAGGTCGATGTGGTTGACCGCAGAACCGGCGAGCTGTTCGACAGGAAAAAGTTTTTATATCCAGATGGAACTCCCATTGAGTTATCGGATTCCACGATATGGAACTACATCAACAACCCTAAGAACCGCGCAATAGTAGATAGAGCGAGATCAGGACAGTTTCAGTATAACAATATTCACCGCCCGCACCATCACCGGCATTCACCTTTTTACTCCTTCAGTAAGATATCAATGGATGACAGGGATCTCCCGCGCAAATTAACCGATGGTAAACGCGTGAAAGCCTATTATTCATATGATGTGTCCAGCGGATGTGTAATTGGATATTCTCATTCCTACGATAAGGATGAAAGGTTGTTCCTGGACTGTCTGCGCAATATGTTCCGGCTCATTGAGCGCAACGGTTTCGGTATGCCGATGGAATGTGAGGTGGAACATCACCTGGTTAACAAGTTCTTTGATGATTTGGCTCTTATGTTCCCGTTCATGAGAATATGTAACCCGGGCAACTCACAGGAAAAACGTGCTGAACACTTCAATAAGGCCAAAAAGTACGGAGTTGAAAAGGGTATTCATAAAGATATCGGGCGTTGGTGGGCCAAATGCGAAGCATACCGCATTGATGTTGACAAGGTAGATAACGAATATAAGGAACGTGGTTACTCCTTTGAAAAGCTGGTTGCTGACGATATTGAATCTATAAAGCAATATAATAACCAGCTGCACCCGCGTCAGAAGGTATATCCCGGAAAAACACGATGGGAAGTACTCAAAGAAAACATGAACCCGGAACTGGCCCAGGTGAACAAAGCCATACTGTATAAAACCATTGGCAAAAAGACAACAACCACCATTGTACGTAATCAGTACTGCCAGGTACAATACGAAAAATACCAGTTGCCAAACCCGCAGGTCATAAACAGGTTGCAACCTAACAGCTACGGTGTGGATGCTTATTACCTTCCGGATGATAACGGCGTGATCAATGAGGTATATCTGTACCAGGCAGGCAATTACATCTGCAGGTGTGAAAAGATTGTAGCTTACAACGAAGCAAAAGCAGAACAGACACAGGCTGACGTTGACAATTACAAATCACAGTCGGAGTTTGTTGCCGAATTCGATGGTATGACCAAGCACGGCAAAAAAGAGCTTGCAAAGCCAGTGATCATAAATGTGGAGCAGATGAATGTTATTGAAAGTACGGCTGCAGAAACTGTTGAAGTAGTTGAACACTCTATTAATCAACAGGATGATATAGACAACTTGCTGGATGAGTATAATCCTGATGAATATAAAAACAGAGCTTTTAAATCAATGTAATATTAACCAAAACACCAAACACCATGATTACAACAGAACTAAAAAACAAAGTATTGGCCGAGTTAAAACGAAGCCGCGAGAATTTTACCGGATCGGACGCCAAGTATGCCGTATCACTCGGTTTGAACAATGCCGTGTACAGCCGGATAAAGAACGGCGAAATTGACAAAGTGCTGAGCGAAGCCATGTGGATATCACTGGCCCGTAAGTTCAACGTGAGCCTTAAAAATGAGGCAGAATGGAAAACAGCTAACACGCCTGTATTTCAGTATATCACCGAGCAACTTACCAGATGCCAGGACAACAGTATCAGTTGCATGTTATGCGATGCTGCCGATATAGGGAAAACCTACACAGCAAAGATTTACGTTAAAACACACAAAAATGCGGTTTATGTTGACTGCAGCCAGACAAAATCAAAGCAAAAACTCATAAGGTTTATTGCAAAGGAATTCGGGGTGGGACATACCGGAAAGTATAACGATGTCTACGAGGATTTGGTGTTTTATCTTCGTAGCATCGCCACCCCGATAATTATACTTGATGAGGCGGGCGACCTTGATTATGCAGCTTTTTTGGAATTAAAAGCGCTATGGAATGCCAGCGAACGTGCCTGCGGATGGATGATGATGGGCGCCGAAGGACTAAAAGAGAAAGTTCGCAGGGCCATTGGCAACAAAAAAGTAGGTTACACCGAGATTTTCAGCCGCTATGGCAACCGCTACCAGAGAATAACGCCTGAAGGCCGTGAAGAGCATGATAAGTTTACCAGGCTGCAGGCCGCGCTTATTATCCAGGCTAATACCCCTGCCGGGACAAAGCTACAGGAACTTATTCATAAGACAGACGGGTCGTTACGCAGAATCTATATAGAAATCTCAAAACGCACAGCATAATGGCAAGGGCAATATCAGTAAACCAGTTATTTAGCAAAAAACGGAAGTTGTTGCCGTTTACCGGTGAGTGGCTGGAGTGCTTCGGCACTCCGGAACTTTCCGGGGCATGGTTCATCTGGGGCAACTCAGGCAATGGTAAAACATCATTTGTGCTGCAACTGTGCAAATATCTTACAAATTTCAGCCGGGTGGCATACAACAGCATGGAAGAGGGCGACAGCGAATCGATGAGGCTGGCCTTCATACGCACGGGCATGGATGAATGCAAGCGCAAGATCGTGCTGCTGGACAATGAACCTGTAGCAGACCTTAAAGAACGACTCCGTAAGCATAAGGCACAGAAAGTGGTTGTAATTGACAGCATTCAATACTCGGGCATGACTTATACCGAATACAAGGAGCTGCGTAACGAGTTCCGCGACACGCTGTTTATCATCATCAGCCATGCCGAAGGCCGCAACCCCGCCGACAGACGTGCAGCATCAATACGCTACGATGCCTCTGTGAAAGTATATGTCGAAGGATATAAGGCATATATCACCAGTAGGTTCCGCACCGGCGATGTTAAAGAATATGCCATATGGAGAGACCAGGCCGACAAATTTCATTCAGCAGACCATATATAAACCATTTAAAACACATACAACTATGGAAATACAAGTAAAAATTGAAAATGTCAACATCCACGTCAGCGGCATGGATGAATCAGTAGAACAGGTGACGGCAAATCAGTTGAAAACTGAGCTCGAATCCCTGTACAAATCAATATCAGCATTGATACTCAATTCCGAGGCACGGTCAAGGAAGTTTATTGAAGACAGCGCCTCTGTCATTACCATCAGTGGCCCTGTTGAAAAACAGCCTGAAGAAAAGTTTGTTCAGGCACAGCCAAAGGCTATAACAACAGGTGTCAAAATTTGTACGGAATGTGGCAAAGAGTACAAGCCAACAGGTAATGCACAGCAGCGCTGCCCCGATTGTATCAAAAAGATTATACACCCGCGCACAGACAAGGAAGTGCGGATAGCAAAAAAGACATGCCTGGAATGTGGTAATCCTTATAAGCCAAGAGCCAACTCGCAGCGGTATTGCAGTGATGAGTGTAAGACTAAGGCACAAAAGAAACTTGCCCAACAGCACAACAAAACCTACAACGCAAAAAAGAAACTTACCCCGCAACAGGAAAAAGAACTCGAAGACACATTGGCTGAAGTAAAAAGAAATGTATCAAAAACTTATGAATTTTCAAACAAATAGTAACATTAAAAAGACTACCAATATGGAAACAAACAATCGGATTAGCTACGTGTACAACCCGAAGTATAACAGGTTGACCGTATTATACGACGGCAATCCCGTTGGCGGATTTGCCGGAGTTTCGGCGGAACGCAAATTCATGGATTTGATAGCTTCAGATAAATTAATAAGCATAGGAGTAAACGATATGGCAAAAAAGAATAAAGTGCGTCAGTTACGCGCTCTCTGGATAAAACAGGGTATTGACAAATACCGCGAGTACATTATCGAGCCTTTTGGCGTCAGTTCTACCGCTGACCTTACCGAGGAGCAGTTAGATAAACTTATAGCCCACTTTACACATAACAGCAAAAGCAGCAATGCCTCTCCGGAGGTTCGTGCCGCCAGGAGTGTTGTACTGAAACTGCTCATGGAACTCGGCATATACGACAACACGGGCGACTGGACAAGGGTAAACGATTACCTCATGGACAAACGCATTGCCGGTAAGCTGCTGTACCAGATGAGCATGGAAGAAATGAAGGCCCTTACCCTGAAGCTGCGTAATATTTTACTGAAAGCAAACAAATTAAACAAAGAAATTAATAGATTATCCATAAACAATTAAAATTATGATACAGACAAACAAACAACCCATGTGGGTGGACGAGTCGGGCAACAAAATACCATTCAACCGGCTTACCGCCATAGAAAAAAACCAGGAAAAACAGGCCGCCAAAATAGTAAAAGAAGCCGAACGTTTAAACGGCCTGATAATGGCGTTTAAATCAGATATAAAAACCATATGCGAAAAGGTTTATAACGACTTTATGGAGGCCAAATCGGTAAACAAGCCGGCTAAAGGGAACTTTACCTGGTTCAACTTCGACAGATCCATCAAGATAGAGGTGTCTATCAACGACCGTATCGAGTTCGACGATCTTACGATGAAAGCCTGCAAGGAAAAGTTTGATGAATTTCTGGTACTTAACCTCGACGAAAAGCAGGCCTTTGTCAAGGAACTTATCAACGAGGCCTTTTCAACCAGCCGCGGAAAGCTCGATGCCAAAAAAGTAATGAGCCTTATGAAGTACCGCACAAGGATAAAAGATACGCTGTTTCAGGAGGCTCTTGATTTGCTGGAACAAAGCATCAGGAGACCCGACTCCAGGACATACTTCAGAGTATGGAAAAAAGCCAATGACGGGCAGTACAAAAATATAGACCTTAATTTTTCGTCGATATGAAGCATTACCAGTTAACCAGTAATGCTTTCGATGGTGCCGTGGATCTGTTTTTTGATGATGCAGGTATGCTAATGAAATTCGATATGACAGGGGCCAGTCTCAGCAAAAAACAACAGGAGTGGATACTGCGGGACATGTACCCGGAACTCAACGAATTGAAACGGCAACTTTCCGAATCAGGAACGGCAAAAATTACCGAAGTGACCACAGAGGTGACTTTTGAGATGTTCTGGGATAGGTACGACGACAAGATCAACTCTTCAAGGAAACGCACCTTGCAAAAATGGAACAGGATGACCAAAACGGATCAGCTCCGTGCATACACATACATAAACAGGTATCTGAACAATCTGCCTTCAGGAACCCGGAAAAAATATGCCGAAACATACTTAAATTCAGAATTATGGAACAATTAGCCAGCACAATAAGCCCGTATGTATTACCGGGATTGACACAAACAGAAAAATCAGTGGATTATATCATCGCCCGGGTTTGCGAAAAATTTGGAATGACACGCGAACAGCTAACAGCCAGGACACGCAAACGTGAAATAGCCGAACCCAGGCAGGTGGCCATGTATATACTCCGGGGACTTGGCCTCAGCTATGCCCAGGTAGGCAGCATTTTCAACAAAGATCACGCAACGGCGGTATATGCAAAAAAGCACATCGAGAATATGTTAACTTACGACAGGGATTTTAAGGCAAAAGTAAGGGGGTTGCTGTGTTAAGAGTTTATATTGCCGGCAAGGTTACCGGCGAACCCCCTTTAGAATGTAATCAAAAGTTTGGCAAAGCCGAACTGTTGTTAACCAGCATGGGCATGCAGGCTATCAATCCATTATCATTTATTCCATCCGACGCAGAATGGCACCAGGCCATGAAACTTTGCATAAGATCACTAATAACCTGTGATTTTATATACCTGTTGCCCGACTGGAAAGAAAGTGAAGGAGCTAAACTGGAGGCTGCAATTGCTGAAAAACTCGGCATCGAAACAATAAATACCATATAATGTATCCAGGACTAAAAATAAAATTCACAAACAGCGAGTTAGGCTCGTTTTACATGATAATATCATCGGCAACAAAAAGGTATAATTACGATGCCCTGTCGAACTATGCCATGAGAGATATTATGCACGACATGATGCTTAACATAGCCCACCGTATGGTTAAAAAAGCCGATACGTACAGCATAACATTCAGGCCGGCACAGGTTTATTTTATGAGGGATCTGCTCGATAGTTTTGAATTTGGATGCGGGTATTTTGAGAGATTAGTCCTGGAAAAGATTTATGCAAAAATTGATAAGTTCATAATTGATTTACCACAAACTGCAGCACTACATCATGGGATACCGCAACCATAATACACTGATTAAGATCAGGCTTGTAAACGAGATCGTGCAACGGCACTATGTTCCCGGTGTTACTACCTACAAGGGCATTTTTTTGAAATACGTAAGGCCGGTATATCCCATGTGTTATTCCACATTTTTATCATATATAAACACGCCAGTGCCCAAGCAACATGAAAAAACGCAAGAATAATGAACCGGATTTATTCACAAATACTGACGATGTGCCGGCCACAATAGAAAAAACAGAACCGTCCACGGCTGATCAGCTTATACAGCAGCGTAATGAAATGATTAAAAAAATGTCGAAAGAACTGAAAAAAAATGGCAAGCAACAGTAATAAAACCACTGGATTGCCGATAGATATGTTTTCGGCTGAATACCTCCGTGATGCAGGCATTCGTTATGCAATAGACCATGCCGATTATCATTTTGAAAACTGGAGCGGCCGGGCTTTTGAATTTCTGAAACAGTTTATCCGGTCTAACCGCGAATTTATGACTGAGGATGTAAGACTGGCCTCCAAAAATATTATTGAAGAGCCACCCAGCAACCGTGCCTGGGGAGGTGTTGTTGTACGTGCTGCCCGGCTTGGGCTGATCAGGCGCAAAGGTTTCCGCAACGTAACCAACGCCAATGCACACTGCACTCCGGCAACGCTATGGGAGGTTGTATGACTGCTAACGCAGAAACTTCCGCACGTTTTTAATGGCGGAAGTTGAACGTTAGCAGGCGTTCTTTGAAGATAATAAGATAACCCGATGAAGAGTGCCGGATAACATGTGCCGGCTATAGAAAGAGATAGTACAGCTTACGTGATACCATGCCGGTGAGGTCAATGTACACCGGTTGCATCCTGCCAAGAATAGAGATACCACAGGAGGGACGGGTATAAAATCACTAAACGGCCAGGGCTATCGAACCTACAGATTTAACAATGTAGGTGATGAATGATCCCAGGGGGCAATTGTGCTCCCTGGACTATTGCGGGGTGGTAGCAGTGGTCAGCTCGCCGGGCTCATATCCCGGAGGTCGCAGGTTCGAGTCCTGCCCCCGCAACCAGTATAAACAAAAATATTTAAAACTCTTGACTTTCATTATTAATTTTTCGTATATTTGTCCCGTCAAAACTGGTTTGGGATTTCTCAAATCGAAAATTAAGATAAGAAGCCATCGAGGGTGGCCGGAAGGTAACAACCGGCAAGCCTGTCCCAGACAGTTTTGACACACCCCACCGGTGGCTTCGTCATTAAATCAAATGCGCTATGTCAAAAGCAAATGAAAGTCCAGCTCCGCATATGCGTCAACTTAAGAAAGAGTCCGTCATAAGAAGCTGATTAAAATTTGTTCTTTTTCGTTTATCATAGGTGCAGTATTTTAGAAGATATTTTTCTGCAATGCAATGGTTTCTGCGGG
>Ga0116158_10005126_pt1 | contig 11130 bp, 5 predicted proteins | sample AD_UKC052_MetaG_FD_89883 | JGI IMG/M metagenome (GOLD analysis project Ga0116158, IMG submission 89883) | Active sludge microbial communities of municipal wastewater-treating anaerobic digesters from USA - AD_UKC052_MetaG | ecosystem: Engineered > Bioreactor > Anaerobic > Digestate | place: USA... | reverse complement strand
CTCGGAGGTCGCGGCCGATCACCCGGGCGAGGTGCGGGTGCCGCTGTCGCAGCTCGATTACGAGGGCGTCGACGGCCTGCAGCTGATGATGCCCGAGGGTATCCCGGTGTTCGATATCGGCAAGCGTATGCTGAGCTTCGTGCATGGCGGGGGCAGCCTGCAGGAGCGTGTGATTCCGGTGCTGACGATCGTGCACCGCAGCGGCGGGGCCGGCGGCGATGCGATGGCCTATGGCATCAAGGCCCGGGCGCAGGAGGGGGTCGCCGGGCTGCACTCGATCGCCGCCAAGGTCCAGGTGCTCGCCCAGCACGCCCTCGACTTCGGCGGGCGCCGCCAGGTCGAGCTGGCGCTGCAGGTCGAGGGTGAGGCCGAGGTCCAGGTCGACGGCGTGCAGACCCGCGGCGGGGCGGTGGTGCGCGCGGGGTCCATCGTGGCCACGGTCGACGCTGAATTCGAGGTGTTTTTCAAACTGGTCGGACCCCACGAGTCGCGCGTGCGCGTCGCGCTGGTGCACCCGATGCACGAGGTCGAGGTCGCGGCCTGCGTGCTCGAGGAGTTCTTCACGGTCTCGGCGGTCGGCGTGCGCGTCGAGCCCCCGGCGGTCGTGGTGGCGCCGGTGTCCACGAAGGCGCCCGCGGAGGCGCCGAAGCCGGCCGCGACCGGCCGGGCGTGGCTGGAGGCGTTTGGCGACACCGGGGTGCGCGAGCTGTTCGAGCACCTGGCGGCCCACGGGGTCGTGACCGAGGACCAGGCGGCGAAGATGCTCGGCGGGGGTCGGGGCGTGCGACAATTCTCGCGCGCGTTCGAGGAGCATATCAAGAAGGCGCCGTTCATCGTCCGCATCGAGACGGTCGGCGGCGTCAAGCGTTATGTACGCGAAGGACAGGAACGATGAGCCAGCTCAGTCAGCGCGACGTGGAACACATCTTCGAGTCGCTGCGCAAGGGCCTGGTGCCCGAGCGCGGGGTCGAGGCCTTCGCCCAGGGCATCGAGCGCCAGCGCGGCGAGGTCCACCGCCAGCTCGAGCTCGCCGCCAACAATGAGGGCACCATCAAGTTCCTGCGCGGCGGCTACGGCTGCGGCAAGACCTTTATGGCCCGGCTCGCAGTGCTCGACGCCCAGGCCAAGGGCTTTGCGACCTCGTTCGTGGTCGTGTCGGATAACGATCTGAGGTTTCATCGATTCGACGATGTGTATAGGAAAGTGGTGACCGAGCTCGGCACGGCCTCGTGCCCGCGCGGGGCGCTCGGCGACGTGCTCGACCGCTGGATCGGCACGATCGAGGAGGGGCTGATCGCCGGCGGGGCCGATGAGAACGCCGCGGATTTTGATGGCAAGGTCCGCCGCCGGCTCGATGAAGACCTGATGGCCGCGACCGGCGGGAACGCACCGCAGGACTTCGTGCGGGCCATCCAGGCCATTTTTGACCTCAAGCAGAAGGGCCAGGTCGCGGAGGCCGGCTCGCTGATCTCCTGGCTGTCGGGCAGCGGCAACGTCGGCGCGGCCGCCAAGCGCCTGGCCGGCGTCAAGGGCGACATCGAGAGCCGCGACGCCCTCGACTACCTGCGCGGCGTGCTGGCGATCGTCAAGGCCGCCGGCTACAAGGGGCTGGTCATTGTCATCGACGAGGCCGAGACGATCCTGCGCATGCGCAAGGACTCGCGCCACAAGTCGCTCAATGGCATCCGGCAAATTGCGGACGCGGCCAGCAGTTATCATGGATTGTTGTGGGTGTTCACCGGCACGCCCGATTTCTTCGACTCGCGGCACGGGGTCGCGGGGCTAGCCCCGCTGCACGAGCGCATCGCGTTCATGAAGCAGGGTAATCGCGTCAACCCCAGGCAGCCGCAGCTGGAGCTCGTGCCCTTCGACGCCGCCCGCCTGCGCGGCGTGGCCCTGCGCCTGCGCGAGCTGTACCCGAGCAAGAGCCCCGAGCGCATCGTCAGCCGCCTGAGCGACGGTTTCATCGAGCGCCTGGTCGCCGAGGTCACCGCCGGCTTCAAGGGCGACGTCGGCGTGGTGCCGCGGCAATTTTTGAGGGAGTTCGTGAACCAGCTCGACCTGGTCGACGACGACCCGGACTACGAGCCGATGCGCGAGTACGGGTTTGCGCCCGTGGAGCTCAAGCCCGAGGAGGAGCTGGCGATCAAGGGCCAGCCCTTCGTGCCCGAGGACGGCGACGACGGCCCCGTGCCGGTCGAGGAAGTGTTTTGAGCGTCTTCTCCAGGCTATCGCCGCGGCTGCAGCAGTCGATCGTCGCGCGGCTCGGCTGGAGCTCGCTGCGGCCGGTGCAGGAGCTCGCGGGCGAGGCGCTGCTCGCGGGCTCAAATGCCGTCGTGCTCGCGCCGACGGCGGGCGGCAAGACGGAGGCGTCGATCTTCCCGACCCTCTCGCTGCTGCTCGACAACCCGGCGGAAGGCGTCGGGGCGTTGTACATCGCGCCGATCAAGGCGCTTCTCAACAACCAGGCCGAGCGCCTGGGGCTTTACACGGAGATGGTCGGCCTGAAGCGGTTCGTGTGGCACGGCGACACGACCAGCCACGAGCGCCGTACCTTCCTGCGTGAACCGGCCGAGCTGCTGATGACCACGCCGGAGTCGCTCGAGGTGATGCTCGTGTCGGAGAAGATCGACACGCGCAAGCTGTTCTGCGACCTGCGCATCGTCATCATCGATGAGATCCACGCGCTCGCCGGCACCGACCGCGGCGCGCATCTATTGAGCGTGCTCGAGCGGATCGCCCGGTTCTCGCGGCACGACCTGCAGCGCGTCGGCCTGAGCGCGACGGTCGGCAACCCGGCGGCGATCTTGCAATGGTTGCAGGGGACCTCGAAGCGGCCGGGGGTGATCGTCGATCCGCCGAAGCAGCCGGCCCGGCGCCATCTGCTGGTCGCGCGCAGGCCCGAGCTCGCCGACCTCGCGGTCGATGCCTCGAAGGTGGCCCGGGGTGGCAAGAGCCTGTTCTTCTGCCAGTCGCGCTCGGTGACCGAGGCGGTCGCGGAGCACATGCGCCGAGCGGGCACCGCGGTGTTCGTGCACCACAGCGCCGTCTCGCTCGAGGAGCGCACGCTCGCGGAGGAGCGCTTTCATCACGGCACGGACGCCTGTATCGTCTGCACCTCGACGCTCGAGCTGGGCATCGACGTCGGCGACCTCGATCGCGTGCTGCAGCACGAGGCGCCGGACACGGTATCCTCGTTCCTGCAGCGCATGGGCCGGACCGGCCGGCGCGCGGGCCAGGTCGCCAATACGACCTTCTTCTGCGAGACCGGCGCCGGCGTCGTACAGGCGATCGCGTTGATCGAGCTGGCGAAGTTCGGCTGGGTCGAGCCGGTCGAGCTCAACGACCGCTGCTGGCCCGTGATGGTGCATCAGGTGCTGGCCATGGCCCTCGCCGAGGAGGGCGTGCCGCCCGAGGCGGCATGGACCAACCTGTCGCAGGTGCCGGATTTCAAGGGGGTCCATCGCGCGGAGTTCGAGCGGCTGATCGCGTGGATGCTGCGCGACCAGTCGCTGGTGCTGCTCGATGGGCGGCTATTGATCGGGCCCAAGGCCGAGCGCAAGTTCGGTCGCCGCAACTTCATGGAGCTGTATGCGGTGTTCTCGAGCCCGCAGAGCTACAGCGTCGAGACGACCGCGGGCCAGCCGCTCGGCACGCTCAGCCAGGGCTTCGTCGATCGTTTGGTCGAGGGCGTGAGCTGCTTCTTGCTCGGCGGACGGCCGTGGTCGGTGCTTCGTATATCTCACGATGATCGAAGGTTGATCGTCGAGGCGGCGCCGCGCGGGAAGAAGCCGACATGGGGCGGGTTCATTCCCAGCTTCCTGGGCTTCGATCTGTGCCAGCAGATCCGCGCGGTGCTGACCTCCGGGCAGAGCTACACATACCTCGATGCAGAAGCGGTAGAGAGCCTCGCCGAGGAGCGCCTCGGCATGGACGGCATCACGCCGGACCCGCGCGGCGGGATCATCGTCGGCGAGGGTGAGATCCGCTGGTGGACCTTCGCCGGTGGCCGGATCAACAGCACGCTGCGCCACGGGCTCGAGGCGCTCGGGGCGTCGTGGAAGATCGTGCCGGACAACTTCGGCCTGACGATCCGCGGCGAGGACCTGACACAGCACGCGTTCGGCGAGCTGCTCGATCGCCTGCTCGAGCCCGAGGTCTGGGAGCACGAGAAGCTGTGGCGCGACGTCGCCGAGGGGCTGCCCAGCTACCGCCTGAGCAAGTTCCAGCCGCTCATGCCGCCGTGGGTCGAGCGCGAGGTCATCGCCTCGTACCTGCTCGATGTCGCGGGCGCGTGGCGCTGGCTCTCGGGCGCGTTGCCCTCGGTCAACCCGGCGGCGCGACTGCCCGCGAAGGTCGCCGCGCCGACGCAACAGGAGCTCGAGGCAGCCGCGGCTCCGCGCGTGGTGCCCGTCGGCCCGCCGATCCCCCGCGACCTGGCCCGGCCGGTCCACTGGATCGTGCGAGACGCGGAGTTGCCGGCGCTGTGTGAGCTGCTGCGCCGGGAGCCGTTCATCGGCCTCGATGTCGAGACCACCATTCAGAACCATTCGCTGTGCCTCATCCAGGTCGCGGCGAGCGGTGGCACGTATCTGCTCGACGCACTCGAACTGGCGGATATCGGCATCCTGGCCGACGTGTTCGCGGATCCGGCTGTCATCAAAGTGATCCATAACGCGACCTTCGAGCGCACGGTGCTCGGCCGCTATGGGCTCGCGCTGGAGGGCGTGGTCGACACGCTCAAGGTCTCTCGCCGGTTGCGCGGCACGAAGCTGGCCGGCGGCCACAGCCTCAAGGTTGTGTGTGCCCGGGAGCTAGGGGTCCAGCTCGACAAGTCGGAGCAGGTCAGCGACTGGTCCCAGCGCCCCCTGAGCGAGCGCCAGCTCGCCTATGCGGCCCTCGACGCCGAGGTGCTGCTCAAGCTGTTCGAGCACTTCGGCCGCCCACAGGCGGGGGACGGCGAGAACCTCGACCTGTGGGGCACGGCCTGAACATGGATCGCACGCATTACCGCCGCGCCGCCCGAAATCATTTCCAGCGCCTCGTGAACGGGGGCGTTCTCGCCGGCGCCGTGGACCGGGTTCTGCTACTTGCCCGTCCCGTGGCCCGGAAGTCCGCAGGAGAGTCCGGGCGTTCGACCGGGTCCGAGCCGGAGCGCCCGCGCGCGACCAAGGCGCCCGAGCCGGAGCACCCCGTGCTCGAGGTCCTGAGAGGCGCCAAGTCACGGGTATTGCTGGTCGGCAAACCCGGTGCAGGGAAAACGACCACGCTGCAGCAATACGCGCTCGCGCTCGCGTCGGCAGACGACGGCCCGCTCCCGCTCCTTGTTCCGTTGCGGGAACTCGACGGCGGCTACCGAGATCTCGAGTCATTGATCGTCCAGTGTATGGGGCGCATTGCGTCGGGAGGCGCGCTCGAGGATCTCCACCGCGGCTCGTGGGTGCTACTCCTCGACGGCGTCAATGAGCGCAGCGGGGTCGACACCGGTGACCCGCTGGCGCGCCTGATGGAGAACTTCCCGGCGATTGCGATGATTTTCACGTCACGGGAGCCAGCGAGTCGCTATGGCGAGGAGTTCGAGCTCTCGCCGCTGACACCCGCCGACCGCGACGCGTTGATTGCCTCGTGGATCCCCGACCTGGGCGCCGCGCTGCAGCAGCGTCTCGGCGCCGACAGTCGTCTCGACGAGCTCAGCCGCACGCCTCTCCTGCTGGCGATGCTGTGCGCTGCGGCGCGTGACGGAGTCACTCCCAACGGGACCCGTGCCGCGTTGATCCAGGCGTCCATCACCGGCCATGCGCGCGGCTATGTGGACAAGGCCGGCGATGCCGCGCTCGACCCGGCGCGGATCAATGGCTGGCTCTCGTCCCTCGCGCACACGATGTTGCTGCGCGGGAGCCTCCAATGCGATGATCTCACCGCGGAGGAGGCACTCCGCGTCGCGCCGGGGGCCCCGCCAGATCCGGCAAGGGCACTGCGCCACCTGATCAACTTTCACCTGGTCGCCCGCAGCGCGCCTGGACACGTGGAATTTGTCCATCCGCTGATCCATGAATTTTATGCGGCACGCAACCTGCGCCCTTGGCGCCAGCCAGGCGAGCGACGGGCGTGGATACGCGAATACGTCAACCGCACGATCTGGACCGAGCCGTTGCGCCTATTCGCCGAAGAGTGCGACGACCCCGAAACTGCCAAGTGGCTCGTGGACGCGACTAGCGAGGTCGACACGATACTGGCTGCGCGTCTCGTCGGTAGCTTCCCGCTGGGCCTGCAGCCTGCACTTCTGCGCCGTCTATGTCGCGCCGAGGACACTCCAGGTACTCGCCTCGGAATCGCCGTCGCCGTCGGCACGTCGGCGGCGCTCGACGAATTGCAGCAACTTGCCCAGCATTCGGACTCTGAGGTGCGGTTCCAGGTCGCCGATCGTTTGCGACTGTTCCAGGGACCGCAGGCCGCCCTGCTCAACGCGAAGCTACTTGGTGACATTGCCCTGACAGTCGTCAACGCGGCGTCCGACCACCTCTCGCGGTTCCCGCCCCCCATCGACGCGCTCCTCAGTGCACTGAAGCGCGACGACGTCTGGACGGTCAAATACGCCTATGCGCTGCCCCGCCTGGTGGGGGCGCTCATGCAGAGTGACACGGCCGAGGCCGGGGCCTATGCTTGTGAGCTCGCCCGCAAGTGCCTCAGGCCAGACAGCGGCGTCTTCGGTGCAAGCCATGAAGATCCATATCCGGTGGTGCGTGCCGCCATGTTCCAAGCCACCAATTCGCCCGCGGTCGCGCGTGCGCTGGTGAGCCTGCTCGCGGAGCTGGGCGAGGAGAGAGCATATGAGCTGATCGGCGTGCTGCGCGATAGCGCCGAGCTCGTCGATCTCGAGCCCGCGCTGTCGGAGCTCGGCCCCGAGCACCGCTGTCGTCTAATCGAGTCGTCCCTGAGTTGCGAGGAGCGTTTCGCCATCTCGAGCGCGAGGTTGCTCGAGGCCGTACAGACTCGCTACCGCCTGAACGGACGAATATACGAGGGAGAGCCCCTGTTCGCCGCCGCGGTCAAACGGCGGTGTGCGGGATTAGTCCCCTGGCTGGCTCAGCTCGTGGCGGCCGACTCGGGCGACGACGATTGGCACCTTGACATGGGCGCCTTCCGGCCGTTGCTCGCACTCGACGCCACGGCCGCAGTCGCCGCAGTCACACGGGCACTGGACTCCGAGAACGACGAGATTCGGCGCAGCGCCGCGGCCATGTTGTGCGCCACCAGCGACGCGGCGCTTTCCGAGCCGCGCGCTCGCGCGATGGCCATCGCCGCCCGCGATATGGAGGTCGCACGGTACCTGGTAGGCTACGCAGCGGCGCCCCTGGCGGCGGAGGTCATCGAGCGGGTCCTCGATGGACATCCCCACGCGGCGTGCCAGGCTGTCATAGAGCGGTTCTGGAAGCGCCACGATATGACTGAATTCATGGCCGAGTTGCGGGAGAACCAGCACAAACGCTACCTGGCGTGGCCGAAGACGATGCCTGAGGCGCAGTGCAAGGCCTTTACGCGGAGCCTGCTCGGAGTCCACGACCCGGCGCTCACAAACAGGTTCCTTTCGACGGACCTCTGGCGGGCTCACGCGACCATTGTCGTTCCATACCTGGAACAGGTCATAGCGACCGGCGGGCACGACGAGGTCGCCCGTGCGCTCGAGCATCTCAACGAAACGGCATGGCGCCCGCCCTTGCCCACCCTCGTACGTCTGCTCGGGGACGGCCACCCGGGAGACTTGCTGCGTGCCGATGGTCTCGATCCCGATGCGCTGTTCGTCGCCCTGCGCCCGCTCTTGCGCCATGAAGACCCGAATACGCGTCTGTGTGCGCTGTCGAAGATGTGTCCGCCGCCGGGATACCTCGACGAGTTTGTCTCGCTCCTCGATGAGCCCGAGTTCTGCCATCAGGTCGCAAATCGTCTCGTCGATTCCCGGATCTACGCAGTGTTCCCGGCACTGCTCGAACGCCCGGGACTTATCGTGGCGAAGCGTCCGGACGACCCAAGCCCACTGTCCGCCGTCGAGAATATCCATCGCGAGTACGTGCCACCGCCCCGCCACTGGGATCACTTCGAGTGGAGCCTCAAGGATGCACCGCCGGAGGTCTGGCGGAGATGCCTGGCGATACTCGCTGTCCGGGACGACCCGGCCTGGGACCTCCCCTTCTTCGAGCTCTTCAGCTACGCCCCAGACTTCGCGCATCACGAGCGGGTCCTCCGGGACATCCGCCGGGCGGGCCAATATCGAGAGAGCGCGCTTGAGGGGCTCATACGCAGCGCGCGGACCGAGGGGGACATGGAGATCCTCGATCGAGGGTATGATGCCCCCGAGTTCCCGCAGGTCGATCTCGTGCGCCTATTCATCAAGGTCGCGCCGGTGGCGGTCGCTCCATTCGCGTTTCATCGCCTGACAGCGCTCGTCGACACAGTTGTCAGTCCCGACGCGAAGTTCCATAACGATAATCTGGCCGGGTGGTGGAGCTCTCTGCTCGGATTGGTCGGCACCGCCGAGCACGGCACGCGCATCACCGAGCTGGCGCGCCGCACCGACAACATCTGGTTATCCGCCTCGCTATTCCAAACCGCCGCAGAGATCCAGCAGCGCACCGGGATCTATCACCCCCACCATACCATCATGCCGCGCCCATGGACATTACTCCACCTCTCCGACCTGCACTTCAGCGCCACCGATCAGCCTGAGCGATGGCGCTCCACGCTCGCCGAGGACCTCCGGCGCGAACTCGGCGTCGATCGAGTGGACGCACTCGTCCTCTCCGGTGACATCGTCGACCGCGGACGCGCCCAGGCCTACGCCGCAGCCGAGCAGTTCTTGACCGACCTCTGCGCAGAGTTCCATATCCCACGCGAGCGCGTCGTCCTTGTCCCGGGCAATCATGATGTCGATCGGGCTGCCGCCCAGCAGGCTATCGCGCAGGTTCCTCGCACGCGCTCCAAGAAGCCGCAGCAGTACGACTTCGAAGCCGGCGGAAAACGATACAAAATTGCCGACCGCGCCGCCTACGACCGCAGGCTCGCCCCGTTCGCTGACTTCTTCGCCCGCGCGCTCGGACGGCCATATGCTCTCGATCCTCGGGAGCAGGGCGACTTGTGCATCTGGCACGATCTGGAGGTCGTGATGCTGGGCCTGTCGTCGGTCAGCAATCTCGACGGCCATCGACCCGACCACGCAACGATCGATGACATCGCGCTTGGACGAGCTCTGGACCAGCTACGCGGTGATCCGCGGATTCATGACGGTTACCTCAAAATCGCCACGTTCCACCACCCGTTGGACAGCCCCGGCAATGACCGCTTGCGCGACGCAAATTTCCTCGATCGCCTGGCGGTTGCCGGCTTCTCGTTGGTCCTCCATGGTCACGTGCACCAGGCCAACAGCAAGCTATTCCGGTACGATCGCAGCGCCAAGGACCGAAGGATAGAAGTTGTCGGCGCCGGCACCTTTGGCGCCCGCGCTGTCGAGTTGCCGACCGGCTACCCCTGGCAATATAACTTGCTGCGCTTCGATGGCTGTCGCGTGCGGGTCGAGACCCGTCGTCGTGAGGCAGACAACGGCCCGTGGAAACCCTACGCCTACTGGACGACCGGCCCTGGCAAGCCACCACAGGCAGGTTACGATCTGGACCTCGGGCGGGCGTGATGGGCTCGACCGGTGACAGCGCGGCCAGCAGTTCCGGCGGCGGTGACACCGCCGCCAGCGCCGACGAAAGCGGGGCGGGCACTACGGAGCCCCTGCGGGACCTCGGTGGCGCGCCCGACTTCGGTGATGGCAAGCCCGTTGGCTGTAAGGGCAAGATCGACTTCCTGTTCCTGATCTCCCGCGAGTGGACCATGCACGAGGAGCAGCAGCAGCTCCTGGCCAGCTTCCCGGGCTGCCCATCGTCGCCGGCGGGCTTGATCCGGGTCCCACACTCACCAGCGCGCTCCTCCAGCGTCGATGGTGGTGGTCTTGTTGGTCGCGGGCGCGACCAGCTTGACCGGATTCTCTGTGCCTCACCGCGCGAGCTTGCTGGCGATCCGCCGGTTTGCCTCCGCGGTCCGTCGGTACACGTGGAAGCGGTCGGTGGGGAGAAGGACGCCCTCGCGAACCCAGATATCGATCGTGCGTGAGCGGATGCCGATGAATTTTAAATGGTCGCGGCGGACCTCGGCCAGTGGCTCCTCGGGGCTTGTCGTCTCGTCGAGCGCCAGGGCCACCTCGTCACGATCGCTGGCGAACCGCTTGTCGTGGATCTGCGCCGCGTCGCCCGCTGTGTCTGGTGCCGTTTCGGAAGGCGGCTCCACCATGACTAGCTCATCCAGCGCCGGGAGCGGATCATCGCGCAGGTTGAGGCGAAACAACGCCGCGAGCCCGCCCGTCAGTGCGACTTTTCCCGGCGCCAGGGGGCCGATGACCAGGCTCGTCGGCGCAGATGGGGCCGCGACCACCACGCCGCGCAGCAGGAGGAGCAGCTCGGGTTGCGCGTCGAGGCGGGCCCCGAAACCGTGAAGCGCGGCCATCACGTGTTCGCACAGCGGTACGTGATCGCTGCATCCGCAGCTCCCGTGCAGATCGTCCGGCCCCGGCAGGAGGTCGATCCGGGGCAGAACATCCTGCAGCGCGGCGCCTGTCCCGGCGGCTTCGACCTGGGTGCGGATCGCCGCTTTACGGCCCGCCGCCGGCAGCGACACGCTAACCAGCGCACGGAGGCGGGTCGCCGCATCGATCTCGGCGGTGATGTAGCCGGGCTGGACCTTGAGGTCGAGCAGCGCCCCGCCACGAACGAACGCACGCCCACGCTCTGCCCGTCCCGGACTGCCGCACTGGTCGACGAACGCGCACCACCACACACCGACCGGGCTGCGAGCAATGATCCGACCCACCACGTGGACAGGCGTGCGCCTCGCCCCGTCCTCGAACGGATCGCCGCCGTCGTCCTCGTCGGTCAGCATGTCGTCGCGCATCAGTCCTCCCCCACTGCCGTGCGGAGATCGAGGGCGACTGCGCGGAGCAGCTCCTCGGTGCTTAGCTCGGTGAGGCGCCGCTCCCCGTCCTGGTCGAGGATGTTGTCGGCAAGGCCCTGTTTGCCGCGGATCAGCGCGTCGATG
>Ga0116158_10005125_pt1 | contig 11132 bp, 7 predicted proteins | sample AD_UKC052_MetaG_FD_89883 | JGI IMG/M metagenome (GOLD analysis project Ga0116158, IMG submission 89883) | Active sludge microbial communities of municipal wastewater-treating anaerobic digesters from USA - AD_UKC052_MetaG | ecosystem: Engineered > Bioreactor > Anaerobic > Digestate | place: USA... | reverse complement strand
TCGACAGCGCCAACGGCACAGCCGGTGTAGAACCGGCGGGCTCCTGATTTGTCAGGCTTCAGCCACTGCAGCTGGGCATCGCAAAACTCATTGCGCGCTATCTTGCGCAGAGGTTCGACTTTGCCGATGCGTTCGGCTTCGGTTTTGCGCCAGAACATCACCGATACACGTTCTTTGATGTGTTGCATGTTGAAACCGGGGTCGGTGGCAACCATGGCGTCGAGACCGGGTAGCACCTTGTCGGGGCGCGTCGACCATTCGCAGGCCTGGGTGATGCTGGTCAGCACCCAGTCATATTCGCCAGAACGCAGCAGTGCGCCGCAGACTTCGCATTTTGACAGGCGCCCGATCTGAATCGGGTTGCCGCAGTTCGGGCACTGTCCTTCCATCAGGCCGCCCTTTTTAAGCGTTTTAACGCCGGGTTTACGCATGAACGACCAGACTTCGGCAAATGGCTCGGGGCTGCGTGAGCCGTCGATAAGTTTGCCGGTTTTTTCTTCCTTGCGGTAGTTGATGGCGCTGGCGTCGATGCGCAGATGTATGACATCGAAGTTCTTGTCGCTCTGAAATTTGACTGGCGTTGCCGTCATTATTTCGAGCGATTCGAGATGGTCGATAATCCCCTTTTCGCGCATTTCAGCCAGCTGTATGCTGAACTGTTCATAAATTCCGTCAGATAGAAAAGCCTGCGCCTTGTCGAGATTTCTTGCGGTCCAGGCATCCTGAATCAATCTGAATGCTTTTTTGGCACGACCGAGGAAAAAGTTTTCATCAAAACCCGGATCGCGCTGCTTGAGTTGAGTTAGCGCAACCTTTGAAAAACTGTCATGTTTGACTCTGTCGGCTTTGGTTATGGTGTAGTCGACGTAGGTGTCTTCACCCTTGAGGTAACCTTTCCAGGCCAGCACTATAATGACAATGGTCAGTGGAATGCCGATATGCGGATAGTAGATGATCAGCCTGATCAGCAGCCAGATCAATTCAGCCTCGCCACCACCGCCACCAGAGCGGCCTCCGCCCCCGCCGCCAGAATAGCCATGACCACCGCCAGCGCGGGCAAAGGCAATTTCACTGACCAGCATGTTAGTCAGAATCAATGCGCAAAGCAGCAGCGACCATGCGAAGATTTTTCTCAGCTGTCGGCGTCTGCGCATTTAATTTCTCCTGACCTGGCTGCGAATAGTTGCTCTGTTAAAAGTGTAATATATTTTCAGTGAATTCACAAAGATTCTTCTGTGTTCAGGCGCACGTTGTCGATGAGTAAACGATTTATCGCAGTTTGACTTTTGGCGTCGGTACGAATATCTTCAGGTGAGATATAGACGAGGAGGCATGAAGTATGCGTAATTTTACCTTTTATAATCCGACGAAGATTATTTTTGGCAAGGGAACCATTGGTGCGCTCAAGCGCGAGATTCCCGAGGGCAAAAAAATTATGCTGGTTTATGGCGGGGGAAGCATCAAGCATAACGGGACTTATAATGAGATCATGAGTGCTCTCGAAGGTCGCGAGGTTCATGAATTCTCGGGAGTAGAGCCGAACCCGACCTACGAAACCCTGATGAAATGTGTCGAGCAGGTCAAGGCAACCGGTTGTGATTTTCTGCTGGCGGCCGGCGGTGGTTCGGTCATCGATGGCACCAAGTTTATCGCAGCAGCAGTTCTTTTCGACGATGATCCCTGGAAGATAATCCAGACCTACGGTTCTTGCGTTAAGCAGGCCTTGCCTTTTGCCAGCGTGCTGACGCTGCCGGCAACCGGGTCTGAGATGAATTCCGGTTCAGTTATCACACGTGCCGCCACCAAGGCCAAACTGCCGTTCAACAGCGCAAAGGTGTTTCCGATGTTTTCGGTTCTTGATCCGCTCAAGACCTATACATTGCCGCCGCGCCAGGTTGCCAACGGTATCATCGATGCATTTGTACATATTGCCGAGCAGTATATGACACAGCCGGCTCAGGCCTGTGTGCAGGATCGATTTGCTGAAGGTCTGCTGATGACGCTCATCGAAGAGGGCCCTCTGGCACTCAAAGATCCCGAAAATTACGATGTCAGAGCCAATCTGATGTGGTGTGCGACTCTGGCGCTGAATGGCCTGATCGGGGCCGGTGTGCCACAGGACTGGTCAACCCACATGATCGGCCATGAACTGACGGCCCTTTACGGTCTCGATCATGCGGTAACGCTGGCGATCGTTCTGCCGGCCAACCTGACACTGCGTAAGGCAGCCAAACTCGAAAAATTGGCTCAGTTCGGCCGTCGTGTCTGGAACATCAAGTCAGGTAACGACGAACATCAGGCCGCCGAGGCCATTCATAAAACGCGCGAATTCTTTGAATCGCTGGGAGTCAAGACCCGTTTGAGCGATTACAATATCGGTGCCGAGGGGGTCGATAAAGTCATTGCCCAGCTGAAATCACACCAGATGATCAAGCTTGGCGAAAACGGTGAAGTCGATCTTGAGATGAGCCGCCAGATCCTCGAACTCTGCCTTTGAATAAATTCTAATTCAATGAGTCAGGCTGCCTTGTGGTGGCCTGATTTTTTTTGCGGCGGATTATGCTGGCGACGAGCAGTGACAGCATGACAATTATCGTGATGCCGATCAGCAGAGGTCTGAACCAGAGCCATTCGCCCTGGCCGATGTTGATGCGGCCTTCGATTTTCTGGTAGCGGGCGGGGATGACGGGCAGATTATCGGTTCCCCGGTCGAATGAGGCGATATAGCGGGCGGTTGCTTCCCATATCTTGAATTCGCGGTTATTTTTGCGGATAATGGCGTCATCCAGGCTTGTTTCGTTGCCCATTTTGTCTTTTACCGTCAGTTTCAGCTCTGGCAGGCGGGTGCCGACCATCGGCAGATAAGTTGCGAGGTAGCGTGTGGTCACAAGATGATAAAGTCTGCTGTTATCTGCAGCAACCGGTTCGTAGACATCCTTGTCGGGAGTAGCGCCACGCTCGACCAGACGTTCGACTGCAAGCACGCTTTTGCAGGCCGGCCATGGCAGGTTAAGCCAGGGAATTCGACGAATCCAGAATGTGCGCTCCGGGTCATAGGTGTAGCGCAAGCCTGAAAACTGCAAAAAGTAGATGTCGCCCCAGAGTTGCGGCAGAATTGCAGCGATTTCGAGCAATCGATAAACCTCAGCGCCGGTTAAATAAAGCGACACCAGAGGGTATCCTGGCAGGTTGTCCGGCCCATTACCCATCGCGCTGATGCTTATCAGGTCAAATAGAGTTATCAAGCCGGTATTGTGCTGGTCACGACCCGTAATCAGCCCGCCTCTTATCACACCGTTAGCCTGAATGGCAAAGTCGACTCCGTCGCCAAGCAGTTTTGCTGATTCGATGCGCATTGAATCAGTTATGAAGTTGCCGACCGTCGATTCGCTGAATGGCAGGTCACGCGGCATGGCGAATTCAGATCTCGAGACAATCTGCGAGATATCAGAGAATTCACCGGCGGTAATGCTGGCAACAAGGTCGTTGAGTTGACTGCGATAGTTTTCGATAATGCCTGCGGTTTCTGGGTTCTCTGGTATGCTGGAATCTATTTTGTGAAGTGCCGGCGCACTTGTGCGGCCGTTCAAGTATTCGATTCTGCCGGTGGCGGAGTCCCAGGCAAGGTCGAGCTGGCCGAGATTCTGAGTATAATAGCCGCTGTGCATGATCATGGTAGCGCCAATCCGTTCTGGCTCAGCAAGTTGCAGGTGATCGTGACCGCCGAGAATCAGATGAATTCCGGCAACAGCTCGGGCCAGTTCGCGATCTTCGGCGATGCCGGCATGAGTGAGCGCAACGATTATGCTGACTCCTGTTTTATTGAGCTTCTCGACCTGTTCGCGAGCGGTCTGATGCTGATCGACAAATTCGAGTGGTTTGGCATCAGGTGATACGCGATGGGCGCCACGGCCGAGTAGCGCGAATATTCCGACTTTCAAGCCGTTGGAAAGTTCGAGGACCAGGTTCTCTCTGATTCCGGCCTGATTTATCGGGTGATCCTGCGGGGCGCGCAGATTTGACACGACTACTGGCAGCAAGTTTCCCTGCGACTGCAGACGAATCAGATAGCTGGCGAGGCCATGTGAACCGTAGTCGAACTCATGGTTGCCGATGGTTGTGGCAGCATAATCAAGATGGTGCATTATTGTCAGTTCAGGTGAATGCCCGTTGAGTATCAGCCATGAAAAAGGTGTGCCACCGATGAAATCTCCTGAAGACAACAGCAGAACAGGTGTGTCAGACTTTTTAGAGCGAATTTGCCTGATAAGAGTGGCGAGTCGCGCGAAGCCACCGGTGGCAAGGTCGCGTTCGCCGGGTCGATAGTCGACGAGCGGAACGGGCTGCAGGCTTGAATGTTCGTCGCTGGTGTGCAATATGGTGAATTGAAGGACTTCGCCGGCGACTGTTCCGGCGAATGAGGGCAACAGCAGGATAAGAACGAGAAGATAAAGATTGAGATTGAGATTGAGTTTCAGAATTTTCATTTTGGGCACGATGAAGAGTTAGAGGAGCGAGAACGATTACGATTACGAGAACGAAGACGATTACGATTACGATTACGATTTAGGGAAGACAGAGATATCTTAAAACGCTTTGTTTGCAAATGTCGATAAGATAAATTATCTTGAGCTGGGCGTTTATGAGTTTTTGCCTTATTTAATGCACATCTGACTGGAAGCGAAAATGCGGGACAGTCTGAAGAATACCTTTATTGCACTGCGGAGCGGTAATTACCGGCGCTATTTCGTTGCTAACAGCATAAGCTCGCTTGGTACCTGGATGCAACGGCTGGGCATGAGCTGGCTGGTTTATCGGATAACCGATTCTGCCGGCTGGCTGGGGGTTATCACCTTTTTCAGCTGGTTCAGCTCATTTCTGCTGATGCCCTGGGCCGGCGCTATTCTTGACTCGGGCCCGCGGCGCAAGATTTTGTCTGCTTCACAGCTGCTCGGGTTTTCGCAGGCGATGTTTCTGGCGATAATGACCCAGACTGGCTATATTACTGTTTACTGGTTGCTGTTTCTCAGCGTTATGCTGGGTTTCGTCAACGCTTTCGACATGCCGGGACGGCATTCGTTCATCTCTGACATGGTCGAAGACAAAAAGATGCTGGCGAATGCGATTGCGCTCAACTCGATTTCGTTCAATCTTGCCCGGCTGGTCGGCCCTGCTCTGGCGGGAATCGTCGTGGCCGCGCTCGGCGAAGCGCCCTGCTTTCTGATGAACAGCCTGTCCTTTTTACCGATGGCCTGGGTGCTTTTTCGCATGAAACTGGTCTCGGAAAGCAGCGAGAAAGGCACTGAAGAAAGTTTCAGCAAGAGGATCATCGAGGGATTCAGGTATTCAGCAACGCACCCGGTAATCTTGCCGGCTTTTTTTCTCATATCGGTGATGAGTCTGATGGGAATGTCGGTTCAGATGGTTCTGATGCCGGTCATCGCTGACAGGCACCTCGGAGGTGATGCGGCGACTCTTGGTTATCTGACCTCGGCGATGGGTCTTGGCGCGGTTATTGGCGCGCTTTCGCTGGCCTTGCGCAAGAATGTCGAGGGCATTGAACTGCTGCCGCCGGCAGCATTCGGATTTTACGGTCTGATCACTGTTTTTCTGGCATATTCACGTAGCATGTCAGTGGCGCTTGTTTTGTGCGCGCTGATGGGCGGCTGTATCGTGTCGGGGTGGGCTGCCAGCAATACCCTGTTGCAGACAGTCTCTGAAAAGCGCATGATGAGCCGGGTGATGAGCATATATATGATGTGCTTCAGCGGCATGTCTCCGGTAGGCAGTCTCTTTATGGGCTGGTTTTCGACCTATACCACGACTTCTGACGCCATGGTGCTTGGTGGCCTCAGCTGTTCTGCTGCGGCCCTTCTTTATCTTCTGCTGCGCGGCCGCGCTCTTCTTGCTTCTCCTGACCCCCAGAGCTGAAGAGATAATTTGGGGTTGGCAGCTGGTGGGGCGTAGGGTATACTGATATGAGAACTGTGCGAGGGGGTAAACAGATGAAGTTTCGTACATTGATTGTGCTGGCTGTTTTGCTGGGCGTGTTCATGACTGGTCAGGCCTGGGCCGGCAACGAAGATGCTGTTGCCAGAGTTATGGCCGAACGTATGGCCGACAAACGGCTTTCACAGACAATTCTTGGCGCTCTGGCTTTTCTTGAAGACCGTCAGGTAAAAGAGCGTTCTGGCAAAAGATCGTGCGAATACGACAGCTCAGAAGAGGGCGATGGCTGTGATACCCGGCTCAGTTTCAATATTCCGTTTCGAGAAAATATCGGTCTGCCTGCCCCAAAAAGTCTTGTCGCAAAGAATCGCAGCGGTGAGTGGGCGAGTTACATTCACTTTCTGCCTAATAAACTTGGCTTTAAAGGCCGATCTCCAGCCGCAGTCCAGGATTCAAGCCTGTTCATGACGGCATTTATCGCTTATCCGCTGTTCCTTTTCGATGAATCGGCTCTGGCGCCTGAACAGCAGCATATCAACAGCATGCTGCGTCTGGCCATGCAGAACATCCAGAGTTTCAAACGCGACGATGCTTACAACTTCTGGGCGGTGCTGCCTGGTTTCAGCAGCAAGGCGCCGCGCACCGGGCCTTTCAATATTCCGGTGTCACAGCTCGAATTTCTGGCAAAGGCCTATCTGAACCCAAAATATGCCAAATTGTTTGCCAAACTGGCCAAAGGCCAGCAGACCCCGCCAAAATACTGGCTGGAAGCATGTCTGGATGGCAAAGGCAACCCGACTGGCGCAGACGCGCTGTTCAACATTCCCAACGATGCCGACGATACCTCGACTGCTGTTGCGGTTCAACACTTCTTTCATCAGAGGTTTCCTGACTCAGGTATAGTGCCCGATCACGCGGCTCTGTTGAGAATCACTGAATTTCGCGATCTCGGCCGTGCCCGTGAAGATGGCCGTGACGGCTGGAAAGGCAAAGACTCCGGCGCCTTTCTGACCTGGCTTAAAGACGAAACCGCCCCGGTCTTCGACCGCCCTGAAATTGGCATCATTCCTCTTGGTGTCAATAACGTCGATGTCGTGGTCAATTCTAATGTGCTGTTTGCCATGGCACTGACCGGTAGCAAAGATCTGCCCGGCTACAATGAATGCATCAGCCTGATTCGCAAGGCCGCCGAAACCAAAAGCTGGCCGGAAGCAGGTCTGTATTACCCGCAGAACATGATTTTTCCTTACAGCGCCAGTCGCGCCTACCGCGATGGCAATGCGCGTGAGCCTGAGATGAAGGCTGCGATGCAGTTTTTGCTGCGCGATCTGCTCAAGGCGCAAAAAGAGTGGGGCAACAAAAACCCGACCCGTCGTGGCGCTTTCCCGGGCGGCGATGACAAAAGCGACCATCTCTCGACCGGCCTGGCTGTAATTTCCCTGATCAACATCGGCCGCGAAAATGCTGCCGAAATGGGCCTCGAAAAAGAATACGACGCGGCTCTGCGCGCCGGCATAGACTATCTGCTCGAGCAGTGCATCTGGCAGAAGCCGAAAAACCCCGAGACCAGAGGCAAATTCAAGACTCCCGGCAACAAGTGCGCTACCTGGATGTCAGGACTGTTCTTTGCCGCCTCGTTCTGGGATCTGGCGCACTGGCGCTCGCAGGCTTTCACCGTGGCGATTGCCCTCGAAGCTCTGACCAAGTATGCGCTGGCCTACGACCTCGATCTGGCCCCGATGGGTGCCCGCCGCATCAGACTTAACCCCTGAAATTCAGATTAAAAAGCTGCCCTGGCTGCATCCGCCGGGGCGTTTTTTTTAAGCGTTGTAGCTGGTCGAAGAAGTGTCGCCACCTTTGCCGGTCCAGTTGGTGTGGAAGAATTCGCCGCGCGGCCGGTCGATACGTTCGTAGGTATGTGCACCGAAGTAGTCGCGCATTGCCTGCAGCAGGTTAGCCGGCAATCTGGCGCAACGGTAGCCATCGTAATAGGTGAGGGCGGTGTTCATGGCCGGAACCGGTATTCCCATGTCGACAGCGGTTTTAACGACATGACGCCAGGCAGTCTGGGCGACCGCGAGGGCTTCGTTAAAGAACGGTGCCAGCAGCAGATTTGGCAGATCGGGCCGGGCGACGAACGCTTTTTTGATATCGTCGAGAAAGCGTGCTCTGATTATGCAGCCACCACGCCACATCAGCGCGATTTCGCCGAAGTTCAGATGCCAGTTATACTCTTGTGATGCGGCGCGCAGCAGCTGAAAGCCCTGGGCGTAAGAGCATATTTTTGCAGCATAAACGGCGTCGTGTAACTGTTTGATGAATTCATCGCGGTCACCGATGAATCCGCCACGAGGCCCTTTTAATACGCTGCTGGCAGCAATTCTTTCGTCTTTTATCGCCGAGATGCTGCGGGCGAAAACGGCTTCGGCTATCTGCGGAATCGCGACCCCGAGGTCAAGACCGACCTGTGATGTCCATTTGCCGGTGCCTTTCTGACCGGCCGTATCAAGAATGATATCGACGACCGGGTGCCCGGTAGCAGGGTCGGTTTTGCCAAGGATGTCAGCGGTGATTTCGATGAGATAAGAGTCGAGAATACCTTTGTTCCAGCTCTCGAATATTGGTTGCATATCTTTTGCTGTCATGCCGAGCCCCTGTGACATGAGGTGATAGGCTTCGCTTACCAGCTGTATGTCACCGTATTCTATGCCATTATGCACCATTTTGACGAAATGCCCCGACCCGTCGGGGCCGATCCATTCGCAGCAGGGCTGGTTGTCAGCAACTTTGGCGGCAATCGCCTGAAAAACCGGTTTGATCAGAGGCCAGGCTTCAACTGCTCCACCCGGCATGAGAGAAGGGCCGTTGAGCGCTCCTTCTTCGCCGCCTGATACGCCGGCACCGACGAAAAGAACGCCGCGTTCTGCGGCAGTCTGGCATCGTCGTACGGTATCAGGATAATGGCTGTTGCCGCCGTCGATAAGCACGTCGCCGGCTGACAGAAGAGGTGTCAGAGCGTTCATCAGGTCATCGACGGGTTTACCGGCACGTACCATCATCATGATCTTGCGTGGCTGTGACAGGCTGCTGACAAGTTCTTCGAGGCTGTGGCAGCCGATGAGATTGCGGTCCTTGCCGCGGCCGGCCAGAAAGGCATCGACCTTTTCAACACTGCGATTGAAGCAGGCAACGCGAAAGCCTTTGCTTTCCATGTTGAGAACGAGATTTTCCCCCATTACCGCGAGACCGATCAGTCCTATATCTGCTGGCCTGGTCATGACTGCATCCTTTCACTTTCGATTACGATGGCGAGCACCATTGCTATAACTTACCACAGGAGGGTGGATTGCTGCCATGTTCAAAAAACTTCAGCAGGTAAGTGACAAAAATCTGGCGAAAGCAAAAGGGGCGGGCGGGGTACCTTCGTTAGCATCAGCATTTTCAACGTGGCATGCTATTTGCTTCAAGCAGCATACAAAATTATCACTTGGAGAAATACAAAGTGTTCAGAACAAAAAGCCTGTTAGTTTTTGCAGTTGTGATGATGGTCGCTCTGACGAGCTCGGTAATGGCACTCGATACGATTACTCTGCGCCAGAACATGTGGATGTGGTCTCAATGTCAGGCTGTTCTTGACGAGGCTTTGCATTTTAATTTTGGTCACACTCCGGTCATCAGTCCGAATGAGTGCTATGAAGAGATCGAAAAAGCCCGCACCATTATCTGTAAGATCGTTGCAGACATAACTACCGAAAAAGACATGCAGGAAGCTCGCGCAGTTGCCGATGAATTCAAAAATATGATGGGTTGTGAAGAAGAAGTCGGCCTGGCCCTTCATAAGCTTCTTGACATGCAGGAAAAATACATCAAGGCTCACCGGATCTATTGATCGGCGACAACCCGTTACAATTACCAGGTAATATTTGCCAGCGAAGTATCAGGAGGAATTATTGATGCGACGAGGAATTATCTTTTTGCTCTGTGCCGTTTTCATGCTTGGTTTTTCGTTCTCAGCCATGGCAGTAGACATGCCGATGCCTGACAGTGGAACTGACAGCGATGGCGGTCCTTATACCGATCCCGCTCCGGCTCCGGATCCGGGCCCTGATTCAACTGATTCCGGCGACAGCTGGGACAGCGGCAGCAGCGGCGGCGGTTTTGACTGCGGCGGCGACACAGGCGGCGTTCTCTTTTGATCAGTTTTAACCAGAAAGCCCGGTGCGAGAGCACCGGGCTTTTTTGTTGCGGCGAAATCGCATCGGGGGTCTTGCCGCGTGATGATACATGCAAGACTTTATGGCGACATTTTTTCAGGGCAGGCTGGCGATATGCCGTTACTTTTTGCTTGCCATACACTAAATTGTGCATAAGTTTTATTTGACAAGTCCGGCTGCACTTTTATAAGATAATGGTTTACCACAAACACGATCGAGGAAATCAGGAATGTTTTCACGCCGCCATTGGTTGAGAGTTCTGCTTGTCACTTTTATTTCGCTCTTTTTTGTCGGGAATACGTCTTTCGCCAGCACTTCGGCGATTACGCTTGCAGATCCGGCCACGGCTACCATGCGCCTGCTCATAGATTCGGGCAATGAGCAGTCTATTCTTGCATACAGCAACAGCAGGCCGATAGAACTCAAACTGGTCGATCTCGAAGAAAACCCGGTCGTTGGCGGAATTGTCGATCTGCTGGTGGTGAATCGCCCATCTGCTGCCAAAGCTTTCAAGCTGCCGGCAACCAGCATAAAAAGCAATCCGGTCGGCATAATCAGAATTGAAACTTTCAGCCCGAGTGAAGCCGGCAGTTACAGGATCATGGCGCAGCTGCGTGAGAATCCGGCTGTTTATACCTACATAGACTTCAATGTCAATGAAGAAAACTGGGTCATGTATCTTATATTCGGCCTGCTTGGCGGGCTCGGCATGTTTCTTTTCGGCATGAATCTTGGCGCCGACGGTCTGCAGAAAATCGCCGGCAAGAAGATGAAGTCGATTCTCGGCACATTCACCAATAACCGTTACATGGGCGTTCTTACCGGAATTCTGGTTACTGCCGTTACCCAGAGCAGTTCAGCTACCACGGTCATGCTTGTGGGCTTTGTTAATGCCTCGCTGATGACCATCAGTCAGACGCTTTCGGTCATTTTTGGCGCCAACATCGGAACCACCATAACCGTTCAGCT
>Ga0116158_10005117_pt1 | contig 11139 bp, 8 predicted proteins | sample AD_UKC052_MetaG_FD_89883 | JGI IMG/M metagenome (GOLD analysis project Ga0116158, IMG submission 89883) | Active sludge microbial communities of municipal wastewater-treating anaerobic digesters from USA - AD_UKC052_MetaG | ecosystem: Engineered > Bioreactor > Anaerobic > Digestate | place: USA... | reverse complement strand
CTTTCAAAAGAGGATTTCCTGTTGGATGGAAAGCCTTTTCTGATCATCAGCGGCGAAATGCACCCGGCCCGTGTACCAAGGGAATACTGGCGTCACCGCATACAAATGATAAAGGCGATGGGCTGCAATACGGTAGCCGCCTATATTTTCTGGAATTACCATGAAACGCAGGAAGGGGTTTTTGATTTTACCACCACCAACCACGATATAGCCGGATTTGTGCGCCTTTGCCAGGAAGAAGGCATGTGGGTGCTGTTCAGGCCCGGACCTTATGTATGCGCCGAGTGGGATTTTGGCGGGCTTCCCCCTTACCTGCTCAAAATACCCGACATCAAAATAAGGTGCATGGATACCCGGTATATGGCTGCCGTTACCCGCTATACGCAAAAACTTGCCGCGCAGGTAAAAGACCTGCAGGTTACAAAAGGCGGTCCCATATTGATGTGGCAGGTGGAAAACGAATACGGTTCCTTTGGAAACGACCGGATTTATATGGAAACCCTTGCCCTTCTCTGGCGAAAAGAGGGCATACAGGTTCCCTTTTACACGGCCGACGGGCCTACGCCCTATATGCTGGAAGCGGGCAGCCTGAAAGACGCAGCCATCGGGCTCGACAGCGGCAGCGATTCAGCAGCCTTTGCACAGGCCACGCGCCACAACCCCAACGTACCTGCCTTCAGTTCCGAATCTTATCCGGGTTGGCTTACACATTGGGGCGAAAAATGGGCAAGACCCGATACAACCGAACTTAAAAAGGAAATCAGCTTTTTGCTGAAAAACAGGAAATCGTTCAACTTTTATGTGATTCATGGCGGTACCAACTTTGGCTATACGGCCGGCGCCAATGCTTTTTCGCCCACCCAATATCAGCCCGACCTGACGAGTTACGACTACGATGCGCCCATCAACGAACATGGAGATGCTACCCCAAAATATTTTATGCTGAGGAGGCTGATTGCTGAATATACCGGCAAAACCCCGTCTCCTATTCCGGCGCCAATCAAAAAGATGGATATCCCGGCCATTTCCATGAAGCACTCGCATTCCATTTTTGACTATGACCTCGATGTGATAAAAACCCCGCAACCCATGCCCATGGAGTATTTCGGCCAAAACCAGGGGATGATTTTGTACCGCACCAAACTAACCGGGCATAAAAGCGGGAAACTGAAGCTCTGGGAACCCCACGATTACGCCCTGGTTTTCCTCGACCGGAAATTTATTGACACCGTGTACCGCGACGGAGGCAATTGGGAAGTAACCCTGCCCAAAACGGATAGCAAATTCCCCGTGCTGGAAATACTCGTGGAAGGCATGGGGCATATCAATTTCGCACAGTTTATGATTGACCGCAAGGGGATAACCGACCGCGTAACCCTGAACGGTATGACTTTGATGGATTGGGTAACTACCCTGCTGCCAATGGATGAGGAATTTATCCGCCATTGGGAAAACGTGCTTAGACCCCTTGACAATTCCAACCCCCGAATTTCGCCCCTTGACAACCCGGTAAAACTAAATCCGGCTTACCCCAACTTTTTTACAGGGAATTTCCAATTACAGGAAACCGCGGACACCTATTTTGACCTCGGCAATTATAGCAAAGGGGTGGTATTTATAAACGGCCACAACCTTGGCCGGTTCTGGAATATTGGACCACAAAAACGCCTTTATTGCCCGGCATCCTGGTTAAAGAAGGGGAGAAATGAGTTGGTGGTGTTTGATTTGCATGGTGGACGGGAAAGTATGGTGGCAGGTTTTACAAGTATGGAATAGGAATGGGCTTCACGCAACTATTCCATAATAAATTGATAATCAGTAACAATTTGAAAAGAGGTGAATCTTAGGTTCACTTCGGAATTAGATCTGCCTAATTTGGTTTCGTTCATCCCCGGAATCGCCTCCCATCCCACCGCTGTTGGAGTTTTCCTCCAACAGCTCTAACACGCCTGCAGGGACGATAATTGACCTATCAAACAATCTTCGGCTGTTTAAAGAATCATGCAGCGATAAAAAAACAGCCAATCGCGAATATCATCCGGAAAATTGTAGAAAGGAAAAAAACAGAAATACCATGCGAAATAGATCCATCGGCCATTTGCCGGAAATAATATACAATACAGTAAGCTGACCAAGCCAATAGCGCATTTGTTTGGTGAGGTATGATTATTTATATTTGAAGGGTTGTATTTAGGTTATGACAATTTATAAAGTATAATTAGTAGATATTGAAAATCAAGGAGCGGATTTTAAGGCACGCCTAAAAAACGACCCGTCTAATAACATAAATACAAGCGTTAGCGTCAACCCTATGGCAGCAGTTCATTAATCGAAATCTTCACCATACAAATAATCAAAAATGAAACCTCCAGAAATTTCACCATCAGCAGAGAAAATCGATAAATTAATCGGACGGATAACTTCCGGAGATATTCGAATACCTGCTTTTCAAAGAGGATATATTTGGAAACAAAATCAAATTCTTGACTTGCTTGACAGTGTGGTAAAGAACTATCCAATTGGTAGTGTCCTTCTTTGGAGCACGGGAGAAAGATTGAATCACACAAGAAATATTGCTGGTTATAAAATTCCCGATTCATCACCAGATTATCCAATTAATTACGTTCTTGATGGGCAGCAAAGACTATCTTCTATCTACGCAACATTTAGTGGACAGACAGAACAAGACCCGGCAACAGAAAACTACAATCCTAACCTTGACATTTTTGAAATATACTACGACTTTAAAGAAAAATCGTTTTTCCCAAAAAATGAAGTAAACGCGACATCCGATTCTGTGATATATTTAAGAGATTTTTTAGATGGCGCTAAGCTTATTGACGCCTTGACAACATTAAACAAAGATTATCATACTGATGCAAAAGACCTGTATTCAAAATTTATCAATTATGAATTGCCAGTAGTAACCATTAAAAACAGGACAAAGAATGAAGTAGGTATAATATTTGAAAGAATTAATAACACTGGCACCAAACTAAGCACACTTGACCTAATGACCGCTTGGACTTGGACTGATGATTTCCATTTAATTGAAGCTATCAGAGAGTTGCTTGAAGAACTTGAAGAAAAAAAATTTGGAGACATCACACAAAACATCCTTTTACAAGCTATTTCAGGCGTAATACAGCAGAACACAACAACTCAATCTATACTCAATTTGGAAGGGGAACAAGTAAGGGACTCTTGGGAAGCTTTTCGCGAGTCATTACGAAAGGCGATTGATTTTCTTTCAACAGCATTAAATTGCTCTCATCAAGATTTTCTACCTGCTCAACAGCAAATTGTTTCAATTTGCAATTTTTTTAGCATTCCAGGTACTCCAAATGCTGACCAACTAAAGGCTCTAAAAAAATGGTTTTGGAAAACATCGTTCTCAAATCGCTATTCGACTGGACAAACAACCAGTAAAATGAACTCTGACATCGAAACAATAATTGAAATTCGAAAAGGAAATTACAAACCGCTTGACGCCGTTAAATATAGTGTTACTGACAGCGAACTTATAAATACAAAATTCTCAAAATCAAATTCACTAACAAGGGCATTTTTGTTATTAATGGCTCAAAACCATCCAACTGATCTAATCAAAAATGTCAAAGTCGATATTACAAAAGCACTTTCCGAATATAACAGAAAAGAGTATCATCACATTTTCCCAAATGCCTTTTTAAAGAAACAAGGTTTTCCTCATGACAAGATTTATAGTCTTATGAATTTTTGCTTTTTACCATCTGATTCTAACAAAAAGATTTCAAGAAAAAGTCCGTCTGTTTACTTTTTCTCTCTCATTCCTGAAAATGAATATGCAGAAATTTTAACTTCTAATCTTATTCCAATTAGGAAGGACATATATGAAAGAGATGATTTCAATTTATTCCTGTCTGAAAGAGCAAAATCTATAATTATTGAACTCGACAAATTAACGACCTAATGTTGCTAAACCAAAAAGGGCAGCCGCTAACATTGGTATTTGTAAAAGCTGGGCGGATGGAAGCTGTGTTTCAACATTTGTTTTTCAATTTGGCTTCATATCGGCAGGACGTTAATAATTTAGCTTTGTGCAAATCATCAACTTTTATTTATAAATTTAGCTTAAAGTAACCGGGCAGAAGGAAGTCTATTATCCAGCCTTCACAAATACCTTTTCGTTGGCTGCAATCAGACTTATCTAGTAGGTAAAAGCCTAATACATTGGAATTATGAAACCAAATTTATTTGAACTAACATATTTCGAGACTTACTATTTTGCCAACATCATCAATAATGTTCTAAGAGAGCCATTCGCATACCTGCGTTCATTAGACGAATTCTTTGGTGACCTCAATTACAAAGGTTTTCTAGAGCCTTTTCCAAAATTTTCAAGACTTCACAATTTTATTGTATTTATGATAGAGTCGATAAACTACGAAGAAATTAATGATAGGGAAGTAGAAGCCATAAGCAATGGGAAAAGAAAGTTATGGATAGAAGTTGCTTTGGATCATTATGGATTCAATTATGAAACTTTTTCAGAATGGATTGCTCAGGGAAAAAGGGTATGGGAAAATATTAATGAAGATGACGTAGTCGAATACATAAATGAACTGAGGCTGTCGGGGCCATATGAAATTTTGTTAGAAAGAATGGCAGAAGAAATATTTTTTATCATGTTTCTAAACCGTCAGACAATGCAACATCTTAACCAGATGCTTGCTTTTCAAATATCAAAAATAGATTTAGATGAGTTAGACTCAGATGAAAGACATTACTTCAGAAAAAATGGAGTATTGAAAAGGGTAGATATTCCAATGTGGGTTCAAAGAGCCGTATTATACCGTGACCGTGGAATGTGTGTTAACTGTCACAAAGACATTAGTGGTCTTATGAATATTAGCTCAATAGAGAATTACGACCATATTGTTCCTTTGGCTCAGGGTGGAGTAAATGACGTGACTAATATCCAGCTCCTTTGCCAAGCATGTAACTCATCCAAAAAACATCAAGTCATCGAGACTTCTATCAAGTATGAAAGGTGGTATTAGTTAAAACAAATCAATTGTGCAAGACTGCAGCCAGCATTCGCATACTATGGCTATATGGCTGGTTTGACGGAAATGCCATTGAGCGGATGAAATGCCATTGGGCTGCGGATCGGGTGTATGGAAGTCTATTGGACAGTATATTTTTACATGAAACATTATATCTTTATCGGGCATTGGTAGGCGGGCAGACACAGCCATGAATTCCAGCCACATCACCAATGCTTTTACGTTACAAGCAAGTTTAATAGACAGTACGTTTAAAATGAAATAAGTCAAGAATCAATATGTTGACATACAACGAACACATAGAACTAAGAGACAAGTTGGCGAGTGGCGAAATTAGAATAGAATTCGCACAAGAACAATATTGGAAGGATTTCGAAGAAGGAAAAAAATCTTGGCATACAAAAGACTGGAAAGAAAGAAGGGCTAAATTGATTAAAGACAAATGTCAAATATGTAATAGCAAGGAGACATTAACGATACAGCATCTTTCTCACCCCAGGAAATACTCCGAATATCTAACAGAAATAAGAAGGGCATATACTAAAGATTACATCAGCATTAATCCCGAAATTGGAAAATCTGAATTTAGAAATCACATACTAAAAGATTTTGATTATGCACCCACTCCTTTGTGTCCAAATTGTAAGAGTAGTAATCCTTATAGAAGAGTAAGAAAAGTCCCACAACATCGTTGTACAGAATGTAAGCACGAATTTGATGAGCCAGTTTATAAATCAGTTGATGAACTTATTTCAATCTTCCTTGAGAATGAAGATGCAATTGAAGTTAGAGATAAGTGTTTTATATCAAAAAAATGGAAAAATGAACATAACCTGTTAAGTATCAGGTATTGGTTGCAAAGAGAGAGGGCAGTAATTAAGGACTCTGCAAAGATTGAGAAAGAGGCATTTTTACTTTATCTAAATGATGAAATCAAATATCTATCATTCGAAGACACGATAACAGCTTGCAAAAGATGTGCTTCAAGTTATGACTTACACAGGATGGAATTATGCCCTAAATGCAAAGAGCATTACAAAGGCATTCAATATCCAACCTGCATTCATTGTTTACCGGAAGAAAAGCGAAAAGCTGTGTTAGAAAGTATTGAATTTGGAAAAGAGATGAACGAAATCCATAAAAATCTTGGAATCGACTAAATGGTGTTAAAAAACCTGCTGCTTAAAAGGGGGTTTGCCAAAATGGGGGCGGAAGCTGTGTTTCAACTTTTGTGTTTCAATTTGGCTTCATATCAGGCAGGACATTATTAATTTAGCTTCAGGTAGCAGGGCGAAATGTATACTATTTTCCAGCCTTCGCAAATACCTTTACTTTATAGCCAATGGTACGACGACCATTTAACATGAAACCGATTAAAAAATAATTGGTTTTCTGAAAAACGTCAAAACGTATTTAACTATATCCCTATCTAAAGGTTTTCCCCCCCCTACCCCGTATGCCTCAATCCCCCCGCTATCGCATTCACAATCAACAGCAATTTACTGAGCAAATCCGAAGACCGCTCTTCATCGCTGTCCTTTACCGCCCGCCATTCTGCTAAGTACTTCAGTTGCAGTTCGTGCAATTTGCCAAGCGCTTCGCCGCGCAACGCCACATTTTCTACCTGTGTGGTCCTGCGGTTTTCGGCGGGAGTGCCCAGCATTTCCGCTATCCCGTTCAGTCCGGCCGAATGGTCTGCCATCATCATGCCAAAAATTTCTTCCCGTACACCGGCATCGGGTACCTGTCCGGCAAATGCCTTCATCCAGTGCAGGTCTGCATTCAGCAGGCTTGTTTCTACCTGTATCAGCGTGTATTTCAGGAAAGGCCAGCTGTCCACCGCCGATTTAAGCTGTTCGTATGCGCCGGGATCTTCTTTCTTCAATTGCATGAGGGCAGAGCCAAAACCAAACCACCCGGTCAGGTTATACCTTGCCTGACTCCAGCTAAAAACCCAGGGGATTGCCCGCAGGTCTTCCAGCGAGCGTTTTCCGGTACGACGGGCAGGCCTTGAACCGATTTTGGTGTTTTCCAGCAGGTCAATGGGGGTGGCAAAACTGTAAAACTGTATAAATCCGGGATGCTCGACCAATCTTCGGTAGGCATTAAAGGAAAAAGACGCCAGGGTTTCCAAAGCCTTTTCGGGCAGGGTCGCCGGGTTTTCGGCATGGGCGCTCAGCATGGCCTGCCGGGCCACACCTGCCAGCAGCATTTCAAAATTATAGGTGGCCGTAATGCGGTTGGCGTATTGCTGTGCAATGCTTTCACCCTGCACCGTCAGTTTCATTTGCCCGCTTACACTTCCGGGTGGCATGCTGTCTAAAAACCGGTGCATTTTGCCCCCGCCCCGGCTGATGGTGCCGCCGGTACCATGAAAAAACCGGAGCCTCACCCCATGCCTGTTGCCAATACCGGTGAGTTGCTGCTCTGCCCGGTAAATGGCCCACCGGCTTGCGAGTATGCCGCCATCTTTATTGCTGTCGCTGTAGCCAAGCATTACTTCCTGTACCGGTTCGTCCTTTAATGCCAGTCTTTTTTGGGTAACCGGGTGCGCGAGAAAGGCATCGAGTATGCCGGTGCCCGCTTCAAGGTCGCCAATGGTTTCAAAAAGCGGCACCACCTGCCAGGTTGTTTCCAGCAAACCAACCTCACGCAGCAAGGTGTAAACCACCAAGAGGTCGCTGAGGCTTCGGGTCATGCTTACAATCAGGGAGCCAACACCATCGGTACCATATTGATCAACATGCTCGCGCAGCACGCGGTAACATTCAAGCACCGCATCGGCCTCTGCCCCTGCCTTTACGCCGGTGGGTAAAAATGGCCTGAGGGTCAGCAACTCCTCATTCAAAAAATGTACCCGCTTTTCTTCATTCCAATGCTCAAAATCATGGTCCTCAAAACCGGCGGCTTTCAGCACCTGCACGAATGCCTTGTCGTGAAAAGCGCTGTTCTGCCTGATATCGAGCCGGGCAAGGTGAAACCCAAAACAGGCCACCAACCTTTCTACGGGGAGCAGCATTTGCCTTGCAACTTTATCGGCGCCGATTTCCTCCATTGATGACCGCAGGATTTGCAGGTCGGCCAGTAAGTCGCCCGGATCGGCATAAAATGCTGCGCGATCATCCGAGGATTCATTAATTGTATTATTTAACCGCACCAAAACCAGGTTTACCCATTGCCGCCAGGGCTCGCCCTCATTGCGTTTCAGCGCCTTTAGCCCCTGTTCGCCCAAAGCTGCAGCCTTATTTTTTACCGCTTCTGCCAACAGGGCCGGTACCGGGTTGCTGAAACCTGAAAAGCTCAACCCTACTGCCAGTTGAATAAGTTGCTCCTTCAGCATTTCGAGTGCTGCCTGCCGGTGCAATCGCAATGTTTCGCGGGTTATATCTGCCGTTACAAAGGGGTGTCCGTCGCGGTCGCCGCCCACCCAACTGCCAAACTGCAGCAGGGGAAAATGATGGGATTGGGTAAGCGAACCGGGCGCAAATCCTGCAGCACGCCAGCTTTCGGTAAGCCGCCAGTCGGTATGCTTTACCGCTTCGGGAAACACTTTTGAGAAATAGTGCATCACATTGGCCCGCTCGGCCGCTATATCGGGTTTCTCCAGGTAAATTTCGCCGGTACGCCACCATTGCTCCAGCAGGGCCAGGATATCGGCGCGTATTGCCCTTCGTTCGGCACGGGTGTAGGCAAGGTTTTCATTTTTTACCAGTAATAAATATAAGGAACGGTGCAAAGTAAGTACTGTAACCCTTTTGGCTTCGGTAGGGTGCGCGGTCAGCACAGGTCTTACGTTTAAACCGGCCACACGGGCCTGCATCTCATCCAAACCATATCCTGCCTGTTTCCATTGCTCAAACGTTTCGCCCCATGAGCCACGGATAGCTGCTGCCCCGGCGGCGTCCTCTGCACGGCGCCTGAATTGCGCAGCCGCGTTTTCTTCCACCATATTCAGTAGCTGAAAACTCATACTATACGCCTGTATCAGTTTTTCGGGTGATATGGCTGCCGGATCCAATGCCTGCTGCGAACGGCTAACCCAGGGAAGTTGTGCTGCAAGGGCCTGTTCGCCAAGACTTTCAAGCATTTCGGCAAAACACTGCATTACGAAGGAGAGATCATCCTTTATTTTTTGATACCCCTGCAGGGCAACGGTTTTTTCCATAAACGAAAGATAGTTGAGTGCTCAAAAATAAGCAGCGCGCGGCTAAGCAACGGTGCAAAAAAATCCTTTAAGGATAGCCCTGTGTATTTTACCTTTACCGCTCAATTTTAAAAAACATAATTATATGGAAATAACCGGCACCCTTGTACAGGTAAACGAGCCCATAACCGGGCAGGGTAAAAATGGCATGTGGAAAAAGCAGGAGTTCATCATTGAAACTCCGGGGCAGTATCCCAAAAAAGTAATGATTACCGCATGGGGCGATAAAATTAACCTCGCGGCCATAAAGCCGGGTTCGCAGGTAACCGTGGGTTTTGACCTTGAAAGCCGCGAATACAACGGAAGATGGTACACCGATGTAAAAGCATGGAAAGTGGCCGCAGGTGCTGGAACAGGAACTGCCGAAGGACCTGCTGATTTTGGCAACCAAATGCCTCCACCGCCCTCATTTGATAATGGAGGTGGCGCTGCGGACGATGACCTGCCCTTCTGAGAATGAATTAAATTTTTCTGCAAAAAAATACCCGGATGCTTGCATTTCCGGGTATTTCCTTTTATTTTAGTCGCGTTTTTGTTCAGATCCATCGGATCTATTTTAAATCTAACCAATATAAAACAATGCTAATGAAAAAGGTTTTTCGGGTATTAATCATTCTGATTGTTGGATTAATTGTGGTGGCCGGGGGCGGTATGGCCTATGTTATGAGTGCCTATCCAAAAGCAGATCCACCGCCTGAACTTAAGGTAGAACTTACCCCCGAACGTATTGAACGCGGCAAATACCTCGCCAACCATGTAATGCTTTGTATGGACTGCCATGCCGAACGCGACTGGAGCCTTTTTGCAGGCCCTCCCAAGCAGGGTACACAGGGCTCGGGCGGCGATCGTTTTGATCAGACCATGGGATTTCCCGGAGTTTTCTATTCAAGGAATATTACCCCGGCAGGCATTGGCAACTGGTCGGATGGCGAACTCTACCGGTTAATTACCACAGGAGTTACCAAAGACAATGAAGTCATTTTTCCGGTGATGCCGTATAATAATTATGCCAAATGCGATCCGGAGGACATTAAAGCAGTTATTGCTTACCTGCGCTCAATTCCGGCAATTGATAAAAAGAATGAGGTTTCCTCAGCCGATTTCCCTCTTAACATTATCCTGCGCACCATGGCTGCCAAACATGAGCCACAAACTATTCCTGCAAAAACCGACCTTGTAGCTTATGGTAAATATGTGGCTACCGCCGCAAGTTGCAACGAATGCCATACGGCTGTGGATGACAAGGGGAATTTTATTGGCATAACCTATGCCGGTGGGCGCGAATTTCACTTCCCCGACGGCACCATCGAACGTTCGGCCAATATTACCCCGCATCCCACATCGGGTATTGGCAACTGGACCGAGGAATATTTTATTTCCCGCTTTAAGGAGCAGGTAGATAGTGCCAATCATGCAAAAGCAGTTCCTGTAAAAGATTTTCAATCGATTATGCCCTGGGGTATGTATGGCGGAATGGACTCGCTCGACCTGAAAGCCATTTACGCCTACCTGCGTTCGCAGGATCCTGTAGATAATAAGGTGGTAAAAATTACACCGCCATCCAAATAAAAAGAAGGATAATCAACCCAAAGGGGATTAACTGCGGCACAGTTAATCCCCTTTTTATTTACCCCCCCCCTTATTCCTTTATTCATTATTCTGTTATTCTAGTATTCTGTTATTCTAGTATTCTATTATTCTATTATTCTGTTATTCTGTTATTCTGTTATTCTAGTATTTTAGTATTCTATTTCTCCTCATTCACTAATTAACTTTTCCCCCTCCCTCAAATTCCCAATCCCTCCTTAACTTGCCCCCATGAGCGTGCGGATTGAAAAACTTACCAAAAAATATGGGGAACAAACAGCGGTAAATGCCATTTCCCTT
>Ga0116158_10005116_pt1 | contig 11139 bp, 8 predicted proteins | sample AD_UKC052_MetaG_FD_89883 | JGI IMG/M metagenome (GOLD analysis project Ga0116158, IMG submission 89883) | Active sludge microbial communities of municipal wastewater-treating anaerobic digesters from USA - AD_UKC052_MetaG | ecosystem: Engineered > Bioreactor > Anaerobic > Digestate | place: USA... | reverse complement strand
GCACCTGGCCGTCGCCGCACACCGCGAGTACGCAGTTGTCGAGGCAGTCGTCGGTGTTGTCGAGGTTGGCGTCGTCGCACTGCTCGACGCCGGCGTAGATCACCGCATCGCCGCATTTGGCCATGAGGCAGTTGTTGGTGCACGCGTCGGTGTCCAGCGGGTTGCCGTCGTCGCACTCCTCCTTCGGGTCGAGCATCTTGTCGCCGCAGCTCTCGAGCACACATCCGGCGCCGCAGCCGTCGCCGGGCACGTTGTTGCCGTCGTCGCAGGCCTCGGGCGGAGTGGTGAAGCCGTCGCCGCACGACAGCGTCGCCGTGCACATGGCGTTGCAATAGCCATACAAGCCGTTGTTGACCCCGTCGTCGCAGAGCTCGCCGACCTCGGGCTGCAGCACGCCGTCGCCGCAGATCGGCGTCACGCCGGTGTCCGTGCCGCCGGTCAGCGTCGGGTCGGTGGTCGGGTCGGTGGTCGGGTCGCTCGCCGTGCCGGTGCTCGTCGACGGCAGATCGGTGGTCGCCGGTCCGGTCGTCGTCACCACGTCCGTCGTGACGCCGTCGCTCGCGCCCGTCGTACTCCCGTGTTCGAGCGAGAACTGGGGGTTGTCCATCGTGCACGCACCCGCCGCCACCACGCCAATGAGCACCAAGCCACGCATGCCACGACTATATCCGTATCGCCGCCGCGGGCGTAGCCTGGCGCTGGAGTCAATGTCTCCGCGGAAATTCGCGCGGACCGACGCGGACGTCGGCGTGCACAGGCGCCACGCCGACTCGGCTCAATCCCTGGCGATCGCACCCATGCGGCCGCTCTGATAGTCACGCACCGCCTGCTCGATCTCCGCCGCGGTGTTCATGACGAAGGGGCCATAACGGGCGACCGACTCGCGCAGCGGCACGCCCGCGAGCAGGAGGAAGCGGGCCGGGCCGCTCGCGTCCGCGGGGCAGGCGAGGCGCAATACATCACCGGCGCCGATGCGCGCGAGCTGGCCGTCGCCGACGCGGGTGCCCTCCACCTCGGCCGCCCCCGCGAATACATAGACTAATCCGTCGTGATCGGCCGCGAGCGGCTGCTCCACAGCTGCGCCGGGCAACAAGGTCCAGTCCTGAAATACGATCGGTGTGCGGGTGTCGATGACGGCGCGCACGCCCAGCGCCTCGCCGGCGATGACGCGCACGCGGGCGCGGCCGTCGGCGCTGCGGCCCTCGGGGATGCCCGCGGCCGGGACCTCCTGATAACGCGGCGCCATCAGCTTGTCGCGGGCCGGCAGGTTGACCCAAATTTGAAAGCCGTGCACGCGGCCGCCCTCGCGCTGGACCCGGCGCGACGGCATCTCGGAGTGGATCACGCCGGCGCCGGCGGTCATCCATTGCACGTCGCCGGGCCCGAGCCGGCCGCGGTGGCCGACCGAATCCTCGTGCTCGAGCTCGCCCTCGAGGATGTAGCTGACGGTCTCGAAGCCGCGGTGCGGATGGTCGGGAGCGCCGACCGCTTGCCCGGGCGCGTAGTCGATCGGGCCCATCTCGTCGAGCATCAGGAACGGGTCGACGAGGCCGAGGCCGGCCGTCGGAAACGGGCGCCGGACGATGAAACCAGCACCCTCGCGCTGGCGGTGGGCGGTGATCACCTGGGTGACGGGGCGGGGACGAAGTTCGCTCATGGGCCCCCAGATTGGGGCCGGCGGCCGCCCGCGGCGAGTGGCACGCCGTCGACGTACTGTTGCACAGGGCGGGACAATCGCGGCGGCCTCGTGGTAGGAAGCCGGTGCATGCTCCGCCGCGTCGCCGCGACCCGTTACGTCGTCCCCCTGCGGGAGGGCGGCTCCTTGCCCGCGGTGATGGAGGCGGACGACGGCGCGGCCTATGTGGTGAAGTTTCGCGGGGCGGGGCAGGGGCCGCGAGCGCTGGTCGCGGAGGTCGTCGTCGGCGAGCTCGCGCGTGGGCTCGGGCTGCCGGTGCCGGAGCTGGTGATCATATCGGTGGACCCCGCGATCGGCCGCAACGAGGGTGACCCGGAGATCCGCTCGCTGGTGGTCGGCAGCGCCGGCGACAACGCGGGCCTGGGATTCCTGCCGGGGGCGATCAACTTCGATCCGGCCGCGACCCGCGACCTCGCCGCGCTCGACCGGGCGCTGCTGGCCAGGATCGTCGCATTCGACGCCTTCGCCCAGAACATGGACCGCACCGCGAAGAATCCGAATTTGATGTGGTGCCACGGGCAGCTGTGGCTGATCGATCACGGCGCGGCGTTATACTGGCAGCACGACTGGGACGGCGGCCTCGACGGGGTCCGCTCGCCCTTCGCGCTGATCGCCCGCCACGTGCTGCTGCCCCACGCCAGCAGCATCACCGCCGAGGCGGCCTGGCTGCTGGCGGGCCTCGATGATATGGCGATCACGAAGGCGGTCGCCGCGGTGCCCGAAGATTGGTGGACCGCGCCGCCGGCCCTCGAACCAGCAGACTATCGCGCGGCCTTCGCCGCCCGCCTCGCCGCCCGCCGCGACGCCCACACCACATACCTGGAGGAGGCCGAAGGTGCCCGCGCCCGTGCCCTTTGATTATGCGATCGTGCGGGTCGTGCCGCGCATCGAGCGGGAGGAGTTCATCAATATCGGGGTGCTCGTGCACGCGCCGACCCGCGGCTTCCTCGGCTGCGCGCTGCAGCCGGACCCCGGCCGCCTCGCGGCCTTCGCCCCGGGCCTCGACCTCGAGGCGCTGGCGCGGCACATCGAGGCGTTTCGCGCGGTGTGTGACGGCGACCCGAACGCGGGGCCGATCGCCAGGTTGCCGCTGAGCGAGCGCTTTCACTGGCTGGTCGCGCCGCGCAGCGCGGTGCTCCAGACCTCGCCGGTGCATGGCGGTGTATGCGAGGACCCGGCCGCGGCGCTGCGTGATTTGCTGGCGCGTCGCGTGGCCTGAGCGCCGTCGTCGCTGAACGGTCGTCGACCACCGCGGGGGCACGGCGGGGTCACGGCGGGCCGGATGTGACCGCCGCGAGGCCGACACCGTCATACCAGGTGCGGGATCCGCTGCCGAGGCCGAGCGGCGAGTCGTCCACGAACACCGGCAATGTAGCGGGCGCGACCAGGGGCACACGACCGAGGTACGCGGTGTAGAGATGGACCGTGGCGCCGGTCAGCACCACATGGTTCGAGAAATCGCCGGGTTCGGCCTGTTCGCAGAAGTCCTGGCGAAATGTCCGCATCTCATCGACGGACAGGCCGAGCGAGATCTGCCAGTCCTCGGCAGGGTCGGCCCAGAAGAAGGCGAAGACGTCGTGCTCGCCGGTCGCGGCGCCGACGATCGTCGTCTTCAAGCGCGGCACGTCCTCGTCGCCGCCCTCGCCGGCGGTGAAGACCTCGTCGCCGTTGCCGACGCCGGTCCGGCGATGCCACGCGTCGTCGGTCGGGCCGCTGTGCGTGGTCGGGCCGGTGGTCGTCAGGGGCTCGCCGTCGGCGAGCGTCGTATTGCTCGGTGTCGCGTCGGTGTAGCGGACTTTGCCCGTCACCTGACCGTCCTGCTGCACGACGCCGACGACGGCCATGTCGTAATCCGTATAGCTCGTATATGTCCCGCGCAGCCACAGCACCACGCTGCCGTCGGACCAATTCGCGGCGACCGGCCGCAGGTTGTCGACGGTCGAAAACTCGGTGATCGGTGTCCATGTCCACAATGTCCCATTGTCGACGGTGACGCCGGCGAAGATCTCGTGAAAGGGCGAGGCGGCGCCGGTTCGTGGGTCGATGGTGCTGGAGATGTACACGACGCCCGGGTCGCGCGGGTCGATCGCCGCGAGGCCGGTATAGTCCGCCTCCGGCCAGTACAGCCCGGCGCCGGCCCTCGCCATCTCGTCGACCGTCCAGGCGCCGCCAGCGAAGCGGCCGTAGTACAGGCGATGGTCGAGGATGCTGTCATCGACCCGCGAGGTGAACACGGCGATGGGGTCGCCGTCGGCGTCGAGCGAGAGGTCGGTCGTCCAGGCCCGGTTGCGCGGCGTTCCATCCACGATCTGGCCGGGCAGCAGCAGCGGGGTGAACGCGTCGGCGCGCGGGGCCGTGCCGAGTTCTCCGACCAGCGTGCCCTCGCTCCTGTACAGCTTTCCGGCCCGTAAATAGCCGTGATAGACGCCGGTGTCCTGGTCGCGCGGGTGCGCCTCGGTGGTGATGAAATCGATGCGGTCGACGCCGTTGGTCGCATATTTCACGTAGGGGCGCCCATCGTCCGAGTCCGCCGGGTCCCGGAGCAGCTTGCCGCCGTGCGCCCAGGTGGAGCCCTGGTCGGTGGAGACGAGGTAATTGGGGTCATAACCGACGGAGCGATTGAAGTCGTATGTCTTGCCCTCCGCGGCGAGGAAGAAGAGATTGGCGTAGGTGACATTGGCTGGGTTGGCGAAGTCCGGCTGCGCTTGCCATGAGCCCGGGTCGCCGGGCGCGACGGAGATGCTGGTGCGGGTGAGGTTGTCGGCGTTGTGGTCGTTGTAGACCGCGAGGTAGCGCCCGTCGGGCCGCACGAGCAGGGCGGGCGAGTTGTGGTCGTCCCCCGCGAGCGTGCCGAGCGGCGCGCGGATGACGCGGCGGGTGGACAGATCGAAGCTGCTCACATCGACGACGCCGGCCCGATTGGCGCCGTCCGAGCCGGAGTGGTTGCCGATCGTCGCGACCAGCACACGGGCGCCGGCGTGGTCGACGATGGCCCGCTCGTCCTGGAACCACGACCAGCCCGCGTTGTCGTTCACCAGCATCAGATGGCCGGCGACGGCATCCGCGGCGGGGGTGGCGGTCGCCAGTCCGACGATGATGAGGAGTCCGACGAGCATGATATCCCGCAGCGCCGCGCCGATCGACGCGCATGTACCATGGCGATCACGGCTCGTATCATTGACGCGGTTCTCCGCGAGCCCGGCGTTCGTATCCACGTCATGTCCTGCCGACCCCGCATCGGCGCGGACTGGCTCCGGGCCATTCGGAGCGATACGAGCTCGCGGGCATCACCGCCGCGGCGCGCGCCGACCGGCGATCCGTGGCGGCGCTGAAAGAGGAACGCCGCGGCGCACGCAGCGCGCGATCGTTCGGCGTGCTGCTCGCACATAATTCGTCGCGCACGACCACGCTTCCGGTCAAACCATGGGAGGGTGACCGGAGCACAATGACCACCAACAAGCCCAGCGAATGGACAGATCCCGGCGCCTGGGCACGCCCGCAGTCGAGCCCCCGGCTGGTCGTGATCGCGGCCTCTGCGGGCGGCCTCGCAGCGGTGCGGCGGGTGCTGGCGGTCCTGCCCGCGGACTTTCCGGCGGCGATCGCTTTGGTGCAGCATCGCGGGGTCCAGCACCCTCAGCTGTTGCCCGAATTGCTGGCGACCTGGACGCGGCTGCAGGTCCGGCACGCGCGCGACGGAGAGCTGCTGGCGCCGGGTGTCGTGTATGTGTGTCCGCCGGGCATGCATATGACCGCCGAGCATTGCCTGCGGCTGGTGGAGGGCCCGCGGCTGGATTATGTGCGCCCGAACGCCGATCTGATGCTGCGCTCGGCGGCGCGGGCCTACGCGGATCGGGCGCTCGCGGTGGTGCTCTCGGGAAAGGGGGTGGACGGGGCGCTCGGCTGTCTGGCGATCGCGCAGGTCGGTGGCGTGGTGATCGTGCAGGACCCGGGCTCCTGTGACTCCCCCGGCATGCCCGCGGCCGCGGCGCAGCTCGGGGCGCACGCGCTGGTGCTGCCGCCGGAGCGCATCGGCGCGGTGCTGCAGCAATTGATGGAGGGCCCGTGGCAGCCGCCGGCGCCGCACCCTGGCAATTCTCCGGGTCATGGCCTCGCGGCGACCCGCGTGCTGCTGGCCGACGACCACCGGATCATGCTCGACGGACTGCGCGGGCTGCTGCGCAGCGAGCACGACATGGAGGTGGTCGGCGAGGCCCACGACGGCCGCGCCGCGGTCCGCCTGTCGAGCGAGCTGGCCGCCGACGTGGTGGTGATGGACATCGCGATGCCGAACCTCGACGGCATCGAGGCGACCCTGCAGATCGTGCAATCCGTCGGGCGGGCGGCGCCGGCGAAGGTGGTCGCGCTCTCGGCATTCACCGACGAATCCATGGTTCAGCAAATACTTCGCGCCGGGGCTTCCGGCTATTTGACCAAACAAACCGCGTTCACCGAGCTGGTCCAGGCCATCCGCGCCGTGACCGCGGGTGAGGTGTATCTGAGCCCGGACCTTAAACGGGCCACGAGCTTCGCCGGCGCGGCCAGCGGCGAGCGATTTTAACCTGACGTGAATCGAGGGGGGCCGTATAAGCAGAGGATGTCGCTGTTGCCCCGCGATCCCGACGCACCACCCGTGGCCTCGACCGGGGTCCCCGGGCTCGACCAGCTCCTGACCGGCGGGCTGCCCCGCGAGGAGATGCACCTGCTGCAGGGCATGGCGGGCACCGGCAAGACGACGATCGCGCTGGAATTCCTCCGTGAAGGCGCGCGCCTCGGCGAGCCGACGCTGTATGTGACGCTCTCGCAGTCGAAGCTGCACCTCGCGCGGATCGCCCGCTCGCACGGCTGGGGGCTCGAGGGCGTGACGGTGCACGAGCTGACGCCGGGCACGGTCGCCGAGCGCATCGCGGCCCGCCAGACGATCCTTCCGACCGCCGACGTCGAGCTGGGCGAGCTGTTCCGCGAGATCAGCCAATTGGTGGCGACGATCAAGCCGCGGCGCGCAGTGCTCGATTCGGTCAGCATCATTCGCCTGCTGGCCGGCAGCGTCCAGCGTTATCACCGCGAAGTCGTGATGCTCCGCCAGCTGTTCGTCGAGCGCGACTGCACGGTCCTCACCATCGGCGACCGCCCGGCCGAGGCCGAGCCCGGCGCGCTGCTCGAGGTCGACTTTCACCCGCTCTGCGGCTGCGTCATCCACGTCGAGCAGGTCCCCCGGGCCTACGGCGAGGCCCGGCGGTACATCCGCGTGGTCAAGGCGCGGGGCCTGGCGAACAGCGCCGGCTCCCATGACCTGAAGATCCGCAAGGGCGGCGTCGACGTCTACCCGCGGCTCGACGCCTACTCGCGGCCGGAACACCTCGAATACTCGCGCATGCCCTGCGGAGTCGCGGGCCTCGACGAGATGTTCGGCGGCGGGCTCGAAGACGGAACCGCGTGCCTGTTCGTCGGCCCCTCGGGCGTCGGCAAGAGCACCCTGGCGACGCTCTTTGCCGACGCGGCAATGCGGCGGGGCGAGCACGCGGCGATCTTCCTGTTCGACGAGCGACCCGAGACCTACAAGACCCGCTCGGTGGCCCTGGGGATGCAATTGCCGGAGCATATCGCGGCCGGTCGCCTGATCCTGCGCCAGCTCGACCCCGGCGAGATCGCCCCCGGAGAGTTCGCCCAGCAGGTCCGCGAGGCCGTCGAGGTGCATAAGGCCAAAGTGGTCATCCTCGACAGCATCAACGGCTACTTCAACGCGATGGGCCTCAGCACCGTGCTCGTCCCCCAGCTGCACGAGCTCCTGACCTACCTCAGCCGCAGCGGCGTGCTGACGCTGGTCGCGGGCTCGCAAGAGAGCTTCATGAGCATCGGCTCGCAGACCGGCGTCGACATCAGCTATCTGTCCGACACGATCGTCGTGCTCGCCTACTTCGAGCGCGACGGCGAGATCCATCGCTGCATGACGGCCATCAAGAAGCGCCAGGGCCGGCACAATACGACCATCCATGAGCTTCATATCGAGCCCGGAGGTCTCCGCGTCGGCGAGCAATTGCATAACGCGAATCAGATCATGGTGGGCGGCGCCCGGCAGCCCTGGCCGCGAGAGGACGGTGGTGACGGCGCCTGAATCCACCTCGCTCCGTCCCGCGCCGGGCCCTTGCCGCGTCGTGGTGCTCGCCCCGCTCGGGCGCGACGCGACGGTGGTGGGGCAGGTGCTCGCGGAGGGCGGCGTGGTGAGCGTCGTGGCCCATGACGTGATCGAGGTGATCGCCCGGCTGCGCGAGGAGATCGGGGTTGCGCTGGTGACGGAGGAGGCGCTGGTGGTCGAGGGTGCGGCCGAGTTGAGCGAGCTGCTGCAGGCGCAGCCCTCGTGGTCGGACCTGCCGGTGCTGCTGTTGCTGGCGAGCGGAGATTCCGGCTCGGGCGCGACGCCGCAGATCGAGGCGCTGCGGGCGGCCGGCAACGTCATGGTGCTCGAGCGGCCGGTCTCCAGGGTCGCGCTGGTGACGGCGGTGCAGTCGGCGATCCGGGCCCGTTGCCGACAATACGAGATCCGCGATTTGCTCGCTCGGGAGCAGCGCGCCCGAGCGGAGGCGGAGCGGGCGACGCAGATCAAGGACGAGTTCCTGACCACGGTGTCGCACGAGCTGCGCACGCCGATCAGCGCGATCTTGTTGTGGGGCAACCTGCTCGGCAGCGGCCGCGCCGACCTCGGCGAGGCCCTGCAGGCGATCGACCGCAGCGCGCGCGCCCAGTCGCAGCTGATCGAGGACCTGCTCGACATCTCGCGCATGCGGGCCGGCAAGCTGCGCGTGCGCCTGCGCGAGGGCTCGCTCGCGCCGGTGGCCCGCGCGGCGGTCGAGGTCGTGCAACCAATGGCCGCGGTCAAGGGCGTGCAGCTCGACGCTTTCATCGAGCCGGACGCCGGCACGGTCTTCGCCGACCCCGACCGTATGCAGCAGGTGCTGTGGAACCTGCTCAGCAACGCGGTGAAGTTCACACCCGCGGGCGGGCGCGTCACCTTTCGCCTGTGGCGCAGCGAGGACCATGTCATGGTGCGGGTCGCCGATACCGGACTCGGCATTCGCGCCGAGTTCCTGCCCCATGTGTTCGAACGCTTCCGACAAGCCGACGCGAAGACCACCCGGCAGCAAGGCGGCCTCGGCCTCGGCCTGGCGATCGCCCGCCAGCTGGTCGAGCTCCACGGCGGCTCCCTGAAGGCCGAGAGCCCCGGCGAGGGCCTGGGCGCCCAATTCACGGTCACGCTCCCGCGGGTCCCCACGGAGGCCGCGCGCGGTGCCCTCGCTGCGCGGCCGCGGTCGCTGGCGGGGTTGCGGGTGCTGCTCGTCGACGATGAGGCCGATACCCGGCGTGGGCTGGTGCGGGTGCTCGAGGATGCGGGCGCCGCGGTGACGGCCGTGGCCTCGGCGGCGGCGGCCCGCACGGCGCTGGCGAGTATGGCGGGCTACGAGCGGCCACAGGTGCTGGTCAGCGATATCGGTCTGCCCGGCGAGGACGGCAATGCATTGCTGCGAAGGATCCGCGCCGACGCGGCGAGGACCGGCGAATCGCCGATCCCGGCGGCGGCGATCAGCGCGTATTCCGAGGACGAGGCGCGAGCGAAGGCGCAGGCCGCCGGCTTCGCCCATTATCTGGTCAAGCCGATCACCCCGGAAGCGCTGGTGAACGTTGTTCTGGGCCTGGCGCCGCGCGAGTAGGCGCCGGCAAATGTCATGACAGGCGTTTCCTGCGCCGCGTGGCCCGCAGCCGCCTCCAGCGAGGCATCACCCGCGTCGCCGGGCGCGAACCACTTGCGGCCTGCGTGAGTCCGGGGCCGCACGGCTTGCCCGGGCGGGCTTCGAATATCACAAGAGGCCGATGATGTTGGATCCACTCGCCGGGGCGTACGAGGGCGTCGCCGCCGCGCACCTCGAGGACCGCCTGTTCGAGACGCTGAAGCGACTGCTTGCGATCGACGCGACCACGGTGCGCGGGACGATGGAGCAGGTCAGTCAGCTGGTCGCCGAGGTGCTGCCGGCCGAGAAGGTCGACGCGTTCCTGCACGATCCCACGACCGACACGCTGATCGCCATCGGCACCAGCGACACCGAGATGGGGCGCCATCAGCGGGCGATCGGCCTCGACCTCCAGCCGATCGCCAACGGCGGACGTTCGGTCGAGGTGTTCCTGCGCGGCGGTTATTACTACTGTAATGACGTACGCGCCGACGCCGACGAGCTCCTCGGTCTGCGCATCGGCCTCGGGATCCAGTCGACCATCAATGTGCCGCTGGATGTTGCCGGGCGGCGGCGCGGCGTGCTCAGCGTCTCGTCGGACCAGCCGGGCCGGTTCTCGCCCGCCGACCTCGCGTTCATGCAGGCGGTCTCGGCCTGGCTCGGCACCGCCGTGCATCGCGCGGAGCTCGTCGAGGAGCTGACCCGCAGCGCCGAGCAGCGCGGGCGCCATCAGGCGGCCGAGGAGATGCTCACCGTATATGCGCACGACATCCGTAATCACCTGATGACGGTGTCGCTGCGCCTGCAGGTGCTGGCCCAGCGCGCCAGCCGGGACGGCCGAACGCAGGACCTCGCCGATGTCGAGAAGGTCCGCGACAATGTTCGCCGCCTCGGTCAGTTCGCGGAGACACAGCTCGATATCGGCCGCCTTAAGAGCGGCCTGTTCATGCTCGCGCCGGAGACCGTCGACCTGGTGGGGCTGGTGCGCCAGACGGCCGAGCTGATCAGCACGGCGGACGCCGTGGTGCGGGTCGAGGGCATGCCCCGGCTCGAGGTGGAGGTCGACACGCGGGCGCTGCGCCAGGCGCTCGAGAACTTGCTCGCCAACGCCCGCAAATTCTCCCCGCCCGGCGGCCCGGTGGTGATCCGCGTCGAGGTCGAGGACGGGCACACCGCGTGCATCCGCGTCCGTGACTTCGGCCCCGGTGTGCCCCCCGAACTGCTGCCCCGCCTCTTCGACCGCTTCGTCAGCGGCGCGTCCTCGTCCGGCATGGGCCTCGGCCTGTACCTCGCGCGCGGCCTCATCGAGGCCCACGACGGCACCCTCGAAGTCGAGCCCGTCGAGGGGCCCGGGGCTTGTTTCTGCATCAAACTGCCCCTGAGACGCACCTGAGGCCGGCTGTCAGCGGCCCGGGTCGGTGATAAGGTCGCCGCCTATGGTCCGCCCGCTCCTCGCGTCGCTGCTGCTCGTCGGCTGTATGACCCCGCCTCCGTCCGTCGCCCCCGCGTCGCCGCCCACGCCGCCCCCGAGCGCCACCCGCGACTTCGACGGCGACGGCTTCATGGACCCGCAAGACCGCTGCCCGCGCGAGCCGGGCCCCGCTCCGCTCGGCTGCCCCGAGCCCGACAGCGACGGCGACCGCGTCGCCGACAGCAAGGACAGCTGCCCGAAGGTCGCGGGGACGGCCGCGGACGGTTGCCTCGACGCCGACAGCGACGGCG